>WNGR01010103.1_pt1 | contig 11868 bp, 14 predicted proteins | sample 5407581 | NCBI WGS metagenome assembly WNGR01 (sample SAMN13153383, study PRJNA577476) | soil metagenome | isolation source: 80 cm soil or saprolite under Garry oak tree replicate 2 | place: USA:California | collected 2016-06-15
CCAGACGCGACAGGAGAAGATGGTGATATGCTTCTGCTTCTGGAAGCGGCTCGTCGCCGCCGGCATTTACTTAAAACTTGAGCAGCCTTCGAGCCTCGAGGCCGCCTGCGGCGATGCTCATTGACAGCCATGCAGTACCGTTGTTCGGGAGAGCATCGACATCCACACTCCGCGGCCATGCCTGCACTCGAACGGCAGGTCTCGTGAGGGAAGGAGACCGTGCTCTCACTGTTCTTGGCGTCGCTGCCTAAGGAGGAAACATATGTGTCCATTCCAGCTAGGGTCGCGCCGTGACAAGCCTATCGGTCAATATTTTCTTTCTTCCCGCTATCGGCAACTGCGACGCACCTAGTAGCACGACGCTCAGGCTCGTCAGCTGACTCGAAACTGGAAGCAGCAGCGGGGCCTTCCATACCCGTCCACGGCCTCCCACCATCTGCCCACCAGCGACGCGACGACCACGACCTGGAGAGGAAACGGCGGGCGGGCGCAGCTCCACGACCTCCGCCTCGAGCGTGAGCGCGGCTTCCAGTTCGCTGAGGCTGACTGCGCTGTTATGCGTCGTCTGTGGTCGTTGCGTCCTCCTCTGCTGTGATATGGGGAGTCCACCATCTGTTGTGAGGTGCCAGTCAGCTCTTCTATAGATACGATGCGAGAAGGGACGACGTGTGTCGCCGGTTTGACAGGAATGGTGTTGTATTTCGAGCCATTAACTCCGGATGGCGGCATTAGTGCATTTGCCAGGCCACAACGTAGTGCTGGCCCCGCCCCGAGAGAGCCGACACTGGGAATACCAGATCTGTGTGCGAGGAGGGCGAGATCCCGCGATGCGTGTATTCTGGCCGAGGTATGTTATGTACGGAGAGGTGGCATTGCTCTCGCAAAAGAGCCATGAGTTTTGGCAAGTATGTTGACATACACACGGAGGAACTAGTACAAGCAATGAGTGATATACCCGCAGCCATCTAGATGAGACAGCAGAAGAAGAAAGATAGGTTTCCCGGAGAGAGGATATATGCAGGGAGTAAGAGGGCAATCGGTGTTGTTTAGTATCACACAAGAACCAATGAGCGTACACAAAAAAACGAAAAAAAAAAAAAGAAAGGGAAAGGGAAATGTAAGTCCACAGGGGTCCATGTCAGTCCACAGGGAACAAGAAACTCGCAAGCAGCCACCCCAGCTCGCCGGTGCTGTCGCGCGCGAGCAGCAAGCAGTCCTCGCCCTCGTCCACGAGCAGTGGGAGGTCGCGGTGCCGCGACGGGTGACCGGCCTCCTTGAGTACATGGTAAACGTCGTCGAGTGACAGCCTAAAGAACGGGAGGCCGTAATACTGCACGCCCTCCGGCGGGTCGCACTCATGGATCACGCGGCACGAGTACAGAGCCGGTGCGCGGTACCACCGCGAGCTCACCGTCAGTTGCGGCGCGGGCGGCACGGGCGGGTGTGGATGCCGGTGCGGGGCGTGGTGGGCTTGGTGGGCTTCGGATGGGCGCATGCGTCGCGAGCCTGAGGTGCGCCGCGGTAGCGAAGGGAGCAGCGAGTCGACGATGTTCAGCTTGACAGCCGCCGTCCCGCGCCCGCGCTCGTCGTCACGCTCCTTCTCCCGCCCTGGGCGTGCGGTCCCCTCCAACAGCCGGCCTTGCGACGACGATCGGCGCAGGGGCGTGGGCATGCTTTGCCGGCGTGGCATGGTTGGGTGTGGTAAGGAGTACGACGCGGGCTCGGGGATTGCCGATTCGCCGTAAAGCCCGTGACCGGAGGAGGACCGGGTGGAGCGGACCGACTGCAGGCTTTCCGTTGATGGTTGGCGCCCAATCCGGCGCGCAGAGGCGCTCGCATTCGAGCCGCGTTTCCTGCGCGCGGAGGATATCGAGTCTGGGAACGACGTCGTCTCTGCTGGCGCTGTACGTGCTGGCTCGAGTGAATTCATGATCGCCGTCACGGCACCGCGCACAGTCGTTGGTGATGATGGAATCGTAGTAGCAACGGTGGCGGCGGCGGTGGAGGGAGCGCGCACTTGCTTCGAGCGGGGCGAGATCTTCTCAGGGCTGATGATGCTGAGCGCACGCAGGTCGCGTGCGGCTTCGTCCCAGCGTGCTCGCCAGACGCGTTCCGTCTCCTCGCTTCCCGCGTTCATCTCCCCCTCGACACGTAAAGCATCCCACAACTCGCTCCACCGTGAACGCACGTCGCGCCACAGGCGTGCCTGCCACTTCACTAGCTGGCCAACGCATAACGTCACACCGGCATTCAAAAGCTTCAGGTAGGCAGGCAGCTCCGCACAAAGCTGTGCACGTAGCGCGACGTACGCCGTCGAGGCCTCGTTCAGCGCAGACGGTGGGCGGCTCTTGGCAGAATTTTGTTGGAGTGATGCAAAGTGGTGGGGCTCGAGTGCGTGGAGCGTATCCAGAAGCAGTGTCGGGCGCTTAATTGAATCGAGGAGCATGCGGAGCTGTGGCAAAAGCTGTTCGTGCACGACAATCCCGAGTTCCGTGCAGATTGCAGCGAGTTGCTTGTCGACGACGACCAAAAAAGCGTCGAAAGCTTCCGAGGTCACGTCAGGGCCGAGACCAATGACCCGCCCAAAGCCCTCGGCCCAGACGCGCAATGCAGTCATGAGCGCCTGAACAGACTTGACCCATTCGAGTGTCTCCTTGGCGAACTGTTGAATGAACGCATCCGCGCGAGAGATGTCCTGCTCCATCTGGGCGACCTGCACTGCTTCTTCACTGTCGGCCCGAGAGATGCTCCTCGGCGCGCTAACGCCGACGCCGCCGCGTACCCGGCCCACGATTCCAAGACCTTTCTTTTTGAGGACTTCAGCGGGCTTCCCGGCCGCGAAAACCTCCTTGACAATCTCACGGCGCCGCTGGCCTTCGTTTATGGCACGCGAGACATCTTCAACCATGGTCTTGGCACGGCGAAGGTTCTCCTTGTCACCGTGGGAATTGGGGGTCTCCTCAATGATGGCGTGCAATAAAAGTGCATATTTGAGTAAACGTTGCACGGGTTTGATGAGGAGGGATGGGAGGTCCCACGCGTGTGAGAGCTGCTGGGCAAGGGTGCGAGTTGTGGCGTGATACGCGGCAAGCGCAGGGGTTTGGGGTAGAGAACCAAGATGTGCGAGAGCGGCTGGATGATGAGTGATATAAAGCATATACTGTGGCTCCATATGAGGAATCTTGGAAGCGTCAGTCGAATGGCGAAATGGTCATGAAGAAAATGAAGGTGATCGTACCGTGTCGATGAAGAGGGAACCAACGCAGTCCTCACCCTCTCCATTAGGGACAACACTACCCAACGCAATTTCGAGGCGAGCAACGAAGTCATCGGCGAACTCGGCGAGATCGGAAATATTGCCGAAAATGATTCGGGCGTCTTCGCGCGTCATAGGTGGGCCGAGTGATGTAGAGGAGGAGGAGCCCGAGGCGGTGGAGAGGGTGCGGGTGGACGAGGATGATGATTGGGGAGGTGTTGGAATTGGGGGTTCATGGCCTGAGGCGCGGGGTGATGGTTAGAGTGCCATGTGTGGGTAACAAATATATGACACATACCGAGAGCAACGGGGAGGTGAATGTCACGAATTAGAGCAAGATCCGAGGCATAAGCGCGCTCAGACTCGATGAGCTCGAGGAGAGCGTGGGTGCGCTTGGTGAGCCCGGTAGAAAGGACCTTAGGGGGGAAAGTGGCAGAGGGAGGTGGTGAATCTATTGGATCCCGGGGTGAAGCGCTGTCAGGAGAGTGGCCGTCTGTTAAGGTCGGGGAGGAAAAGGAAGAGGAAGGGGTGATTGGGAGGGGTTTGTCGGGAGAAGGGGTTCGGGGCACGGCAAGGAGCGGAGGGACCCTTGGTTTTTCGGTAAGAAAGGCCCCATCGATGACGATGTCCGTGGTGGAGAAAGAGTCGACGAGGGTGTTAATAGAAAAAGTGGAGGAGGGGCCCATACGCAACATGGGAGAAGGCATCGGGTCGACCTTTGGGGAAGTTAGGGAGCGAGGTGGTGGTCGGAGCGGGGAGCGAGCAGGAAGAGGAGGCGACTTTGAGGGCGTTTCTAGTGGCTCACGAGTTGCAATCCGAGGGGGTGAAAGGTCGAGTGAAGTAGCCGTGTCCACGAGGGATGAACGAGGCCCGGTGCAAGGGTCGCCTAGGCCTCTCGCCAACCCCATCCCGGCGCTCCGCCTGGCCATGGGCACGAAAGGTCTTCAGAATGAAAAAAAAGAACTATTTCATGTCATGGGCACTTCATTCATTATCGTCCTGTAAGGAATCTCACTCACGAATAGGTCGCCGTAGCTGGGCTCGGACGTTTTCTCTTTACGACACGTGAAAATGGCGTGAAATTCTCAGGTTGGGGTTATCGAATTTGTCTCGGCTTTGTGTCGTCGTTTCGTTGTCGATGTCTGACCTCTCTCTACAGTACAGTATCAGGGTCCAGGAGGGGCAAGTCACTCCAGCCAGTTAATCTCACATTCAAGTTTCTTTCCCTCGCTAGACCTTCCGGTACGAGCGCCCACACACATGTCATTCATCTTCTTTTTCACATCTCAAGTCCTCCGCCAACAAGATATTATGAAATTCTCTCCGACATTAGACGTCAGGCCAAGCAGAAGACTGGCCAGATACCCCGGAGAAGGTAAGTGAGGCGATAGAGCGACCCCTGATGAGACTCATTCTGTTCATCTGTGATTAAACCACGTCACCGTCACACCAGATAAGTTCATCACAACTGTAAGCGCAGAAGTGAAAGACCGTATCTTGTTCATTTGGCTATAGAAGCAGAACCCTATGGGCTTAGCGGGCTCTTCTTTCCTCCCCGGGAAAATGGTAGTTGACTTGCGCACCTCCTCTTGTTCTCCGTCATTCGTGATGCACTTGGGCCCTCACTATCATCGACTTGTTTGCAACCATCATTTTTTCCTGGTCCAATTCAGTTTCCTTTTTATTGCTGTGCCCCCCGTGGAGGTCTGTCTAGACCCTCAACGTGAGCGCTCATCAGTTATGGCCACATGCAGATCTGCCTTGAGTTCGTGGTCAGCCGACGTGTCCGGCCACACTGCCTCTGAGCCTACTCTATGGAGCTTCTCAGGTCGCACGCGCTCTCTCCGTATGTATGGATCCAGTCCGCCACCAATCTTCTTTTGTGCACCTCAGGTCATGATCGATCTCGGTACTAGTTTCCAACTGCGGAAAAACTGGTCGATCGTGCATCGTATGTCTGGGGCTGTTATCAGATGGGCGCCCGTGTCGGCCCATGAGGACACCACGTGCCACATGCCATTCGAACCCGTTTATCAGCTTAACGGTTAACGTTTGTTTTAACCATCGTTGTGACTGAACATTTTGGATCTGGCTGTCACCAGTGTAATAATTTCCGATTTTCGGCTCACGTCCCTACTCGGTCGTATCACTTGCTGCCTACCACTACGCCGCCTTTTCTTCTTTCCTACGAAATGGAAGCGCAAACACCCGGTTTTTGGCCCCTTTCACTACTTCCTCTCTATCACCTAGCCGCGAGCTCTGTAGGGAAGTCATTGTTCTCAACACATCTGATTATTGCGCGCTGTAGCGGTGCAGGTACGGCGCTGGAACCCGGAGCGCCCGCTCGCTACGTCGGCCCGCAGCCAGCACACTGCGGGGTGTTGGATCGCGCCCGCTTCGTACCCCAACTGCAGCCTGCCTAAGTGCAGTGCTCCACAAATGGTACGTGTGATAATGCGTACACGCTGCTTCTGCGGGGTCTTCGACGACCCGCGTTGAACAATATCTTGACCTACACACCTACTTGCGCGCGTTCCACACCCTCTCGATTCACCTCCTCTATCCCAGCATTGCTGCACGTTGGTGCCTCTGCATCACCACGCCGCTCCCTCTTGTTTTTGGCTCTGTGACAGTGGCGCACAATGGTCAGACGGTCTTCTTTTTCCCTCCCCTCCCCCATTCTGCTTTTCAATTGTCCCTAAACTCCTCGCCAGCCTTAGCCCATATGTTTGCTATGTGTTGCGACTCGAACGATCCACCGCCTCTTCGCAGTTCTTACAGCCTTGACTGGAAACAGACCAAAACAACTACGACACGTCCGAGTTCGCCATTCTCTCTCTCTTCTTTTGCGGGGGACTTCTGGGGAACTTTTACTCGCTTTGACGTTCTGAATTTCCAATCCACCTGCTCGCTGGGCACAATGCAAGCATTTCGCGAGTGCCGAGAGCCCCCAGCGCTCTAACTTCATACCACGTCTTGAGTTCATATGTTCGTGCCTCTCTCTCTCTCTCTTCTCTTCCCCTTGCTCACATCTCTTACTTTCCACGGTAACTACAGGAGCTCACGGAGCGGCAGAGCGAGATAGCTAGCGCCGTGATCCTACGCCGTGTCCATTTATTGTCCATTTATGTAGTGTTGCCCTCTGACTTCACGTGGTCGTGGTTGTTGTTCACGTGGCTTTAGCGGGCCGGGATTCCCGCTTCATCTGCACGCCCCGGCACGGAACACCTGCGATCCTATCGATTTAGATCGAAGATTGACACTTTCATGCCCAATTTTCCGGAGAAAAGTTTCCCATGTCATTGAGACCGTAATACATCGCCACTCCAAACCAGTCACCGACCCCCGCCAATCCCCGCGGACCGACGGTCCGTGATGAAGACCCCAGAGGCATATAAGAAGCGCCCTTCAAAGCAAAAGGACTAACGTCATTCTCACGTCCCCCGCCATGTCGTTTCGAAAAACCCTCCAGCTCAACAATGGGAAAATTATTCCGCAGATCGGGCTCGGGACGTGGCTCTCGGGGCCACATGAGGTTGAAAACGCGGTATGCTAATTTATGCGCACACATTCACCCATGCCGAAGCGTTGAGTTTCCTGCGGGGTTGGCGTACAGGTGGTGTGGGCGGTAGAAGCCGGGTATCGCCACCTCGACTGCGCGTATATCTACCGTAACCAAGATGAGGTGCGTTTGCTACACGTGCCCGTCGCTTATTGCTGATGAAGTAATGTGAAACAGGTCGGTGCGGCTCTGAAGAAGGTCATACCGTCTGTGGTGCAGCGCGAAGACCTCTTTATCACTTCGAAACTTTGGAACGACGCGCATCGTCCGTCAGAAGTGGAGAAGCAGCTCGACGCTACACTTTCGCAACTCGGCACCCCTTACCTTGATCTCTATCTCATTCACTGGCCCGTCGCCTTCGTCCCAGGTCACGGGCTGTTACCAACACGCGCAGATAAACCAGATGAGGCTGAACTCGACTCGGAAACATCGCTCGTGGATACATGGAAAGCGATGCTCGCTCTGCGTAGCACGGGTAAAGTCCGGGCAGTCGGCGTGAGCAACTTCACAGTCCGACAGCTCGAGGCGATCACCAAGGCGACAGGAGAGCGGCCAGCGGTGAACCAGGTCGAGGCGCACCCACTGCTGCCACAAGATGACCTAGTGGAGTATTGTAAGAAGGAAGGGATCCATCAGACTGCCTATTCTCCTCTGGGGAACAATCGTGAGTGGCAGAGGTACGGTAGGTACTAGATGCTAATAACAAGGAAAGTGCAAGGCAAGACGAAGCTGGTGGACTATCCCGAAGTGAAGGAGGTGGCTGACCGGCTTGGCGCAACCACTGCGCAAGTGCTGGTTGCTTGGGGAGTGTATCGGGGCTATTCCGTGATTCCGAAATCTGTGCAGAAGGGTGAGCGGGCGGTGGCCAAGTCAAGTTGGTTTACCTACTGACTGGCTGTCAGATCGCATCGTCAAAAACTTTGAGCAGATAACGCTGAGCAAGGAAGACTATGAAAAGATCAGCGAGATCGGGAAAAATAACCATGTCCGGTTCGGTGTTCCGATTACGTTTTCGCCCAAGTGGTCCATCAATATATTCGACGAGAAAGTAGAGACAGAGGGCCAAGCTGAGTACAGTGTCAAGCTCGAGTGAGCATAAGCGAGCATGTACAGTAGTAGATAAGTGAAAAGAAAAAAGGGACGGAAAGCACGGAAGCAGCCAGCGGCACCGCCCGCTTGATGTCGAACTTGTTCTATTTCTATAAAAGGAGTAGATCGTGTAATAAGGAACTTTTTTGCCCGCATATTGTGACAGCTTCGATTCTTAACTTGCCCCACAACTACTCGTCTCCTCCCGGGCCCCGTTCATATTCATATAACGCCCAGTTTGAGCTCAACCGGCACCGAGTCCCTGTATACCTGATGAGCAACGGTTCTCCAACTGCCTTTCTCTCTTGGGCGATCCTCTCTTCCCTTGTATGTGCCCGTTCTTTTTAACACGCGCGTTGTTGCACGATTGACGTTTCTGGTAACTAGTTTCTTGCGTTCCTCTTGTACCATCTCTGGAGCTACGACCGTTTACAATGTCTCAGATGGAATGCAGGACGACAGCCTGGCGCATTTAGGCGTCTTATGACGGTAACCTTTCGTCACCTTTTACCTCGTCTGCCGTTCTCTTCTCATTTTGGATCGCGAGCACAGTATTCGTACCTGGGTTCAACACCGCTGTTCATCGTGTTCAGCACCGGAATGACCACGCTGAAGTTCAAAGAAGGTGGGTTCGGGTTGATCCAATCAGGGAAATCCAAATGACAGAAATCCCCACGTGGGTGCGTGGTACAGGGTTCGTGGTTCTGTCCCACAACGAATGTGCGTGAATTAGCCCGCTTTCCCAGATCTGACGCAGATTTGCGATTCAGTGCTCCCCAAGCCCCCCGATCTGTGGCCCAAGAACCACCAACATGTGCTTCTCGCCCTCTTCTTTGTGTTCAGCGTCGCGTGGGCACTCGAACAGTGCGTCACCTTCACGTAACCCGACCCTGCTTGTTGTCTGACGATGTCTGGTCAAGGGTCACCCATTTTGAGGGTTCGTGTAGATTGTTTCTGCGCCCCGCTTGATTGACAGGTCTACCTTGACACAGAACTCGCTTTTTGGCTTTTCCTCCTCGACCAGGGCCCCGAGAAACGCGACTGGTTCACTAGTTGGGAATACAAAGTATGGTCAATTGGTTCGTCTAACTCCACTTACCATATACTTTGACTTGTTTTCAACACCTACTCCCAGGCTGTGCCTTCGCAATTCTTGGTATGCCGCTCACGACCATGATCGCACGTCATGACATTCTCACAGTGCGCACCTGTCCCCTCGTCCTCCTCGTCTCCCTTTCTGACTGGAAGTACGGAGATTGATGCATGGATATTTCTCGTTGGCACCCTGAGCTCCTCGACAACCAATGTCGTCTTCATCTACGTCCTCGTTCGCTTTCCGATATTCCTCCGCCATGTCAAGGCAGAGGGTGCAGCTCCTGACGTCGTCGTGCGCCTCGCTACGTTTTACGAGCTCAATGTTGGTTCCATTTCAATCTGTTTCTATTCATTTGAATGCTGATACTGGGGGGAAATAAGCTCGTCCGGATTGTATTTCGATTCCTGGCCTCCACGCCGCTACTTGTCCTCGCAGTGGATGGCATTCGCGGAGAACATATGGTCAACCGCAGCTTGTGAGCCCTACGGACATTGGCTTGTCTAATCTTGCCCTCCCGCTCACTGACGTAACTCCCCTCGCAGATTCTGGACGGATATATTATTGATGATTTCCGCTATCGGGCAAGTCATATCTTCTCTTATCACTGTTATGGTATGTCTCGTCGTGTTCCCGCTATATTCACCTTGGGCACTGATACTCTCAAAGATATTCTTCCCACGCTCTGTGACGAAGGAAAATGGCTACCGCCCTCGCCTTGCTTCCAACACAGCCGCAATTCAGACGCAGTCCGATGCTTCCGTGTCTCAAGCGTCAATGCACTTGCAAATTCACTCACCACAGCTTACCTCGTTACCTGGGTCTCCAAAATCGATGTCACGAGAGGGCACGCCGTCGCCACCACCAGCATTCTGGCTCAGACATCCCAATAGAGTTGGAAAGGCCGCCAGCATCGTCGAGGAGGACGACGTTACCAGAGTCTGTGCTGCACCACTTCGTACGTCCCTCGCTTTGACTAGCTGTTTATGCCGTTACTGATGTTGGCGTGTAACTTAGGTTACGACGTATACGTCACCAATTGGTGAGTTACAGGGAAAGGTTTTCCCGAGTAGATGCTGATTATTTGCGACTCATAGACTTGGTTGACATACCGCCGGACGACGAGCCTTGAGACAAGGAGACCACAGCGGTTTTATTTTTACGCGCAGGTTTTCTTCATCCCGATCTATTGCCACCAGTGATTTCTGTATCTCTCATACCCCACTGTACTTATAGTCGTATTGTTTTGTTCTTGTTTTTATTACTTTCCATCTCATCACTATCCGTTTAGTGGAAAAGTGTCTATTTCGGAATAGGCACAGAGGTGTCACGTGTGACGCCTATATATCCCTTATCTCCTCGTCGTCACGGGTCCTCTTGTCATATTTTCCCACCTTTCCTTTTTCTTCATGACTTTGAAAACCTAGGAACGCGGTTGTACAACCTATCCGTGGAGAGGTGTCTGAAACTCGTCGAGTCTCACAACAGTCGATCGTGTCTATGTGGTCCCTGCATCTGCGAGCGTCGCATGTACCTTTCGTCGCGTTTTGTTTTGGCTCGTCCTCGCGCCACCTCCAGGATGCCCAATCTGGACTTGGACGTCGGCATTGTTGGTGTTCTGCAGGTACAGCATAACCTATAAGCTTCCAGTGATAGCGTGGTGCTATTCGAGTACTGTACTTGACACGAGTGATACAGTAAACTCAGCCGATCCACCGTATCGTAATCTACTGTCCGTGATACTGTAAAACCAATCGTTTCGGAATTATAGGTGTAGGATTGCGTACTAGATACCCGCATGTATACCGATGGAGTGGCGCCGGTGCGATTCTTCTCCACTATTGGGTGTTACTATTGGGTGTATTTTGTCGCAAAATTGGGAAGGTACCTTATAACCTATTATAATGATGTAATCTGATTTAATCAAAAGTGGGCATTGTAATGATTATAACCTGTGGGTCGAATTCTGATAATTGTGTTTATAATCCCGATTTTAATTGCGCTTACAATACACTGATAACGGCATTTATAATCACGATACCAATGGCGCTTACAATCACGCTTATAATCTCATTATCAGGGTCTAAGGTACCATCTATTATAATCAAGAGGAGGACTGATCGGAAAAATTACAATACACCACACTGATTATATATTTATTTTGGTGCTTATCATTTTCTACTAGATCTTATATCACTCTATTCATCAGTTATTATTCTATTACTGATATCTTAATCTTACAGGTCTTACAAATCACAATTACAGATTACAAACATACATCATAAACTGCACTACAGTGGATTTGAACTCATGTCGTCAATATGGGTGCATAATGACTAATACAAACTTTACCATTAGGCCAAGTGACCGACACTACTCACCCAAACGAATCCTCTATAGACAGTAAGGCAGTCATAACCCCAGTTCGATCACCCAACTGAGGCGAAGTGCAAATATAATGATAACCTTAAAACGAACACAAGATTCAGAAAAACTTTATTTTTTAAAAATGGTAAGACTAAGTTGTCTGAACTATGCTGCCCAAGGCTGTGCCATTGCACTACTCCTCATCTTCCTGGTACCACTATTCTGCACTGGTGCATTAGCCTGAAGCTTCCCTCTAGTAGCCCTCTTGTTCATTGGGGGGACATCCACAGGAATGTCCTGCTCTGGGTCAGGAGTGTCCTGGACACAGTTAAGATCGTATTCCATAGCTGCCATAGATGAAGCTCAGTAAAAAAGAAAAGTCAACAAAAGTCAATGTAAAGTCAGCTAAAAGTCATCGACTTTTTGTTAACAAATGTCCTATTTTTTTGACTGACACAAGTCAGGTTTCAGTCAAACAAAGTAAGGCCAAGGTCAATGTGT
>WNGR01018821.1_pt1 | contig 11866 bp, 9 predicted proteins | sample 5407581 | NCBI WGS metagenome assembly WNGR01 (sample SAMN13153383, study PRJNA577476) | soil metagenome | isolation source: 80 cm soil or saprolite under Garry oak tree replicate 2 | place: USA:California | collected 2016-06-15
TCTCTTGTCGACTAGGAACTCGGATACTCGAAGCATCACACGGACTGTCCGGATTGATGAGGATGTGCAGGACGCAATCGAACACATCGCCGAACAGCAGAACCTCAGTGTAAACGCCCTTGTAAACAAGGCTCTTCGAAAATTCGCGTTCTGGGACACTGCGCTCGAAAAATTCGAGGCCATAGTCACTCCTTCGCAGCTCCTTGTGAAAATGATGGAGTATCTCTCCGACCAGAATGCGAAGGATCTCGCCAGGTCAGCCGGGACAAATATCGCCAAGGAACTGATGCAGTTCATGTTCAAAGAAGTGACTCTCAACGCTGTGCTCAGACACTTCGAGCTCCAAGGGGTCCATCATGTTAGCATCCATTTCGATCACTCGAACGAAGGGGAGGCACATACCATCGTAATGAGGCACACGATGGGACCCAAATGGTCGATCTTCTACGAAGAACTCATCAGGTCCCTATTCACCGAACTGGGCATCCTGATAGAGCTTGAACGGCTCGACAACCAAGTTACTGGACGCTTCAGAACGGCAAGAAGCGCCCAGGAAGCAGCCCCAAGGGCTACTGCCATGTCCATTGCCAGATCAGCATTCTAGGAATCCAGAAGCTAATCCATACGAGCCTCCGAAAGTTTTAGGCCGATGGATCTCGACCGTACCGTAGTGCCTTCTAAGAGCCATTAATTACAACCAATACCAATTCTCTGCCGAGCTTGGCTAATGGCTGTTCAAAGCGTTGAGTTATAGCCAGGCCTCGGGCTCATAGCATGTACTCGTGATAGAAGATTGGTCTTGGGAATAGCAAGTAGGGTGTTCGCGAAAATCTTCGGGATCGCAGGTTTCCTCCTCGCGCTAGTTGGTGGAGCATTGATAGGTTACTCAGCACTGACCGTCGGAGGGCTCTCGATCACCTCAATATTGATTCGCGGGATAGAAGCTCTCCTAGGTCTAGGCGCAATTATCGCTGGAATCGTGATGTACACTGGCCCTATGCGATTTGGAGGAATGTTCGCAGTTCTGGGAGGGATCATTCTACTCGTCTTGACAAGTTTCGCAACCGCGGCAATACTGGTCTTCGCAGGCGGGATCCTCGGAATAATCGGAGCAGCAGTGAAGCCTGCATGGTGGAAGTTCTGGAAACGTTAGAAGAACCCGCCTGGTCCGCCGCTCCATCTCACCCGAACTAGTCTAGCCGTCGGTCGGCACAGGCACAATCAGCCAACTGCAAGGAGAGAGACGACCCTGCTGACATCTCTCACTTTCTCCAGACTCCAGAGAGTCTCCAGTATCCTGCCCGCCTTATTCTTGTTCAAATAATTCCTGGTGAGCCTCTTGAACTTGTCCTCGACCTCCTTGTCGGTCATGGGATTCTTCGGGTGACCCTTATGATAGTCAACTTGTTTCGTGACAACCTTTCCAGATGACAGTTTGACGGTGATTCGGTTCGCGACAGCCTCTGGATACCTGTCGCTCAGTGTCTTGTCTTCGACGACGGTGATCTTCTTGAGAAAGTCCAGAACTTTCGGATGTCGATACTTCTTCTCACTATAGGTGGAATTGTCAATCTTCCTCTCAAGCAGTGCCATCGCGACAATGTAGGGGAGGCTATGGTCCGCGGTCTCCTTGGTCATTGGGTTCCACTTCTCCGGATCCCTGCCTAGTATCGTGTACCCGGCTTCGTGAGATGCGATCTCTACTGAGACGATATCATCTGGATTCTCGATCTCCTTCCTCGCCTCGAGCGCTGCCCAGATGGATGTTTGTGAATGAATCTCTGCAGGGAAGAACTTCAGATATGTTCCAGCTATCTTGAACGACCCGTTCCTCCCTCCAAAATCATCAATGTTGATCTGGAAGGGTCCGGAAACTTGTTTGAAGAAGCCCATCTCGCCCTCAAAGATCGGCGACGGACCAGTCATGCCCTCACGGGCAAGTAATGCGGAGAAGACACCGTTTCGGGCTGCATTGGCGAAGGAGCATCCCTTCCACATGGACAACTCTCCCGCCCGGACCTGTCGCATGGTGATGTGAGAGTTCAACGCCAGGTTAACCGCCTCAGTCATCTCATCAACACTCAGCCCCATTAGCTTGCCCGCCGCCAACGCGGCCGACGCGAGCCCGTAGCAGACATGGTCCCAGCCTCGATGCCGAATGTCTGCTGCATCACAGAGCCTGCACTGGATCTCGTAAGCCAAGACGATCGAGAGTAGCACGTCCCTTCCGCTGGCACCTTCGGCCTCTGCCACCGAGAAGCAGGGTCCGATATTGTCGCTGGGATGCGCAGGCTCCTTCGACAGGTATGTGTCGTTGTAGTCGAAATAGCGGACCATTATCCCGTTGACAAACGCGCCGAGATCAGGAGTCGTCTTCCTCCTCGTCCCGAAGAGAGTTGAGCCCTTTTCGTCCTTCGCGGACTCAGCTACATTCCGTGATATCTTCACCGGCTCCGAGTTGTACGCCCCAATCGCACAGCCCAGGCTCTCAACGATTCTCTTCTCGGTCTCATGAATAACATCCGGAGGGAGGTCTCGATACTTCACAGATTGGACATAGTCTGCAAGCTCGTGGGCGATGTTCAATTCCGATTTCGGTCCCGGCTTAAATGTGGTCTAATTGAACCTTTAACCGAGTAGCTACGGGTCTGGGACCCTTTTACTGCAAAGAGAGCTGCAAGCTTATGTTCCTCTCGTCATTGAGACATGATCTATTCTAGGACCCGCTCAGACGCAATCAACTCGACCCCCACCGTTCGGAAGACTTCTTAGGAAAAGGGTCAAGTTCTAGTCTATTTACGAGGAATGAACGAGCAACCAGTGTCCGTAAACATAGGAAGAATTCTCGGAATCCCGATCAGGATTCACTGGACCCTATGGCTGGTTTTTCTTTTGATTGCCTGGTCCCTAGCAGTTGGATACTTACCGGCAACATATCCCCAGCTCTCAGTCAGCCTGGACTGGATTGTCGGCGCAGTCTCAGCCCTACTATTATTCGTCTCAGTCCTCCTGCACGAACTATCCCACTCGTACATCGCAAAGAAGAACGGACTGCCCATCGCCAGAATCACCCTCTTCTTCTTCGGCGGCGTCTCCGAGATGACCGAGGAGCCTAAGAACGCGGCGTTAGAGGTCAAAATGGCGGCCGCGGGACCCTTGACCAGCTTCGCCATAGCTGGAGTACTAGGCGCCCTCTGGTACGTCGGAGGACTAACCGGCTTCCCGGTCGCCGTTATCGCTGTTCTTGGCTACAATGCTCTCATCAACGTTGCGCTAGGCGCTTTCAATTTGATACCGGCCTTCCCGCTCGACGGGGGTCGGGTGTTGCGCGGAGGCCTCTGGCATAGCTCGAAGAACCTCTTGAAGGCGACGAGAAACGCTACTCGCGTCAGCGAGATCCTCTCTCTCATAATGATCGCAGCGGGACTATTACTCGTAGTCACTACAGCGGATTTTGTCAATGGCATATGGATAATCTTCCTAGGATGGTTCATCCGGTCAGGGGCCGAGACTAGCCTCCGGCAGACCCAGATGACGGAAGCACTCCACGGCGTCAGCGTCGGCGACATTATGACCAGGAACCTTCTCACAGTCACTCCCGACCTCACCGTTCAACAACTCGTCAACGACTACTTCCTTGTCCATCCTCACGGCGGCTATCCCGTAGTCCAGAACGACAAACTACAGGGGGTTGTCACAATGAGCTCGGTTAGAGCCATTCCAAGAGAGAAACGGGAGTTTGAAACTGTCGCGCAGGCCATGGTCCCCTACGAGCGGATAGTAACAATCAACCCTTCGGCGTCCGCGGCTGAGGCGATGCAGAAGATGGCCCAGAACCAGATCGGAAGGCTGGTCGTAACTGACAGTGACAGGATTCTCGGAATAGTTACGCGGGGAGACTTGATGAAGACGATCAGGACGAGACAAGATCTCGGGGTCTCAGACACGACTTACCGGTAGCTAGCAAGATCAGAGTTCGGCCTCGACGAGTTTCTTCAGAAGGGACCTGTGGCATCTCCTGGGATCCTTGCACGAGCATAGAAGCGTGACCGGGCCCGCCTTCGCGTAGCCTGCTATCTGCTTGACCAGCTGTCGCCCTAACGCACCGTCCATCTCGTGGTTGTAGCGCTGCTCGAACTGGGCCCATGTAACCTTGCCAGCTTTCCATTCCTTGATCAGTTCTCGGCTGGTTCCCACGTCTTTGAGCCATAGATCAACGGATTCTCTTCGGACTCCTCGCGGCCAGATCCTCATCACCAGAATACGTTTTCCGTCGCTCGCCGATGGCTTGTCGTAGACTGTCTTCTCTATCTGAATGTTCGACAAGACGGTGTCGCCTGTTCTCTGCGTTATGGAGAGTGTTTCTACTTTAGAATTAGTACCAGCTTTAGCAAACTCAATGGACAGATACTTCACATGATTGCAGATACATGCTTTGACAATCTGTACTGCGTGCAAGTATCTGCGGTACTGAAGAAGCCATGCGAAACAAGTACGTAGCAATTATCGTGATCTGTATAGTCGGAATCATTGCTTTCGCATGGTACCAGAGCCTTCCCCGACCACCCAGCGGCTCGACGACGTATTGGGTCGAATACGCCCTAACCAAGAACGGCAACCACACTCAAATTCAATCTACTTACAGCAATGGAGTCGTGACTACTGAGCAGATATATTGGCTGAATTTCGACGACCGGACCGCCGTCTACAACTATTTCAAGTGCACCCCCTCGATGCCTGGTTGCACCATCGACGGCTGCCCTTTCACAGTCCTCAACGATACTGTCTCGGAATATCGTGTAAAGGTTGTATGCGAACCTGGTGCTTGAGCTCTCTCGACACGCTCGCTCACTTGAGTCTTCTGTAGGCTCTGGCCATCAATCTCACTAGGTTCGCTAGGAACCTGTTCCTCCTCTGCAAGTTTCGGGCGAGAACGGCCTCTTCAGAAGTGAACAGTGACTTCAAGTCGTTCGCTTCGACTTTGGGTGAGAAGTAGATGTACAACGGGACACCGACTAGGATCAGGACGGCCCCGGCTATCTTGTCAAAGAAGCTAGTGGAATAGAGTAGGTAGAGACAGATTCCAACTCCGAGCCAGGGCAAAACTCTCTGTCCGTGCAGTCCCTTCTCGCCTCTCTTTTTCAAGACAAAGAAGGAGAGCGAGACTAGTAGGAATGAGAAGGCGAGGTTGAAGACTGAGAATGAGATCAGCCCGGGCAGTCCCGAGAAGGCAGAGAGAGCCCAAGCAAGGACTCCTTGGACGATCAGCGCAATGTAGGGCGTCTTGAATCTGGGGTGGACTCGAGAGAATGCTTTAGGAAAGAGCCCGTCGATCGACATCGCATAGGCAAGGCGCGAAGTCCCGAGCATACCGGATTCATCGGAGCCGGAGACAGAGACTAGTGCGCCCGCACTTATGATGATGGCGCCAGTCGTTCCTAGGAGGGCTGAACCAACCAGAACTAGGGGCACGAGGGTCTGCGTGAGCCTTGGAGAACTTACGGTTCCGAATATTACGAAGTTGGTTGAGAGATAGAAGACGGTAACTATGGACATGCCTGCAATCAATGCCCTGGGAATGGTCCTTTTTGGATCCTTGACTTCCGCCGCTGGAAGGGTTCCCAGTTCGAATCCGACGTAGGCCCAGAAAACTAGGACCAGTGCGGTTCCAAAGTTCCCTAGGCCAGCGGGTAAGAGGGGGGTGTAGTTTGATACGAGACCGCTGGGGTTGTAGAGGAAGGAGCCGATGCCAAAGATCACGATCAGAAGGAGAGGTGAGAGCTTGATGATGGTGAGCACATCGTTGAGTCTTCCCGCAGCCTTGACGCCGAAGATGTTAACTGACGTGAGTCCGAAGAGAAACGCTCCCTTCACCAAGAGTTGCTGTGGAGAGTTGAGTGGTATGAAGTACTGCAAGTAGTTGGCAAAGGTCAACGCGAAGACCGGTAAGGACAGGACTTCAGCAATCCACATGCTCCAGCCTGCGAGGAACCCATAGAAATCGTCGAAGGCTGTGGAGACAAAGGCAAAGGACCCTCCCACTCTTGGCACGTAATAGCTGGAGTATGCAAAGATCATTGCGAGAACTGTTGCGGCCGCACCGGCGACGATCCAGACTACTATCGAGAAGGGTCCGATGAGTCCGGCAGTTATGGCCGAGGCTATGTAGATGTCGCTTCCGACCACCGCACCTACCACGATGTTGGTCAGATCGAAGTCGGATAGATCCCTCTTCAACGCCACTGATGAGAGCGCCTTGCGGGCATGACGAATTCTCGACTATTCTTAAGAGAATGTGCGCTGGCTAGATCGCGAAGGGGCGATGCTACTTGTGGAGATATCTTCGCGGATCCTTGTCGAAATTCGTCTTACACGTGGCTGAACAGAAGTAGAGGCTCTTCCCCTCATAGGTTGACGTGAGCTTCGTTTTCTTCTCGTCTACCATCATTCCACAAACCGGGTCTTTCTGCAACTGCTCACCTCCCTAGATTCTCGGGTTGAACCTTCGAAGCAGGAGAGAGTTTGACACTACTGTTACAGAACTGATTGCCATCGCCGCACCTGCGAGAAGGGGGAGGACTTGGTAGATTCCCGGCCCCAGAAACGGAACCAGAATGCCCGCAGCTATTGGAATCAGAGCAACATTGTAGAAGAAGGCCCAGACAAGATTCTGCTTGATCTTTCTGATTGTCGCCTTGCTCAACTCTAGAGCTTTAGGAACGTCCGTCATGTCATCCCTGAGCAGGACTATACCACCAGTCTCCTTCGCAACATCCGTCCCGCTACCAATCGCTATCCCAACGTCTGCAGCCGCCAACGCAGGCGCATCATTTATCCCATCACCAACCATCGCGACCTTTCCGTTTTTCTGAAGCTTCCTCACAATTTCCTCCTTCTGATCAGGGCGGACATTGGCGAACACGGTATCGATGCCAAGAGTCTGCGCTATCGCCTTTGCAGTCCGTTCATTATCGCCCGTGAGCATTACAACGTCTAATCCCATCTTCTTCAAGGCCTTTACGCTGACCGTTTTTCCTTGATTCTGTAGCTCTGCCATTCTTTCCGAATATGCCTCGACTGGAACCGAAAACTTGCTCATGAGTTCCAAGTTGCCCAGAAGAACATCTCGTCCCTCAACCGTCGCCTTGACACCTAGACCGGGAAGGGCTTCAAAGCCCGAGGGATCGGAGAGTTCAATTCTCTTGGCCCGCGCGGCTTTCACAACGGCCTCAGCTAGAGGATGCTCACTCCCCTTCTCCACTGCTCCAGCGTAGCCGAGTATCTGAGTCTCGCTGAGCTTTCCTATCGGAACTATATCAGTTACGGATGGTTCACCTTTGGTGAGCGTTCCGGTCTTGTCAAAGATTATCGTGTTGAGCTTGCCAGCTTCCTCCAACTGGTCCCCTCCCTTGATCAGAATACCGTTCTCAGCACCCTTGCCCGTGCCAACCAGTAGGGCTGCAGGGGTGGCGATTCCGAGTGCGCAAGGGCAGGCGATGATTACGACGGAGACGAAGGCTAGGAGGGAAAATGCGAGTCCGATTCTTGCAGCGAAGTACCAGAATAGACCGGAAGCTGTAGCTATCAGTATGACCGATGGGACAAAGTACGCGGAGACCTTGTCGGCTAGGCGTTGTAGAGGGGCCTTTCCCACCTGAGCCTCTTCGACAAGCTTGGCGATTTGAGAGAGGACAGTGTCCTGTCCGACTTTTGTTGCTCGGACCCTAAGCAGTCCGGTCTTGTTGACAGTGGCGCCTATCACTTCGTCACCAACACGCTTGTCCCGTGGCAGGCTCTCTCCTGTGATCATGGATTCGTCAATTGCAGAACTACCTTCGACCACGTTTCCGTCCACAGGAACCTTCTCTCCAGGGCGCACTACAAGAATATCTCCAGCCTCAACGTTCTCAACCGGAATACTGGTCTCGACACCGTTTCGAATCACATGTGCCATTGTTGGTTGGAGGTTGAGTAGTCTGTGAACTGCCTGCGAAGCCTTGCCCTTCGTGATGTATTCGAGGAGATTTCCCGTCTGTATCAGGGTGATGATTATGGCCGAGGTTTCGAAGTAGGTCCCGCTGCTGGGGAAGAATCCTGGAATGAATGTTGCGATTGTGCTATAGATCCATGCGGCGGATGTTCCCAGACCTATGAGAAGGTCCATGTTGCCAATCCTTGACCTTAGGGCGTCGTAGCTTCCTCGGTAAAATCGAAAGCCAACGATGAACTGTACGGGAAGCGAGAGGATGAACATCACAATGTTGTTGATGCTACGGTCGCCGATTATCGGAAGATAAGTCAAGGCCGCGATCGGTGTCGTGAGTACTGCGCCGAGCGCGACGAGGCGTTTTAGACGGGCTAGAGCCTTCTCAGGAGCCTGGAACTGTGTAAGACAGGTCTCGCTACAGAAGTAGTACGTGGTTCCATAACGTGTCGTCTGAAGAGCATGTTTTCCCTCCTCCACGTACATTCCACAGATGGGGTCCTTTGCCATGGTCTCGCCACCTGCTAGAAATATGCGGGTGGTATGACTTAATCTCGCGCCTTTATATTTGTAAAGGACTTAATTCGGAGCCTTTCCTTGAACTTCTCCTGTTAGTTTGTTGACCGTGATGATGCGGGCGAATCGTCTGCGGAGGGCGTACTCTGTGCGCTCGCGTATTGCCTCGACGCCCAGTTCTTCGCCCGGTTTGTCCCAGTTCGGGATCGGAAAGGTCGTCGTAGCTTCCGTTACGAAGTTTACTGCGTAGCCGAGGTCCGCTGCGATCCTCGCCGTCGTCTCGCAACACTGTTCCATCTGGATTCCTGCTATTGTGACGCGTCTCACACCTTTCTCGAGCAGGTAGGGTTGCAGCGCCGTACTCGTGAAGCAGTTGCGAGTGGTCTTAATCATAACCGGCTCGTCTGGCCTAGGTCTGAGAAAATCCATCAACTTGAACTCGGGGCTGTCTCTGGCAAAGCCTTCATCGTTGTCAGTATGCAAAAAGAACACGACCGGTAGACGCGCAGCACGATAGGCTTCGACTAACGCACCAACGTTCTTCTCAAAGGCAGGGTTGCTACGCCGCTCCCACCGGGAACCGGCCTTGAACGAGTCCTGAGCATCGATCACGAGCAATGCTGACTGTGAAATGGGAACCTTGGCAGGGTCCAGCATAGCTCGTCAACGGGCTGTATCTTCAGTTTAATCTTGTGCTTGATATCAATCCGTGACGATTATTCTTGCATCAAGTGCTCTGCATCCATTCTGGAATGCGACTAGAGGGTTGACGTCCAGCTCCACCACATCTGGCAGCTCGATTGATAGTTGGGAGAGTCGTTCGATGCACTCGGCTATGGCCTTCGTATCTGCCGGTGGTTGGCCTCTGAATCCTTGTAGAATCTTGCTTCCTCGAATCTGGCTTATCATATTGTCAGCGCTGAGCTCTCGAATTGGTGCGAGGCGGAATGAGACGTCTCGATAAGCTTCCACATATATCCCTCCCAGCCCAAACATCAGTAAGGGTCCGAACTTCGGGTCCCGGTGTATTCCAATAATCGTCTCGGTGCCGCCCGTGACAAATTCCTGAAGGAGCACCCCCTCAATCCTGGCGTTGGGAATGCGGGCTTTGACGTTCTTGAGAATCTCATCATAGGCCTCTGAGATGTCCTGGTCGCTGTTCAAGTCGAGTTTGACTCCTCCAACGTCGATCTTGTGAACCACGTCGGGGGAGACGATCTTCATCGCCACAGGATAACCGATTCTCTTCGCAGCCTCAATAGCCTCTGTCTTTGACGACGCAGTCTCTGTCTTGATCACGGGGAGGCCGTAGGTGCTGAGTATTCTCAGCGCGTCGTCCTGCGGAAGATTGGTGAGACCTGCACGCTTCGCGGTGGAAATGATGTCTTGTGCTTTTCCGATGTCCACATCGAAATGCTTGACTTGGGTTCGAGGCCTATCTACCCAGCGTTGATACTCGTACATCGCGGCAAGAGCTCGAACGGCCGACTCTGGAAACGTATAGTGGGGAATGTTGTTGGACTCTAGAACCTCTACCGCGGGCGTGATATCTGTCAGACCTAGGATGCTTGTGAGGATGGTCTTTCCTGACTTGGGGCCGACGGTTGCTATGGTTTCTGCGACTTTCCTGAGATCTACCATGGCTTGAGGAGTCAGAAGCACGAGTCCGCAGTCGACACTCTCATCGTGAAGTGCCTGGAGCGCAAGCTCGTATCTGTCTGCCTGCGCATCTCCAATTAGATCGACCGGATTGTTGACCGAGGCCTCCTTCGGTAGACCAGCTCGCAACTTCGCTTTCGTCACTTCTGAAAACTGTGAGATTTGTAGGCCATAGCGGACGCTGGCGTCTGTTGCCATTGTTCCTGGTCCACCACCATTGGTTATGATGGCCACTCGATTTCCCCTGGGAGGCGGTTGTTTTGCGAAGGCTCGTCCGTAGTCGAACAGGTCGATTATGGATTCGACGCGGAGGACCCCTGATTGTTTGAGGATTGCGTTGTATGCTTCATCAGACCCTGCGAGTGCACCCGTGTGTGACGAGGCTGCCTTGGCGCCCTCCGGTGAGACTCCAGCTTTGACCGCGATAATCGGCTTCTCCTCCGTGACCCTAGTGACGGTGTCTACGAATTTTCGACCATCAACAATATCTTCGATGTAGAGCAGGATGACTTTGGTTCTCGGGTCTGCCCGCAGATATTCGAGAATATCGTTCTCGTTGACGTCGGCCTTGTTGCCGACGCTTATGAATTTGGAGAATCCGATTCCTTCGCCGGTTGCGTAGTCTATCACTGCTTCGCCGAGAGCGCCGCTCTGCGAGGCGAATGCGATCGAGCCTTCCAGGGGCATTCGTGACGCGAACGAAGCGTTGAGTCTGACCGCTGGGTCCGTGTTTATGGTCCCAAGACAATTCGGACCGACCATTCTCATCGAATATCTCTGGGCTAGGGAGGCGACCTGATGTTCTAGCGCAGCACCCTCTTGTCCAACTTCCTTGAAGCCAGCAGAGATTACTATCAGACTCTTGACTCCTTTCTTTCCGCAATCTTCCGTGACAGCGGGAACGACGGCCTCGGGAACAACGACAACGGCCAAGTCCACGCTCTCTGGCAGATCCTGGACGGACGGATATGATCTAACCCCGCTAATCGAGCGGTCCCTTGGATTGACAGGGTAGACTGTTCCCGTATACTCATTGAGTAGTATGTTCGTGAAGACTGCCCTTCCGACGCTGCCCTGTCGGTTAGAGGCTCCTATGACGGCTATCGACCTTGGAGCGAACAAGGCATCTAGATCTCCGGCCTGTAGCATGTCAAAACGACCTGATTGATTGGTTCAAAAAGCTAGATTCTGTCAGAAACCAGACTCACAAGAACACAGACAGAACTGCAGACATGGTCCAAGACGAACTTGATCACTATGGCCAAGATGATATTGACAAGGGCCAGCGAGAAAACTCTCCGGAGCTGCTTCGCTTACCCGAACGAACTAGATGTGCGGTAGACAGTTAACAGCGATGTTAGATGCCCATTGAGAGTTTGTAAAGGTTCGTGCCGAAGGATAGATCACGCGTATAGTTACTCCAAAGGAATCAGCTGTACCTTTGAGGCTGTTTTCTGTTCTAAAGGCGAGATCGTGTGTTCAAATGTATTCGTGATAATATTATAGTTGAAAGGCCACAATATTCCCTTTGGGCATTACGCATGAGATATTGCGAGGAGTGTAACGTCCCCAACCATGTGGCTGGGATCTGTCCCAAATGCGAGAAAGGACTCTGCATCAGCCATTACACTGAGCACATGAACCGCTGTGCAGGTCAGCGCGAATCCGGAGAACATGGCTACGCTAGACCCATTCCCGATGTATTCC
>WNGR01007142.1_pt1 | contig 11864 bp, 5 predicted proteins | sample 5407581 | NCBI WGS metagenome assembly WNGR01 (sample SAMN13153383, study PRJNA577476) | soil metagenome | isolation source: 80 cm soil or saprolite under Garry oak tree replicate 2 | place: USA:California | collected 2016-06-15
TAATGTTAGGGATAATGTTAGGGATAATGTTAGGGATAATGTTAGGGATAATGTTAGGGATAATGTTAGGGATAATGTTAGGGATAATGTTAGGGATAATGTTAGGGATAATGTTAGGGGTTGTAAGGGTTAGAGGGTTAGGAATTTTTTGAACAGTGAGGACTTAGCGAAAATTTGAGCGAAAAACCAAAAAAAAATTCCGTGAAAGGGCGACTTTTTCGCACGGAAAGGGTAAAATAAGGCATAGCGAGTTACGCGCAGATTTCAGATTTTAAATATCTATTATGGTTAGGTTACTATATTGCTGTAAAGTCAAAGAATTCAGCATCGCTTTGGCATGCGACATGAAAACCTCAATTAAGTTAGTGCCTATTTAAGTCGCGACATGAAAACCTCGATTAAGTTAGCGCCATCTAAGTCGCAACATGAACACCTAAATCGGGGTTACCGTCACGCCGTCATGCTGTCACGTTATTACAATACTTCCCTCTCCTTCCTTTTAGTTCTTGCTCTTTTCCCCCTGGAACGGTCTGCTTATATTGGGGGCGAGAAATAAGGGCAATCGGTGTCGGATACTAAAGCGGCGACTAACGCGGCTAGTTGAAAATCCCGTTTTAGGCTCAGCAGCAGGCCAGTAGTAGTGGCCTTTATATTAAATTCGATCCATACTTATTCCTCTAGGAAGATACGCCCTAAGGCAATAGGCGGAATACGGGGCCCGACCGGGGAATCCAGGCGGCAGGGCTTAATATCTCCGCTAATAAGGAGCAGCGGCGTCTACAAGTTGTTAGTGACTCAGTGTAAGGGCACGAAGAGACTTCAGAGTAGATTCGAAGGAACGATATAAATTCTATCTAAGTCTAAGGGTATAGCTCTTGTAGAGAATAAGACGAAAGAGAAAGGAATAACACGAGAATTTTGTAATTAAATAATTAGGGGTCTTAGTGGTCAATGCGTGTGTACGTGTACACATAGTCTTCAACAGACTTCGGTGGAATTCGATTGATCTAACTGTTACGGAAAACGTGGTTTCGGCATGTTGACATGCCAAACCTATTACGGCACTAGCCGAAGCGGCAGATTGCGGCAGAAATGCGTCGAGTATTTCACCGAGACGTTGATCGCAGAGGGCGTTGATCGCAGAGGGCGTTGGCCAAGGAGGCTCCATTACTACACCAAAGTAGGGAGTCGCGATAGAGGCCTGGTAGCAGAGAGGAGCTTACTCGAATCGCCCGCCGACGTCAATCACGCATTGTGCGAAGCCAAATCCGGAGCCTTATACGGAAGCTCACCGAACGATCGACTCAATTACAGATTCAAACGAGCTACGGTGGTAGCCGCCACTAATTACAAAACGGGCGATACTAAAATACGCACAGATTGAACAAATATGATATGGAGCCGATTTGCAACCGAACGTACCCCTTTTTTAATCGCGTTGGCGTTATTAGCGAGCGAGATAAAAACCTTAATTAGGTATAGCACTTTAAACCAGGGGGAGAACAACACCTTACAACTCAAACGTTGTATTAACGCCGTAACGACAAATAGAAGAGTACTCTTGCTGTATATCTTTTAATGGCCGAAGTAAACAAGGGCGGTCGCCCAAAGAAGCTTCACACTGCAGAAGAGAAAAGGGAAGCAGCTAATGCAGCAAGTCGAGAATCCCGCCGTCGAAAACGTCAGGCTCAGCAGGTTGGCGGTCATTCTGGATTCCAGATTCAACTAGACCCTCTTTCTATCCTCCAGCCAGCTGGGCCTAAAGGGATCACGGCGCCTGACCAGAAGATTCAAGCGGAAGGCTTTGGTAACTCAAGTAACAAGGAGCAGCAACAGCGTCTAGAGGTAGTTATTTACTTAAGCCTTTTTTTAACTATTCAATTCTAGCCTGCAAATGGGTATGCCGGCGAGGCCCTTTGCAAGTTATTCCATTCCTAGTCCTTATTTTCCATTATAGCGTTTCGCTTTCTCACCTGCGTATTGCAAGCCAGGACTAACACTAGATTTACGAACCTGTCTAGTCTAATCTACCTTATACTGCTGAAAGTGGATATGCGGATAAGCCACTTGGATCCTTAAGCATTAATGCTAAAGTCTTAACACTATTACCGCCACCGAACCAATCCACCCGGGCGCAACGTCTGAGCCGGTCGCAGTCGGTAACCGCACGCATAACCCCTCCAACACCTGACAATACCGCTGTACTAGCAGAGGAGGACAATGAGGTAGCGGACACGGATAGAGTAGCACAATGGCAGCTGACAGCGTCAACTCACTCTCTATCTTCAGTCCACGAATCTCCTCGGTCGCAACTGGCCGAAAGCGCGAAGCCTGCCCTATTATTAGAGGAGGAAGATGGCGCCGAGGACGCGGACCAGGTTGGAGAAATAGGCGATATAAGCGGAACAGCAGAGGTGTCAACAAGCGGAAGCTGGCATGGAGCCTTTGACGACGACAGTGGCGACAACAACAGTAGTGACGACGACAGTGGCGACGACGACAGTGGCGACAACGACAGTGGCGACAACGACAGTGGCGACAACGACAACGGCGGTGATAGCGACGGTAGCAATAGTGTACGGCCCGCATTGCCATTGACCGACAATTCCTTATACTCTGAGTTAGGTGGTGAAGCTGAGTCAATAAAACTATCTGATGATATAGATTGGGCTGCCCACAGCAATACAGACAACGCTAGTAATAGCGACGACGGACCTGAGGATCAGCGAGCAATGCAGGCGGACTCTAGCGAGCACACCGTTGACGATGAAAATGATAGGGTTGACCAAGAGCAGCATACTAGGGCTGCTGCCGCCCAATTAAAGATGGCGTGGAATAAGAGGTGCACGTGTGGTACGTAAGTGCAAAGAACTATAATAGAGACTTTACTAACTTTACAGATGAGCCTCCGCATGCGGTGAATGAGAGGGGGTACTCTTTAGCGCAGATAACTCGATTCTGGCAACGCCAGGTGTCGCCATTTGCCACCAGTGGTATAACCAACTACCCTTTAGACCTACCTGAGATTGCTTCAAGGAACAAGGACCCCAACGACCACCGCCATATCCCGTGGCAATCACTCCTAGCCGGAGGCGATGAGAACCCGCCGAAGCTTAGTTTCCTTAAGTCGGAACGCCGCTTTAAAAGCCCGGAGATCCAGATCCAGCGACGATGGGATATTGACAGCTTTATTGCTCGAGCAACTACGCTGGCCGCTCACCAAGATGGGTTTGACTTGGCGTATAGACCTCCGTTCCTCCGGCGTATTACGCAGAATCCAAGGATCCGGATCCAGGGCCACCAAATACACAAGCTAAAGCAGCTTCGATTAGGTCACGGCCTAGCAGCTGCAGGGTTTGGCTATGACTGTCATGTATTCTTCCCGCATATGGCTGTTAAAGATGGTGGCGAAACACACCTGTCGGATAGGGAACAAGCGGTTTGGGTTGATCATATCGTGCTTCCAGCTCTAAAGCTTAGTTGTCCGCCTGACGTCTACCAGCATCACCCTCATAGCTTCGCGGAGGCGGACGCTAAGGCCAAAGTTAAGCAAGAATGCTTCATAACAGGAACCGGTCAGCCTATGGACATTAGGTACATAGTACCCGAGTCATGTCTAAATACATTCTGGGCTGAGGTACAACGCCTGTCCTACAACCATACTGGGAACGGAACTATACAGCGCGATGCCTTCCGCGATCCATTCCTGGTAATATCTGGACATGGCCTTAAGCTATTTACCAAACGCGATACATTTGACCTGGCACGCAATAACTTTCTAAGCCACCTCAACAAGTGTTTTAATACGGAACAAATACCTGCAGGAGACTGCTGGTTAGATCTTGGTATGGAGGATACCCCAGTATCTACCGAGGACCCTAGCAGAGGTGTTACGCTTATGTGGAAGCAACACTGCTTAGACAATTGGGTAAAGAAATTCGCCTGTCCTGACCATGACTCTGAATTAATAGAGACACGCCATTATCACTGGGCGCTTACAAGGGACTCCGGCAGCGCGAACGTGGAGCTGCGGCAGACTAATAGCCTACGCCGCAACGGCGGTATTGCTTACAACAAGGCGTATAACGTTAATAAAGAAATGTTCGCTACACCGTTTAAAGACTATAGTCCCTTCCAGAACTCGCAGTTTGAAGCGCTTGGCTATTCGCAGGAATTACTGGAGCGGTGGTATTCTACCAACAGCGTGAAAGGTATGCGTCCGGGTGCAGCAAAGAGACGGCAGCTACTTGAGGCATATACCACCACTAAACAGCGGCTCTCCTCCACCTTACGGGATTCCAAAAATGAAAACTACGGGGTTAGGCAAGAATACCGCATAACAGTGGAGCTGCTTAGAGCACTGGAGGAGGGGGACGTTGATGGTGTAGAGTTGCCTGCTTCGTCAGCAGCTAGCTCGGTAGCAGATGGGCAAGTTGCAGCTGGTGGGGCAGCTGGGCATACGCCGTACTGGGTTCTGCCTACTGATGAGGTGAATGCATTCGCAGCCGCAGAGATGAACCGGTGGCTCTTTGGCCTTGAGGTAATTATTGGAAGAGTTAGCGCGGGGCATGACGGTCGACCAGCGGCGTCGCAGGAGGAACAGCTTGTCAACGGTGTAATGGTATCTGCACTGGTGCGCGTCCTCCGTATGAGTACTGGCACCGACGCTTCATCACATCCATCTATGTGGTTAGGGAAACGGCGGGAGAGGGAGAGAGAGGGGGAGTCGGAGGCAAGCGACGATGATGTTGAAGGCGAAAGAAGTCGACGTCGGGCTGGCAAATTGGGTCTAAACCTCCGAGCATGTGTTAAAGAGAATGGAATGGCATGGTTTCCAGTCGATCTAATTCATTGGAATATAACGCCAACTTTTACCCGACAGGCAATTAAATGTCTAGCGCTCGCGGCCAACGCGTTCCAGAAATCGTTCCACAAAACGCTAAATATCCAAAGGACCCTCTCACACGAGAATGCAATGTTTCAGTTATTTAGAGAATACCTGCGCACGTCAAAAGAGATTGGTATTAAGACTGGGGCACAGCTGTCGGTACAGAGCTACATCCAAGAAGTCTTTGGGCTATTGGCGGACCGTTGGACTGATTGGCCAGAGGACAGTTCAACTAATGTGGCAAAGGACCGTAAGAAGCGGCGTGAGGAATTTATGGCTAGGGCAAAATTAGAAGATGACGAGGCGTTGGGGCTGCGGGGACTTTCGTGGATAATGATATTTAAGCTAATCGGCGGCCGACCACGGATTGTAGGGGTACGGCAGAGCAAAGCTGGCGGGAAGACGCGGAACGGGAAGGCGCACTTCGCACGGTACGACACAGGGCTATGGAAGGATAAAGTGTTTGCTTTATTCGCGTGGGATGATGAGCGAGAGGACGTGGTAAAGAAGCGGGGTTGGCATAACGCAGCATTCCGTGTACTTACGCGGCGGCTGCATTCGATTGTAGTGGAAGAAGTAGGAGAGTTGGCAGGACATAGGTTCCTTGATTATGTTAAGGATTATGCGGGGCAATGTCTTTGGGCGATCCCTCAGTATGACTATGATAAGCTATCTGTTATGCACAAAGTGTCTAAACACCATTCGCGGGAGGCGCGAGAGGAAATCAGCCTGTCTAGCGCACTAGAACGAACAAATTGGTTAGTGCCGCAGATGTCAGAAGAATTCCAAAGCGATTTCAGCGCGATTATAGGGCACTATAGCCCGGGCGGGCCACGACTAAACAAGGCAAAGTGGAAGGCGGCGCGAAGTAACTTAATAAGAGGTCTTCACACATTAAGGCTTGGGGTATATAGTTCTGAGGACAAGACAAAGCGTATGCCTTTACACCCACAGTTTTTTTGTAATAAACCAGAACTTAAGCAGGCGGGTGGGTTTGCTGAGGATTTAAACGAGTATATTGCTGAACAAGAGGCCGAGTCTGAAGACGAGGTAGAGGAAGTTTAGCTAAGATAGGTGGAGTAGAATGTTTTGTGAATTAAAAGATGGATTTTTAATATAGGCAATATTATTGTGGAGCAGTTTCCTTGACAACTCGCGACTTGATTTCGGCATGTTGACATGCTAAACCCCCCACTTTTTTTTTTACTAATGCCACCTTGCAAACCAACTGGGCCCCGGGTAGATTTTTTTGTTAGTGCTGGAAAATACGGTTACGCGCGAAAATATAGGAACAGTAGGCTGGGTCGGTTTTTTTTCAAAGGCTGGGTCAAATTAGCAAACCACGGTTAATTTAGACCAAATTTAAATATGTTATTTAGCGTATTAGGTTGCACTAGGCGGGTAAGTTGCATTAAAATATTAAGTAGATTATATGATATAATCGTGTTTTGTGCAGTTGATTTTGGTGAGGAAGTTAAGAGGGGGCAGGGGTGCACAGACATACCCATCAAAATTGCCCACTGAGAATCATGCAAGGGGGCTGGTAAACCAGCCTCCTTAATATTATATTATATAGCTACCAGCCTTTCCCAGATAGATGAATTAACAAAAGCATTATATTCCAACATTTTGGCATGTTAACATGCCAAAAGGGGGTCGGGTATTGGCAGCAGAATTAAGCATTACATTTCAACACTCACCGTTTAGGGGTCCTATTGCCTATAACCCATTTTTTCCTAACAGTTAGCAATGGAAGAAATACGGATTGAAGAGAAGTATTTTGAGCGTTTGGTTGAGTTCCCATTAGCCATTTGTAAGGAATGCAGGTACGCAGTATGGCCAGATCAGGTTGAGGGCCATTTGCAAGGAGGAAATCACAAGTTATCACGTAAAGAAGCTGTTTTGGTTGGTGATGGTATTCGCAGTTGGCCGGGTTTAATTCAATATCCCAGTGAGTTGGAATTGCCTGGTCGTGTCAACCAGCCGATCGACCAGTTGCCATTATATCAAGACGGTTGGTTATGCGAGTTGGACTCAACCTGTTGCCGACATATAACGCGGAGTTTGGAAACAATGAAGAAACATTGGCGTGAGGTGCATCAATGGTCCGTAGGAAGGAAACGAGGACGGCCAAGTCGGTTAAGAGAGAAGGGCGTGCAAGGTCGGGTTCAAGAAGCATTAAAGAGCGTCGATTGTCAGCGTTTATTTGTCCAGGGCCGCGGATCGCAGTATTTTGAGGTGCAACAGTCAGAGGAAAGGCTGGTAGATAACACGCAGGCAGAACCAGTGGATGGCGAGGCATTATGGGCGCAGCTGCGGAAAAAAGTTACGGGAAAATGGGCCAATATTGAGAAGAGGGCCCAAACGACAATCCAGAAGGGAGAAAGAGATGAGGTTAACCCGTGGTTGGAGCGAACGCAGTGGGAGCCGTATTTAGAAGGGATGGAAAGACCGGATTTAATGGCATGCATTTCGGAGCCCAATGCGGATCCAAAAGGGGAGGAAGAACCGGTTGAAGCAGCAATTTGGGAGGCGATGGATGAATTGGCGCGGTTCAGCCAGACATCAGTTATTGAGAGGATTGGTGTATTCGTGCGCATGGAAGCGATTCGGACGGAGAAGCACCAGACACGATACCAACCGTTGCAACCATACATGGACGAAAAATCGATTGGCGACCATACACGACCATGGAAGCAAATATTAATGTTTTTTGCGCGCACGCAAAGGGAACATGAGTGGAAAAGCCCCAAATATCGATTTACCCGTCGGCAACGAGAGGCATGGGAAGCATTGGTTGATGAGGCGGAGCGGAAAGTTGATGGCGAAGACCAGGTGGACGAGGATGAACGGGATAATGATGAAAGAGAAGAATATGATACGGATGAAGATGAGATGGATGTAGATGAAATGGAGGAAGATGAAATGGAAGATGTTGAACCAGAGGGAGGCCAAAAAGACGGAAAATGCAGCAACAGTAAGCCGGAACGGTTGACAAAAATCCAGAAGGCGTGTTTGAATTTTTGCATTGAATTATTAAACCAGTCAATTACCCGAAAAGAGTATGACAGCGCGTTGGTGTGTGCATTAGCGGTTTTAGGCGTCAAGGAGGGTGGCTGGAAGGGTCCAGAGCAGTACCCGCCCATTTTATCAACCGTTATCAAGGTTGCCCGTTTCATGGTAGTCCAGCAGGCGTTGGAATTGTCAGAACCATTTAAAGATGACGGTTTCGATAGCGACAGCGCATACGAGAGCGATGACGGCAGCAGTTTATCCCGACAAGGTAGAAAGGGGTGTTTGCAGTTTGTTGAAGAAATGATGGACAAGTTCATGGTTCGAGGAAGCCATGGCCCAATGCAATGGATGTTGGATTTGCGAACATACGGGTTAAAGATCCATTATAATACAACATCAAGAGGCCACGTTGAATGGATGGGTTACGATGAGTTGTTGTATAAGGATTTGCATTTTAATATGGCGCAGTTTCGCAGCATGATCCACGGGTTGGCTACAGAGACGCGGCGGTTATTAGTGGAGGATTTATTATTGTATGGGGGTAAACAAGCGCATCAAGTACCAGCAATCCCATGGGAATCATTACGAGATAATCCCACGGACGAGCGACCAGGATGGAATTTTTTGCAGGACCACCGGACGAAGTTACCGGTAGAGGGGCAGATGTGGTTATTTGACCGGGTAGGACAAGACGCGGCGATTAGGGAAAGGTTTTTAAGGCCAGGCAGTAAATCAGGTGTAAATCGACCAGGAGTTGAGGCATACATGTCGCGGGTGGTTGAATTCCGGGAGAAATTGATAGTATTAATGCATATGGCATCAGGGCAGCCGGGAAGAGGGCCAGAGGTTTTAAGCGTCCGGCATAGTAATACGGTAAAAGGCGGACACCGTAATATTTTTATTGAAGACGGTATGGTGGTGTTTGTAACAAGGTATCACAAGGGTTACGCGGTTAGCGGAGACGTTAAGATTATCCATCGATATTTACCACGCGAAGTAGGCGAGTTGTTGGTGTGGTATTTATGGTTAGTATTACCGTTCCAGCAGCGTATGGAGGCGATAGTGTGGGAGAAGGAGACAATGTCATCACATATGTGGCCGGCAGACCCAAATGGAAAGAAGTGGACGTCGGAGCGGATGCGGAAGGTGTTAAAGCGCGAGAGCAGGGCCGGGTTAGGGCAGGAATTGACGATCCAGTCGTACCGGCAGATTGCAATCGGCATAAGCAGGAAATTTATGCGCGGGTCAACAGCGTTTCAGGCAGATGAGAGTGAGGAGAATAATGAGTGGAACGAGGAGAATATTGCAGGAGCAATTGCAGATGAGCAGGCGGGACACACGTCGTACGTCGCGGGTTTAATTTATGCGCGAGCAATTATGGAGCAGGGCGGGGCGGTGGCAGACAAGAGACAACAGTTTAGGGCGTCAAGCATGGATTGGCATCGGTTTTTAGGGTTCCAATCGGCGGTGGAGAAAGGGATGGGATTAAAGAAACGGAAGCGGGCGCCGTTTGAGAGCGAGGCAGAAGAAGGTAGAATAGATCGATGGAGCCGATTAAGGAAGATGGACGTGGAAGTACAGTTAAAGCGCATGATGGGCAAGGAGGCGGCATTTAGAGGGATTCAAGAGGAAGCAATCAAGGCAATTGTAGCAGGAGAGAGCCCGGTTGTTGCAGTAATGCCAACAGGGGCAGGTAAAAGCATGTTGTTTATGTTACCGGCATGGGCGGAACAAGGCGGGACGACGGTTGTGGTGGTACCGTTGATAGCGTTGCGCGGGGACATGAAGCGACGTTGTAAGAAATTGGGGATTTCATGTTTAGAGTGGGAGGGCCGGCGTCCACCAGATGCAGCAGCGATCGTTTTAGTGACGCCGGAATCAGCGGTCAGCGAGGATTTTATGACGTTTTTAAACCGATTAAAGGCGACGCAGCAGTTGGACCGGATCGTAATCGATGAGTGTCACATTGTTTTAAACCGCAAGTTTACGTTCCGAAAGCAAATGCAGCAGTTGGGGAAGTTGATGATGGCGGAGACACAGATGGTATTGTTAACGGCAACATTACCACCGGGTGAAGAGGAGGAATTATATCGTCGGATGTATTTCAAGAAGGATCAAGTTAAGATGTTCAGGGCGAGAACAGCAAGAGTTAATGTGGCATATCGAGTGGTTAATATAGGTGGATTGCGAAGACGAGAGGAGAAGGAGAGTGTTGTTTTGGAGTTGATTAGGAAGAAAGTGCGTAAATGCGGGACAGGAAAGGTGGTAGTGTATTGCAACACGGTTGGGAAAGCAAAAAGAATTGCAGAGGCGTTAGGTTGTGATGCGTACCATCACGATGCAGTAGGAAAGGACAGCATGTTAATTGATTTTATGGAAGGAAAACAGCAGGTTATTGTAGCAACAAGCGCGTTAGGGATGGGTGTAGATATACCAGATATCAGGTATATTATTCACGTAGACCGGCCGCGTACGTTGTTGGATTACGCACAGGAAAGCGGAAGAGCAGGACGGGATGGATGTCGAAGTGAGGCAATGGTAATAGAGGAAGGTGGTAAGAGTAGGCAGGAGGACAAAGGGCAGACAGAAGAAGAGCGAGGGTTGGTGGAAAAGTACATACAAGGTTCGGATGGGTTTCGTACATGTAGAAGGGTGGTGTTAGACGGATATTTGGACAGACGGGAAGGTCGAGTTGGTTGTGAGGATGGGGAGGAGTTATGCGATATTTGTGGTGGGATAGAAGAAGAGGTGGAGGAGGATATAGTAGAGAGAGAGGTTGAGGAGATGGTAGATAGAGAGGTTGAGGAGGTAGTGGATGGAGAGGTTAGGGAGGTGGTAGATGGAGAGGTTAGGGAGGCAGGGGTGGACGTTGAGAGGGAAATGGAGGTGGAGAGGGTCAGGGTTCAGCACGAGTTTCATCAGCAGCAGCAGGAGAGAAGAGTACCGCGGGAGGAATTTATTAGAAGCAGACAGGGGGAATTTTTAGAGATGGAATGGTTAAGACGGCAGTTACAGAGGTGGGCGGGTCGGTGTGGAATATGCGAAGGGGCAGGAGTCAAGTCAGATGATCACGATTTGAGGCAATGCATAAGAGTTAACAGTAGGAAAGCAAAAGAAATGGTTAAAATAATTGAAGAAGCAATTAAGTTTGAGGAATTTTCAGGTTGTTTTTGGTGCGGTGTTCCGCAGGAGATTTGCAATAGGTGGGAGGATAACGGAAAGGGTAGATATCGAAGGGTTTTGGATGGGTATTGTCAGTATAAAGGAGTATTATTGGCGGGGGTTTTAGGGATAATTTTTGGGTACAAGGAGCAAGTTTGGAGGAGATGGCAACGGCGGTTAGAAGGGTTTGGGGTTAATTTAGATTTAGATGAGAGTTTGGTTTTATATTTGGGTAAGAAGAGACAGTTAGAGGCAGTAGAGAGCAATAATTTGGCGGGAGAATTTTGTTGGATTTCACGGTTAATAGAGGAGTAAATAGTAGGGGGGGGTTGATTTTGGCATGTTAACATGCCAAAATCAAATTTACGAAAATAGAAAATAGTTAGTCCGAGATAAGTGTTGAGATAAGTGTTAAGATAAGTATTAAGATAAGTGTTAAAATAATTGTCGAGATATGGTAGAGGAAGTTAATTTCGGCATATTAACATTATAAAAAAGGTAATTTTAGCATATTAACATTATAAAAGCAGTTAAATTAAGCGGGGTTTTAGTCGAGGGCGAGGAGCATATAGTGGTAGGGGTATTTAGTTGGGATAGAAAGAGGGGATTTAATAGTATAGATTTCCAGAGGTAATATATTAGTAAAAGGGGAGGAAGAAGTAGTTAAAGTAGTAATTTAGGAGGCGATAGATAGTTTAGAGTTATATTAGTTATTAAAAAGATTAGTATATTAGTAGGTATAGAAGAAATTAGGATAAAAAAGTAGTAGAGGTAATAGTAGAGATTATAGAGATATATA
>WNGR01012095.1_pt1 | contig 11864 bp, 12 predicted proteins | sample 5407581 | NCBI WGS metagenome assembly WNGR01 (sample SAMN13153383, study PRJNA577476) | soil metagenome | isolation source: 80 cm soil or saprolite under Garry oak tree replicate 2 | place: USA:California | collected 2016-06-15
GACGGCCGCACTGCCAAACGTGAACGTTCCAGCAGCCCCGATAACCTGATAGGTATGCGCCGAACCAAAGCCTTGGGTGACCGCTGACGAGAGGTTGCCAACCGTCGCAGACGGCGTTCCAGTCGTACTGTTACCGAAAAAGCCGACGTTCGGATTACGTGCGTTCAGGTAGCCGATACCCAACTGGACCGGGCCATGGTTATATCCCGCGCCAAGGGAAAAAAGCTGGTTGCGTGTGAAATTCCCCGCCACACCCCCAAAGCTGTAGAGGCCCCCAAAAGTGAGCCCACCATAATTCACACTGGTGAACTTGACTGCATTGTTTGCACGGAAGGAGTTGTTGAAGTTATCTACATCACCGGGGTGCGCAGCGATGTAGCCTCCAAATACGTCTGCAGCCATCTGGAGGCCCACATAGTCCACGACGGAATCGTATTGGCGACCGAGTGTGACCGTGCCGTAAGGGCTGGAAAGTCCGACATACGCCTGGCGCCCAAAGAGGAGGCCACCTTGGGCTGCCTTTCCGGTGCTTCCGTCGAAACCGTTCTCGATTACGAACACCGTCTTGAGACCACCGCCCAGATCTTCGCTACCTCTGAGCCCCCAACGGCTTCCCATCATGACGCCGCTGGTAAGGTTATAGACATGAGCACCGCCAACGTTCGTGATTACGTTGATACCTTGGTCTATGACACCATAAAGTGTGACGTTGCTCTGTGCGTGCGCAACACCAGCCAGCCCGCTCATGACTGAGCCGGCGACAAGCCATTTCTTCATTGAAGTCTCCAAAATTTGTTTTGATAATATTTGTACTACTAATTTAATTGGCGATTTATTCTGGAAGGCCAATTCTGCAACGACTAGCATCCTCCTATGCTTTAATTCCGTAGCATTCGAACGTTAGCGCGGCTCAGCGACCTCTGACTTATGTAATAAAGATCCGCCGCACCGCATCCATACGTCTACCCAAAGGCGATATGCAGCGGCGAGAACAATCCGGCGACCCAGCGCCACTCCGAACTTTCTGCCGCCGACGAGTCACCAAGTTGTCGCCCTATCGGCGGATTTGCACGCGGCGGTAACGAAGAACGAGCTGATGGTCGCGGTCAACAAAATCGCATTCGTATTGCACGAACAACGCCCAACCCGCCTTTGTTTCACGCTCGGTGATGTCCTTATATCGCGCAACGAGGAAGATCTCTTCACCGTGATTGACGTAGCGGATGAACTCGACTTCCGTGCCGCCATTGACGATCGGGCTGTTGACAAGGGGCAGAGGCGGCAAGCCAAAGCTCGACGATCCGACGACGCCATCAAAGTCAGGATCGGTAGCCCGCTCGTGCAACAGATCCTGCGCACCGAACGGCAGGCGCAGCATGGCCGACGGGAACAGAGGGGGAGCAACGGGGGTACGGTATCGTGTCGAGGCCGCGTACTCGGGATCCATATAGATCGGGTCTGAATCCATGACAGCTTGCGCGTAGCGACGCACGGCGCCTCGCTCAACTACATCGCAGCATCGCTGGACCTCTGTCTCAGTGCCGATCATGCTGCGGATCTCTTCGGTCAGTCTGGGCATAACATGCAACCTCTTGTGTTAATGGCTGTCGATATGGAAGAAATCTACCGATTAGGGCACCTATGGACAACAAAGAATATGGGCGCCCATGCCAGACCAAAAGTTAGTCGTCGTGCAAAGGCGCAGCAGCATTCGCCGCAAAGATTCGCGGCGATGCTTGTCTGTGGTTGATCCTAGGGAAAACGTGATGCCGGAGACGGCATCAGTGTGGTGTTAGTGCCGCTAGCCAGCATTTACCGCAGGGGTTGCGCCTGCTCGATCAGCCACTTCAGGAACGCTTCAGTCGCACTTGTGGCAGGTCTATCCGAAGGACGCACGATGTAGTACCCGCCAGGGCTTCGATAGACGTGACCAAATGGAGCAACGAGCTTACCAGACTCGAGATGATGTTGAACCAGCTCCTGAATACCCATTGCCACACCCATTCCACCAAGAGCAGCATCGAACGCCATCGCCGAGTTCTCGAACTTCAACCCCCGGGTGGTGACCACTGACCTGCAGCCAGCGCTATCGAACCAATCATCCCATGCCCTGGCGCGCGACAATGAGTGCAGCATGGTGAAGCGGCCCACGTCCTCAGGTTTGAGCGGTTCTTTGATATCTGCGATAAGTCCCGGACTACAGACCGGCAACAGGTGGCAGGGCGTCAGAAACTCGCTGATCTGAGTATCGGGATCACCTTGCCCGGATGCGATAACCGCATCGAGATTCTGCCGCGCGAAGTTGACCGGTTCGAGCGACGCAGTGAGGCGAACTTCAATCTCCGGATGGGCCTTGCGAAATGCAGGGAGCCTGGGAATCAGCCACCACTGTGCAAAGGTCGTGTAACACTGCACGGATACGACATTGCGACGTCCACGCATGTTAACCAACGAAACGGCGCGTTCAAGTTCGGAGAATGCGACGGTCAAGCCTGACATTAGCCGGGCACCTTCAGCAGTCAATTGAAGCGAGCGCGCCCCGCGTTCGAACAAAGCGACTTCGAGGTAATCCTCCAGCACTGCGACTTGCCGGCTAACTGCGACTTGACTCACGCTCAACTCCTTGGCCGCCAAGGTGAAGCTCAGGTGACGAGCAGCCGCCTCGAATGAGCGAAGCGGATTGAGCGGCGGTAGGACTCTACGCATACGGACGACGTCTCCTCCTCATTTCCCCCAGCCTTATTATAGGGCCGGATCGTAAACTGCCAGTCCGGTCATGCGCCGAGCCAGCCATCCTTATCAGTTTTAATTTTAACTCCCAGATGTCGGGACCGGCCATGCGACCGTTTGTCGACCAGGTCGCCCACCTCCGGCAAAGCCTTATGGGTGCGGCATCTGAGCGGAAGGTCAGACCGCTTCGCAGCGGTCACACACGGGTATCTGAGTGCCCGACCGGTCCAAAGGTAAGAACGAACGCAGCCGAGAATGAGCCTGTCCGCTGTACGAGCACGCCAGTTACGAACGGCGCAAGCACCCCGGCGAAATTCCCTATCATGTGGACGAACCCACCGACCGCGCCTACGCGCGACTCTTCGATCATGTCCAGGATCAATGCCCAGTAGCAGTTCGCCGAAGCATACAAGAACAAAATCGAAGTCCCCATCAGTGCCGCAGCGACCAGTACCGAGTCTGCATACCCGGCAAAGGCGACGCATACTGCAGCAGCCAGCAGCGAACTAACAAGCACGACCTTCCGCGCGAAGACGGGCCGACCGGTCATTACGCAGATGCGATCCGACACAACGCCTCCAGCGATGTATCCGACGAACCCCATAAGCCAAGGTATCGTCGATACAACACTCATATCCTTTATGCTGAGATGGCGCTCCATTGTCAGATATGACGGGAACCAGCTCAGGAAGAAATAAAGCAGATAGCCAAAACCGAAGAATGCGAATGCGATCGCCAGCACGGCGGGCCGGCGCAGATAGGCGCCCAGTGGAAGAGCGAACTCTGCGCTCGCCACCCCACTGCTGCCCGCCGCCTCACGTGGGTTCGTCGGCGGCAAGTACGAGCTCTCCCGACTTTCCGTCCTTACCTACGAGTGTCCACCCCGCCGCCCATACCACGCCTATCGATGCGATGGCGACAAACGCAATCCGCCACCCGTACATCACTGCAAGGTAGGCCACGATTGGCCCGGCGATCGCACCACCCAGCGTGGTACCCGAATGAGCAATCGAAATTGCGGTGGCGCGCTTCGATGGTGGGAACCAGCTGCCAATCAGCTTGCTGGCGCTCGCGAGAAACGGGCCCTCTGCCATACCAAATAGCAGCCGCACGACAAGGAGGGTCCCAAAAGCGGTCGCCACGGCAGTAAGGCCGCAAAACAGCGACCAGAATGTCATGGCACAAGGAGCACCCGACGTGGGCCAAAACGGTCAGACGCGATACCACCGAGGAAGCAGAATGCAGAATAGCCAACGAAGAATGTGCTGAACACGACACCCAAGTCGGCAGGATCAAGGTGAAGGTCCTTGACGATAAACGGCGCAACAACAGACAAGGCCGCCCGGTCAAGGAAACTGACGCATCCGGCGATGAACACCATTACAACCATCAGCCAGCCGTAATACCTGGTCATCGTGTGTCCGTCCGTTCCTCTTAGGAGTCTGCAGCTTACACGATTGCGTCAATCGCTATCTGGGCATAGCGAGTTCGCACATTCTCACGACCTTTGTGCTTCGTACCGGTTGCGAGTCTCCTCGCTCATCGGATACAGCCCGGCCAGCGCGCCGCCTTTCTGTACCTCGCCGAGAATCCATGCCTCCTGGCGCTCCTGCTCGACACCCACCTTGACGACCTCGTCAACGAGAGCCGCAGGAATCACGACCGCACCGTCGTCATCGGCAACGATGATGTCGCCGGGGATTACTGCAACCGCACCACAGCTTATCGGTTCTTGCCAACCCACGAAGTGCATGAACGACACGGCGGGCGGAGCTGCAATACCGGACGCCCAGACATCGAAGTCCAAAGAGCGGATTCCGATTGCGTCCCGAACGGCTCCGTCAGTAAGCAAAGCCTGGACACCACGGGTCTGCATTCGAGCGCACAGGATGTCCCCTGCTGCGCCCGCATCGAGACACCCTCCCGATTCGACCACGGCGATGCATCCTTCCGGCATCGCTTCCACGCACGCGCGGGTCGACTTTGGAGAGCTCCATGCGGTCGGGGTGCACAGGTCCTCCCGATATGCAATAAAACGCATCGTAAAAGCAGGCCCAACTGCGCGTTGTCCCTTACCGAACTGATGCCTTGGTCCGCGCATCCAGACATTTCTCAGGCCGTGCTTGAACAGGATCGTGGTGATGGTGCCGGTTGAAATTTGCGAGAGTTGCTCGCGCACCTTACTGTCTAACGTCATCTGTGATGCCTTTAATTAGGAGGGAGCCGGCCACGATGCGCCAGCTGCAACCGGATACTGGAGCTGCTTGCTTCAGACGTTGGCCAGCATCCCACCGTCCACGCGAAGAATGGAACCCGTGATGTACGACGAACGGTCGCTCGCAAGGAACGCCACGCAGTCAGCATATTCTTCCGGATTTCCATATCGCTTCATTGGAATGGTCGCGGTGCTGGCGGCCGCTACTGCCTCCACAGTCGTACTGTCGCGTTTAGCCTTTGCTTCATCGAGCTCGACGATACGGCGCGTCGCGATTCGACCAGGAACGACCACGTTGCAGGTGATACCGTCCGGAGCCACTTCACGCGCGAGCGTTTTCGACCAGCCGACAAGCGTCGAGCGCAGTGAATTGGAGAGCCCAAGATTAGGAATCGGAGCGATGACGCCAGACGACGCACTCGTCACGATACGCCCCCACTTGCGCTCACGCATACCCGGCAGGAGGCGGTCGGTCAACTGAATCACCGAAAGAACCATCTCCTTAAAGTGTTTCTCCCAAGACTCCGGCGACTGACCCGAGACCAGTGTCGGTGGCGGGCCACCCGTGTTGTTGACCAAAATGTCGATCGCCTGGAACTCTTTCGGCAGATTCGCATGGAGCGCATCAAACTGAGTGGGTTCACCAAGATTCCAGACGACTGGATGGCACTCGCCGCCCGTCGCCTGAATGAGCTTCGCTGTCGCCTCAACGCTCGGTTCATGCACGTCGCCAAGCAGACAGCGAACACCGTTTTCAGCAAGCCGCAGCGCGATTGCGCGGCCCAATCCGCCACCCGCACCTAGCACGAGCGCAGTACGCCCTTCAATTCCGAGATTCATCGTGGTATCAGTAAGATTCAGTGATGGTTAATCAAATGCTCATTTATCACGCAGCGCCACCAGACACCGCGGGCTCCTTGGCCACATGAACAGCACCGCTCGCTGCAAGCCCGTCGATCTCTTCATCCGAATAGCCCAGTCTGGCCAGAATGGCGGCCGTATCCTCGCCCACTCCGGTCTTGCCTAGCCAGCGCATATGCGCCTGGTTGCGCGAAAACTTCGGAACAACATCCTGAATGCGGACCTCGCCGAGTACGGGGTCTTGCATCTTGGCCAGCGTGCCCCGCTCATGGACATGCGGATCTGCAAAGATCTGCTCCACATCGCAAATTGGGCCGGCAACCACCTCTGCCTCCCGGAAAACGGCAAGAACTTCTTCTTGCGTTCGCTCGGCCACCCACCCCGCGATGGCGCCGTCGCACTCCTCGATACGCTTGACACGCTGTGGATTGGTCGCGAGGCCCGGGTCGTCTGCGAGATCCGGTCTTCCGATTGCACGGAACAGCCGTTTTGCGACCGAATTCGCTGCGCTGGAGACAGCGACCCAGCGGTTATCCTTTGTCAGGTACGAATTGCGGGGAACGCTCCAGTTCGACCGATTGCCGTGGCGCGTTGCGATGTAGCTCAGCTGGTCGAAGTCGATAATCATCGCCCCCATGAGCGAGAGCATCGGCTCATACAGGCTCAGGTCGATTTCGTCACCGCGCCCGTCGCGACTCCGGGCATGAAGCGCTGCCAGGACGGCGTAAGCCCCTGTAATAGCCGCCACACCATCTGCGATCGGAAACATCGGCAGAGAAGGAGGCGCGTCCGAGGGTCCCATGGTATGAGCGAAGCCACTGAATGCCTCCGCTAGCGTACCCATACCGGGACGCTCCCGATACGGGCCAGTCTGGCCGTATCCACTGATATGAAGCATGATCAGGCCGGGATTCGTCTTGGCGAGTTCCTCATAACGGAAACCCCATTCCGCCATGCGACCCGGTCGAAAGTTTTCGACGAGAATGTCTGCCTGGCCGATAAGGCGCAGCAGCACCTCGCGCCCTGCTTCCGTACGGATGTCCACCGCAGCCAGTTGCTTGTTTCGCGCGGTCACCCGCCACCACAGCGGCTCACCGTCACGGAAGCGCCCCACACGGCGCACCTCATCCCCCTTGGGATGCTCGTCCTTGATGACTCTAGCACCGAGATCGGCAAGCAAGGTTCCTACAAGAGGACCGGCGAACAACATCCCGACGTCCACGACCGTGAGTCCAGTAAGCGGACCCGTCGACTGTTTCTCTGTCTCACTCATTTTTTATCTTCACAAATTGCTGTGTTGATCACTTGCCGAACGTCAGAGCGCCTGACGAAGGGCATCGAGGTTCCCACCACGCATAACGGCCCCAGGAAGCGGATGGCCAACGATGTCTTCCGCTAAGTGCGCCGCCTCAACGAGTGCGTCGAGGTTAAGGCCAGTTTCGATACCCAATTCCTTGCACATGAACGCGAAGTCTTCCGTGCACAGATTCCCTGCAGCGCCCTTATGCGCTGCAAACGGGCATCCACCGAGTCCTGCAATCGACGCGTCAAACTGTGATACACCGGCCTGAAGCCCGGCCAAGGCATTTGCCATCCCGAGGCCGCGAGTGTTATGCAGATGTAGGATGATTTCCACATCGGGATATTTGTCCTGAAACGCTTTCACCTTTTCGGTGACCGTACGGGGATTCGCCCACGCCATCGTGTCAGCGAGCACGAACGTCTTCAGCTTCAGACCAAACTCGTCGGCAATAGTAAAGACATCTGCAGCGCCCTTCATCATGAGTTCAGTGCTGATGTCCCCCTCAAAATTGCATCCAAACGCCGCCTGCAACCCGCCGTGTTCTACAGGGACTCCGTTGTCGAGATACGCCTTGACCTGCTCCCGATGAGACGCCATGTTCTCTTCTGGCGTTGTTTTCTGATTTCGCATCAGGAACGCCGGCGAAGCACAAAGGACGAGCCGCCCCCGAACATCGAGACGATCGGTTGCCAACGCGCGGCGGAATCCTTGTTCGTTCAACCAGAGCGCCGTGTATCGAACATCGTCTACACGTCGAAACCCTGCGACGACCTCCGCCGCGTCCGCCATTCCCGGAACCCGCTTCGGATTAAAGAACGACGCAACCTGGATCTGCTTCAAGCCCGTAGTGGAAAGCTTGTCAATCAGTTCGATCTTCCTTGCGGTGGGGATGCTGGCGCCTTCAATCTGGAAGCCCTCACGCGGTCCTTCTTCATTGATGCGCACAAACTTTGGAAACGAACTCATCAGACAGCTCCCGCGAAACCCGTAGGCGGCACGAACGGGTAAGGCACACGCTTGCCTCGATACGGGAGCGCGACGTACGCCTTGCCCGGCGTCGACTCGCGATCTTCTTCGTTCACGATTCCGAGCTCGAGCTCAATGATCCCGTAGTCCTTCAGATCATGCTTTGCCGTGACTCGTGACCACACCCAGAGTGAAGTGCCGGCGACGTCCATCTTGCGAAACTGGAACGACACTTTCCAGACCCATCCGTTCAAACCCGCCCAGTCCTTCATCGCCTGCACAATGAAGTTCTGCTTGAAGGAACCGTTCACAAGAAGACCGGGAAGCTTGTCGTGCTCGATGGAAAATTTCTCGTCATAATGGATACGGTGCCAGTTCTCCATTGCAGCTGACCACCGCATGAGATGCATGTTCGTCAAAGGAGCCTTCTCCAGGCGCGGGGGCTCGTCACCGATCGAAACGTCTTCGAAGTACAACTGCGTCGCCTTGGCGATTGCGCTCACATCTATCTCCAGGGTTACCTGCGCTTGGTCGCATGCAGGATGTTTTCTGTGAATAGGACCCGCAATTCCACTGTGCCTATGCTGTGGTGCGAGTTTCGTTTTACGTGTGGTCAAATATAGCTACGCGCGTACTCACGAACAACAAACAAAGCAGTGCCGCCAGATGTACAAAATGTTGGGCATCGTTTGAACGCCGACACATCTGGATCCGACCGGACCAATAAGGGAAATGCCCAAGTTTTTGTACGGTCATGACCAACCCTTTTGTCATTTGTCGTTACGCCCGTCACCCCGTACCATCGATCGAAAGACAAGACACATACGTTCGAGACACTCTTCCCACTGCCAATTTCAACAAGCCGTGATCAGGAGACTCAGCGTCCTGTCGACGCAAGTTTTCTTTCCCATCATTGAAGCCGGAACGCCGATTCCTCTGTGCAGAGGGCATCAGTGCGCACCGTTAGCCGACCCGCGCAAGGAGACCAAATGAACGATCGTTGGATCGACATTCCCACAGACAACGATAAAACCTTTGAGGGCTATCTCGCGACCCCACCGACAGGGAAAGGTCCCGGTTTGGTGATTGTCCAGGAGATCTGGGGGGTCAACGAGCACATCCGCGCACTGGCCGATATGTACGCACTGGCTGGCTTTACTGTCCTTGCTCCCGACGTGTTCTGGCGCGCCGGTGCCCGAACCGATCTTGCATACACGGACGCCGATACCGCAATGGCGCGCGAAAAGATGTCGAGCCTCGATACCGCTCAGGCTGCGCGGGATGTCGCGAACACGGCTTTGTTACTTCGCAAGATGTCCGGCACCGACAGCAAGGTGGGTATCATGGGCTTTTGTCTAGGTGGACAGCTCGCGTATCGAGCTGCACCAATCGCCAATGCGGACGCAATGGTCTCGTTTTATGGTGGAAGTATCGACCGTTATCTCGACGTCGCCAGCCAATTCACCATGCCGGCGTTGTTTCATTTCGCGGACGAGGACGCTCACATTTCCTCAGCATCCGTAGAAGCAATCCGGCGTGCGGTCTCCGGTAACGCGTCTGCCGACGTTCAAACCTACAATGGCGTTGGTCACGGTTTCTGCTGCTGGGGCCGGCCGATGTACGACCAACATAGCGCGGCGCTGGCACACGGCCGCACATTGGAATTCCTCGCGAGTCATCTTTGACCGGAAGAGCATGCGCAATGACTGTGAACGTGACAAGTCGGAATCTCACGTTGGAACTTGGCGAATTTGTCGCCGGTCTCAGATACAGAAACATTCCTGATCGTGCCTTGCATACCATCCGCTCAGGCTTCGTCGATACGATCGGCGTCCTGATCGGCGGCAGCAAGGACGCCGCAGTGACTTTGCTCGCACGCACCCTTGATCCGAAGTCTGGAAACAGCGAATCGCTCGTTCACGGCGACCTGATTTCCGCACCTGAGGCTGCCTGGATTAATGGCACCGCTGCGCACACACTCGACTACGACGATGGCGCCAACAGGAGCCATCCCAGTGCTGTACTGGTTTCCGCCATACTTGCCGAGGCCCAGGCAATTAACGCCACCGGCCCCGACATGGCGAGCGCATACCTCGCCGGATATGAGGTTCTGGCCGAACTCGCTCACCGAGATGTCGACCAGCCCGTGAAAAAGGGCTGGCATCCGACTGGCGTATTCGGTGCCATTGCGGCAGCAGCCGCTGTGGCAAATCTCCATAGGCTCGACCGACAGCAGAGTACACACGCGCTTGCTCTTGCCGCATCGCAAAGCAGCGGAATCGTGTCTAACTTCGGTTCGATGACAAAGCCCTTGCACGTTGGACGGGCGGCGCATGCGGGAGTGATGTCGGCACGCCTCGCGGCTGCTGGCTTTACCGGATCGGTCGACGCCATAGAACATCCACAGGGATTTCTCTCGGCTATCTCACCGCAGGGGCGTGTCGACCGGTCCACACCACTTCGGGCGGGTTCGGATTGGCATATCCTGCGCAACGGCCTGAACGTCAAGAAGTATCCAATGTGCTTCTGCGCACACCGATGCATTGATGCTGTGCTCGAATTGCGGGAAGAACATAGCATCGATGCTTCCCGGATACGCCGGATAACGACTTCAATAAGCCGTCGGAATGCGACGATTCTTCGAAATAGCTTCCCACAGACGGCGCTCGAAGCGAAGTTCAGCATCCAGTTCGCGATGGCCTCAGCGATGCTTGCCGGGAGAGTCAGTCTGGTTGAATTTAACGATGATTTCGTTCAGAGGGAAGATGTTCGAAATCTGATGAAGCTAGTAGAAGTCGAAGCGCTCGATGAAGAGTTGCCCGGCTCTGGCCACGCGCCATTTGACTGGGTAACTATCGAGACAGCCGATGGAAAGGTCATTCGTAGCAGGAAAATTAATCATGCGGCAGGAGCCTTTGAGGATCCACTCGACGCGTCGGAGCTGAAGAATAAATTCGTCGCCTGCCTTAAATCAGTTCACGCACCATTCAACGCAGACTCGATGTTTGCCGCTATTCATGCGTTCGACTCTGTCACATGCGCCCGGCAGTTATATTCGAGTCACTTCGAGGAAGAGATCTGACGCCTTCCGTATTGGTCGAAGCGACGCCCTCTTACAGCGCTGTTGCGACGGTGGATGTTATGAACAAACTTCGCGTAGAGAATGGACCTTAAACAGTTACGTGCGCTTGTTACAGTTGCCGAAACCGGCAACGTTACGCGCGCGTCCGCTCTTCTGAACGTAGTCCAGCCTGCAGTGTCGCGTTACCTGCGGCTGCTGGAGGAAGATATCGGCGTACCACTCTTTGTACGCAGTTCACAGGGAATGGAACTGACCTCAGAAGGGCGCACACTCGTCGAGTATGCCAGGCGCGTCTTGAATGAGCTTGAACGCGCACGCGCAGAGCTACGACCTGCTCACGGCAACATCGGCGGCATTGTGACTGTCGGACTGATTCCAAGCATCTCCGATTTTCTCTGTAGTGATTTGATTTCTTCCGTTTCGAACGGCTACAGCGGCATCCAGGTCCATATCGCCACCGGCGACGCAATCCGACTGCAGGGATGGCTCGAAAACGGCGAGCTCGACCTTGCTGTTCTGTACGACCTCGCCCCGGTGCTGACGGTACAAACAAGCAATCTAATCGAAGAAGAGTACTGGGTGGTGGGTCCCAGAGACGCACGGTTCTCGCCGGAGCGTCCCGTCCAGCTGGCTGAACTGGCTAACATGCCACTGATACTGCCACGCGCGCCTCGAGGATTGCGAGCGGTCGTTGACCATGCCGCGCG
>WNGR01012538.1_pt1 | contig 11864 bp, 11 predicted proteins | sample 5407581 | NCBI WGS metagenome assembly WNGR01 (sample SAMN13153383, study PRJNA577476) | soil metagenome | isolation source: 80 cm soil or saprolite under Garry oak tree replicate 2 | place: USA:California | collected 2016-06-15
GGTAGTTTTCAGACCTCACAAGAATTTGCAGGTGCCTTGATTGCTGAGGCTCGTGCTATCAATAAACGCACACATCGCAAGTTACCTATCGCTTATGCCATTTGGCGACCCCTTATTGAAGGTGAGGAGCCTTCAAAGAGAAAAGCTCCCCCTGTCTCGACCAGGCTGGAACTCCCTGAATTCACGCCTGATGTGCTTCAGTTAGCAAAACGTGGTGATGAATTGTACCGGATACCTGAATTTACATCCTGGATGTTCGAGCCCATGGATCGTGTCCAGCCATACATAGACCGTTACTGGTTAAACCTTGGCCTCTTTGGCGCCCCTAATGCGGGTTATCGTGGTCGTGGGCGCAAAAATGATAAGAAACAGAAAGCGCAGTTAGACCTGGAAGCGATCATTAGCGAAGCTATTAACGAGTTAGTGGATGACAAATGGCGTGGAATATATGAGGCTCGCCTGCTGCGTCAAGGAGCCTTACTGCAGTTAGCAGACCGTACGGAAGATGCTCAGTTAGCCTCTGCTGTTGCCGCTGCCCTCCATCCTGGCTCGTCAATGCCAGCAGAAGAGCAGCCGTTCTTAAGAGCCATGTTCCGTCTTTCCATTGAGCAAGGGCCATTCCGCGCGATAGCCGAAGCCCTGGAAGCGGCCAGGTTTGGCCCTATGCCGATAAAACTTTTCCCGGGTATCGAATAATAATCACGTGATCAAGGAATGATCAGAGACTTCTCACCACACGGGATTCATGACCAGTCCCGTAATCAATTTTGGATAAAAGTAGGTAGACTTCTGTGGCATACGGTCATCAGCCTGTGCTACATCGCATACCTGCCTTACTCGTGTTGCATTGAGTATCAGCGCCCCCTGTACCTGCGTGGCTTCCCCCGTTTTCACGGCTTGTAAGGCCTCCTGGGCATCACGGGTATAGCGAATATACTTACCAGCTGTCACATCTTCCTGGCTTATACTCAGCAAGTCCTCCAACAGCAGCGTATGCACCACGGCTACATCTAATTCATTCCATGCAGTTGAATGGCTACTCTGCTCCAGGCGTCTCTTACCCTGTTCGTTCAGCCTCAACAGCCAGTTTTGCTCAGGCGTGCTAATCACGAAAGAGGTCTCTTCTTTCCCCGCCTGCGCTAACTGTTCCAATATTGCTTCACTCGTTACCCTTGTTCCCAGTTCCTGCACCGTGAAATACTCTGCAAGCTGCTGGCTTGATAAAGCGCTGAGAGCTTCAGGACTCAGGCCAATGAGTAAGCGATGGGTGGGCAGTACCAAGAGACCGGGATCGTCAACGTCGATCAGTGCCATGAGCACAAAATTCACCGCGTCGTTCTCGTGTATGTACCAGCGCTGTTCCCGTATCTCCTCACGATAGTTCAAAGCTGTTTCATAGCGATGATGCCCATCCGCGATGTACAGTTGACGTTCGGCAAAGAAATTCTGGATAAGTGCAATCTGCGTAGGATCGGTAAAAAGATGCAGGCGATGTTGTTCATTTACCTCGTCGGTAAACTGCACATCGGCATTGGCAGCTTGTGCTGCGAGCAACCGGCGTATACGGCCCTGTGGATCCTCATACATGCTCATAATAGGGCTAAAATTCGCAGCGCAAGCGCGCAACAGCCTCAAGCGGTCATCCTTTGCCTTGCTGTGTGTTGTCTCGTGTGGTAGCACAACTTTTGCGCTCCATGGTTCCAGTCGCACCCGTGCCAGCATACTCGTGCGAGTATACGATTGACCCTCATGGTTAAATATCTGTTGGTACAGGTAGTAGCAGGGGGTAGCCTCTTGCCGCAAAATATCATTTATGCGCCATTCGCCAAATATGGCGGCTGCCCGTGTATAACGGTTGTTGAGTGAAGTATCCCCTGGCTCCTCTTTTCCCAGTTCAAGTCGGATGATGTTATAGGGACTTCGTGCGTAGTATCTTGCCTGGTCTTCCTCGGAAATCACGTCGTAAGGTGGCGTAACCACCTGTGCTAAATTACCGATTGTATCTCTTGAATAGCGTATTCCCTGTAGAGGTTGAACGTCTGCCATCTTTTAAAATATTTCACTTTCTACTTACATAAAGTGCCATTTCTTTTAAGCTGGTTTGATGAAAAACATCATGTGACCTATTGTATCACTTTAGTAGTGGCAAGACTTGATGCAGGTAGGTGTGCCATCACTGAACAAACTTTAAGTTTTTTGATATAGAAAATATGTTCCAAAAAACTCTTGACTTTCCCCCTCGCTGATGGTAATATGTCTCTTGTTAGAACAAATGTTTTAAAACTAAATAGGCTCTCCCATACCCCCTCCTATTTTTCCCTCTCGCAAGCGGTCGGGTGTCCTCCCCTCTCTCCCTCTCCCGACCGCTGTGGTGGAATGATTCCACTCATTCTATATGCGAAACCTCAAACCCGCTCTCTTATACGCCTCTTGATCGGCACGGAAGCTATCAGCATTTGTCCCTCGTGCCTCCGCGAGGAACTCTGCCAGAAGTTGCACAGGTAGTGCCGCCAGTAAAGGAGTTAGCTCTTCAGGCAAGTCGGCGCCATCACAGATAGCGAAGCGCGACCATCCCTCGTGTTTGAATAACTCCTCCGTCTGGACAGCAGGAATCTCACCAATCAACCACGTGCGCGAACCAATCTCATTCATAGCCAGGAGAAAATCGGCCATACGTGCCTGTCCATGTCCTTTCACACTAATGGGAATAAGCAGGTCTGCCGTCTCGAAAGCCACCTGTGGCCCATGAATAGCCTGCTCCAACTCAAAACCCTCAGCCGTCACATACGCCGCTTCTTTGGCTTTGAGGGCACCTTCAGTAGCGGTCACCGCGTTGGGTCCCGCACCTACAAAGTAGATGCGCCGTGAGTCTGCTACAGCCTCCCGGGCAATTGAGCGTACCTCGTCTTCGCGGGCCAGGATGTTTTCCATCAGCGAGGGTATCTGTGCCAACCCTTGCTCTAGACGTTGCGCCTGCTTCGTATGCCCAAGCAGCGCTGCCAGGCGGGCGGCAATCTGACTCACGCGTGTCAACGCACCAATATAGCTAATAGAGTGTGTTGAAGAAGGGTCTTGTTCCACCGTCTCTATAACAATATCTGGCCCTTGCATCTTCGAGTTCTTGCCTGTGATCCCGATTGTCGATACTTTTGCTTCCATGGCCCGTTGTACGGCCAGATTGCCGTGTAGTTTACTCCCGCGATGGCTAATAACAATGACACCATCGTCCGTACGCAATGGTCGAGGATAGTTCACAAACTCAAACGACCGTAAAGCCCAGACATCTGCTCCTGCCAGGCGCAGTAAATATTCACCGACTGTAGCCGCGTGAAAGCTTGTACCAATGCCTGCTAGCAAAATGCGGTTGGTATTTGCCAGCCTCGCGGCTGCTTGTGCTGGACCATCCCAGTTTGCCAGTAGCTCTCGTACTGCCTGAGGTTGCGCGTGAATGGAGCTATAGAGCCCCGTAGTACTCTCTGCCATTAACAAGTCTCCTTTGCGTAATTATTCATCTAAAAAGTGTACCCTATTCCCTGCCTCAATGCTACAGCCAAACATAACCATCAAAGAAACCAACTCTACATCCAAAGAGGCTATGTCCTATCTCCTTTTTTAGCTTTATCGTTACTCACATCTTTCTTGATGCGTATAATTTAATAAGAGTGGCGCGTATATCTAATAGGAGTGGTGCTCAAAAGCCTGAACGGTTTCTTTCTGGCTGGTACTTTTTACTAACCAATAATAGACATAATGTGGCGAGAAGCTTTGCACACCATTTTAGACAGGGACACTCAACATCACTGTATTCATACCTATACTTATCGAGGTGAAAGTCAATGTCAGGCATAACAAGTAGTATTCTTCCTGGCCATCAAAGGCAGGATATTGAGCAACTCACTTTTGCAGAGCGAGTGCAGCTTGGAGCAGAGAATGCTGTGCGCTGCATGGGCGTTACAGCCAACGATCGCATCTTTATTATGACCGACTATGAGCGTGAAAGCATTGCTCGTCATGTAGCCATGGCTGCTCTCGACCACCATGCCGATGTCACCGTGCGTTTCCTTGAACACTACGGCGAACGTCCACTTACTACCTTCTCTGATGAACTGCGCAACGACCTTATTCAAGCGCGGCCAACAGTAACTTATTACATTGCAACTGCCAAGCCAGGGGAAATAGCCTTCCGTATTCCCCTTCTACCCTTCTTAGCACAGGAACTGAAAGTACGTCACGGCCATATGATTGGCATCGACGAAGCATTGATGGCTGAAGGCATGTGCGCCGACTACGATGAGGTGTACAGCTTGACGAACCAGGTCTTTGATCTTGTGCGGAACGCTCAAAAAATTCATGTCACGTCCGCCAAAGGCAGCGACGTAACAGCGACGTTCCATAAAGACTGGAAGTGGATTCCATGCCATGGACGCTACCACGAACAGGGAAAATGGGGCAATTTGCCCGAAGGTGAAGTCTTCACCGCTCCGGCCACAGTTGATGGCGTCCTTGTCTGTGATGTCCTGGGTGATTACTTCTCTGAGAAATATGGGGTGCTGGAACAACCTGTTGTTATCAACGTCAAGCAAGGCTATGTTAGCGAAGTCACCAGCCAGAATGAAGCAGTGGCCAAAGAACTGCGCGATTACCTGTTCTCGGTGCCCAATGGCAATCGTGCTGGAGAATTTGCCATTGGTACGTTGACCAGCCTCAAGAAACTCGTTGGCAACCTCTTGCAGGATGAAAAGATGCCCGGCCTGCATGTGGCCTTTGGTAATCCCTATCCACAATTCACGGGAGCCGATTGGGATGCGCGGATCCATGTGGATGTCATTCCCACCTGCTGCACTATCGAAGTGGATGAGCGTGTCATCATGCGCAATGGTGAGTTCATGATATAAATAAGTCCAGGCTCAAACATTGACAGTGAGCCATGATTCTTGTTAGAATCATAATAGACTCTTCTTATATTGCTGCAACTGTATCCCGGGTATTGTACTTGCTTGCTCTCGCAAAGAGGGGTTTGAGAGGATCTCCAGCATGGCCACAGCCAGGGGACATCATCTTATTGGTAAGGTGCTCGGCTCGTGCATCATTGAAAAACTGCTGGGTTATGGGGGATCCAGCGCAGTTTTCTTGGCCCAAGAAACCACGACAGAGGAGCAGGTAGCCATCAAAGTCTTTCTGCCGCGTTCCTATATGAACGCACAGATGCAGAAAGATTTTTATAGCCGCTTTCTTCGTGAGGCAGAAGCTGTTAGTAAACTCGATCACCCAAATATCCTGCCCATCCATGCCTATGGTGAACAGGATGGGTTACCGTATATTATTATGCCCTATATGGAGGGCGGAACCTTAGGTGAATACATCACCAATCATGGCTGTCTTTCCTTAGATGAAGCATGCTGGTACCTTGAGCAGATCGCTTCCGCGTTAGATTATGCTCATCAAGAGCATGGATATGTGCACTGTGATGTCAAGCCGGCCAATATTCTCCTCGACAGTGACGGTAATGCCATGTTAACAGACTTTGGTATCATTCATATGATGCATCCAGAGTCTGCCACCGGATCCTCAGAGCGCAAACCACCACAGATGCTGATGGGAACGCCTGTCTACATTTCACCGGAGCAAGCTTTAGGCCAACCATTGGATGGTCGCTCGGATATCTATTCACTTGGCATCACGCTTTTCTATTTACTAACCGGGCGGTTACCTTTCAAAGGCGATTCTACCATTGCCGTGGCTCTTTTACAGATACATGAAGCTCCGCCTTTGCTTGGCCTGTTGCGTGCTGATATCTCTCCAGGCATCGATAATGTTGTTCAGAAGGCGCTTGCCAAACGACCAGAGGATCGTTTTCAAACTGCCGACGAGTTCAGTGCTGCCTTTGCCCAGGCAGTCGCACTTCAGGATTCTAGCAAGACATATCAAATTTATCCCGATGGTAAATCTCCTATAGTACTGCCTGCATACGCACAAGACTTGAGCAGCAACTCGTTGCGGGCCGTCCTTGCGGCTAAACCTGTTGTGCGTGTGAGACCCGCTACCCAACGCTCTTTTAGTTTTCCCCGGCTCATCGTGGCCATTATATTGTTGCTGGCTCTGACTTTTGGAGCTGCCATCGCAGGAGGATTGATTAGTTCGCATCTAGCCAGTAATGCTCCCAACCTACACGCGCACGTACAGATTACTCTACCTGCACATGCATTGGGTGATAACCTGGCAAATATTGAAGATTGGCCTACTGGGGGTACCTTTTTCTTTTCGGGGGAGCAGTATCATATCCAAAACAATTTTCCGCATAACGTAGCCTTGGCACTCTATGCCAATCATCAATATTCTAACTTCCGCCTCGTTGTCACTACATCTGAAATTCATGGCTCAGGCGATGGCGCAGATTACTATGGAGTTGCCTTCCGTGGATCGGCCGATCAATCACGTTACTATCTTTTTGAAGTTACCGCGTGGGCTGGTGGTCAGTACCAATTCTGGCGCTATGACGGCGATGATCACTGGAATATACTTGCAATTGGTACCGCTCCCTCGCTTGTGACGGCTCTCGGGAAAAGCAACACAATCACCCTTGTTGCCAAAGGCAAAACATTTAGCTTCTTGATTAATGGAATATCTATCGGATCTCCTGTCACTGATTCCTCAACATTGGCCCTGTCTACCGGCGAAGTAGGCCTCTCGGTAGAGGAACAGGGCACCGAGATTGTGTTCTCGCATCTCCACATCAGTATTCCTGCACAATAAGTTTCTTTCTAAAGATCGTTGCTCTAAGGAATTGACATTGCCTGCTCAAGGCTCTATACTGGATTTGACCAGAACAAATAACTTTGCCGCCAGATACTTTCAAAAGGTGTGCCAAGAGGAGGATATTTAAACCATGACGTATGTGATTACTCAGCCGTGCATTGGCGTCAAAGATGCATCTTGCGTCGATGTCTGCCCTGTTGACTGCATCCACCCTTCACAGAATGAGGAAGGCTTTGATGAGGCTGAGCAGCTTTATATCAACCCGGATGAGTGTATAGATTGCGGTGCTTGCGAGCCCGCCTGTCCGGTTACAGCCATTTTTGAGGAGTCTGCAACTCCTGAGGAGTGGAGGCATTTCATCAAAATTAATGCGGACTTCTTCAAATAAACTTTGTGCGTGGCGTTTTTGTGTACAATAGCTGGCTTGCTGCATGGATGTTGTACATAAAAACGTAAAGCATACCCAATTGTAATTTGTCTTTAGACTTTCTAATTGTGCTGTGGTATAATGCTCCTTGCGAACGCAGTACACACACTACTTCTGAGGGAGCAATCTCCTATGCCAATAACACGACGCAGGCGCGCAAATCCACCTGATGAACCGGAAAATAACAATCATGCTGGAGAACAAACAGAGAATGCCGCAGAGGCCCTCAAAACAGAGCAGCCTTTGACTGGCCAGGTAGAAGGGGAAACTGGTACGGGTGCACCTGTCACAGATTATACTGTGACTCCTCCCTTTTCATCTGTCGTTCCACCAACACAAACGCAAGCATCAAATGGTGCTGAGCAACAAAATTATACGCCTCCTATCGAAGGTGGCAGGCGTACAGCACGAGGCGAACTTTTTCGTCGCCCGCCGCAGCCACCACCTGTTCCAACTACTCCGCCGCCGCCATCCTTGCAGCCCCCAACGCATGAGATCGCTTTGCCGCTAGGGAACCTATTGCATCTGGCCTATAATCCTGGCTATACTGGCGCCGATGAGGCTCGCAGCTTGTTACTGAACCAGCTGGAAAATGAAAGCAAAGCAGGGGGACGTGCTCGCTGTTGGAACTGTGGCTCAATCGCTATCGCCTATGATCGCTGGAGCACACGTAGCAAGACCTTTGGCGAAGTTGGTATTGCTTTTTGTGAAATATGTGGCGTGTGGAGCGTTCTCTAGAATTTCTTTCATCTTATGATGTGGTTATAGTTGTTGCAGAGGGGAACGAAGTATGTCACAAGATCAAGGCGAATCCATGCCTCGACGTTGTCCGCGCTGCGGTGGTCTAATGGCTAAACCTGCAGGGAGTTCATTATACTGGCACGCCGATAGTAATCACCCGCGCTGTGATATTACCAATGTCGTTGATCCCCCTTTGGCTGTTCAAACTACTGATGAATCACCACTACCACCAAGTGAACCTCCCCGGGGGAAGCATCAAAAGAAATAATCTCGATGATGCAACCGTTGCCCCTTATCTTGCGTATAATGAGGAGACAAAGATCCTCTTCAGCTGGGCTGAAGGGGTAGTTCATTATTCACTGTCATAATTGAGGTTTATGATGTTTAATCCCAGAAGTAACGGACCGTTCGGAAGAAATACTGGAATGTTCGGTTCCTCTCGATATCAATATCAACAATATGGAGCCATGCCCTATGAAGGCGCTCAGGCGAGTAGCCTCATAAGTAAGGTTATGGGTCTACTGGCTTTTTCCTTCCTCTTTGCCTCCATTGGTACTTTTGTTGGCACGTTTGTCATTACAAGCATTGGCACCTTCTGGATTGTTGCTTTGGCAGGCTTAGCCGTCCTATTCATTCTGAATTTTGCCATTCAGAAACCAGGGCTAAACCTGTTCCTGCTCTACCTGTTCACCTTTTTAGAGGGCATGGCTATCTCGCCCATCATTGGCTACTACCTGCATACCGATAGCACTATCCTTGGTGAAGCTTTCTTGATTACAACCATCACCTCGTTTGCACTGGCAGCCTATGCCTGGACAACAAAACATGACTTTTCACGTCTCGGTGATTACCTCTTCTTTGGTGTGCCATTTTCTCTGGCTATGTTTTGTACTATATACAGCGTGCCAAGTATATGGCCGATACCATGCCGAACGCCATTGGCCTGACCGTCTCCATATTCATCACCGTTCTCAACCTGTTCCTGTATATCCTGGAGCTGCTCTCTATCCTACAAGGTGGCAACCGGCGCAGGTAATACTTTTTCTGTTCACATTTTCCTGCCGGTCAAATTGCTAGTATAATAACAGGAGAGAATAAACGGAATAAAAGTAGTAATGCCTTTGTTCTCCTAAGCAAGACACAGTATCTCCAGGAGCTACATTGCTAAAGGTCAGATACATATTCTGTTGTGAAAGAGAGTGAGAAACATATGGGAACGCATGCCAACCTGATTTATGTTGGTGATAAAGATTTCGAGTCAAAGGTGCTAAAATCGGATACCCCTATCGTTGTTGATTTCTGGGCTGATTGGTGTGGCCCTTGTAAATCCATTGCTCCATATTACGAAACGTTGAGCGAACAATATCAGGGCAAGCTGGTATTTGCTAAGGTGGATACCGACGCAAATCCCTATACCCCATCACGCCTGCGTGTCCAGGGCATTCCAACTTTTATCATTTTTAAAAATGGTTCAGAGGTTGGTCGTGTAGTTGGAGCAGACCGCATACGTCTCAAGAAAGAAATTGATCGCGTGGTAGCCGAAACGAACGTTGCTTGATTACTACATAGAGGCGTCAAATTGTTATGCAGGCACAGGGCTTTACCTGCCCTGTGCCTGCATAACAATTTGACGCCTCCCTATTTCCTCTCGACTGTAACCCCTTTTTGTGATATATTCTTTCCGATGCCATGTATCGTTGCATGGTTGTATAAAATAAATGTTGTCTGGACATAAGGGAAACCGTATATGCCTACGTTAGAACGTTCCAACCCGCTTCCACTTTATTATCAGCTCAAAGAAGTGCTGAAGCAGCAGATTCGGGCAGGCCATCTTGCCCCTCATACAGCTATTCCATCGGAGCCGGAACTTGTTAGCAGTTACCATGTGAGTCGAGCCACAGTACGTCAAGCTCTCACAGAACTTGGAACTTGTGCACGAAGGCTTGCTGTATCGACAACACGGCAAAGGTACATTTGTGTGTGAACCGCGAGTTCAACAGACGTTGAGCGAACTCAGCAGCTTTAGCGAAGAGATACGGCGGCGCGGAAAACGCCCAGGCGGTTTGCTCCTTGTCAGTGAGCTTGTGCGCGGCTCTGAAAACGTGCGTGAACAACTACGTTTGACTGATACCGAACAGGCTATCCGTTTGGAGCGCCTGCGCAGCGCTGACGGGACCATGGTCGCTTATGAAGTAGATTATTTACCTTATCCTCGTGCCGCAGGGATTTATGAGAGAGCAAAGGAAGTAGCTGATGGTTCACTCTATAGCCTCATGGCGACTGAAGGATTCAGCCCATATATCGCTGAGCAAAAACTCAAAGCTGATCGGCCCTCGTCGCGTGAAGCTGAGTTTTTGCGCCTTGAAGCTGGTGAACCTGGCTTGCGCCTTACTTGCACGACTTTTGATCAAACTGGTTTACCTATCGAATATTCCGAAGCCTTTTATCCAGGGACCCATTACGAGTATCAGGTCACGTTGAGAGTTACAAAATAGAGCTTTTAATCTTGCAAGAAGATACTAGTAGAAGTACCCTGAGCGTGCTATACTACGCAGGGACTTAAAATATTCTGTTTTTCAATTTAAACGCACGAGTACCAGGTGGCAAGTTATACAGCTACCAAACTAAATAGAGGAGAATGAGTTAGTATGGATGAGATGCAAAGCTTAGCAAACGACAATACGGATGGAGCGAAGCTCCAGTCTGGCAATGCTGATGAGCAGGAATGGACTGACAAAGGCAATGCCGCTGCTCAGCAGGGAGACTACGAGGGTGCAGCGGAAGCTTTTGAGCAAGCAGTAGCGATAAATCCAAGTGATGCCAGGGCACGCTATAACCTGGCATTAGCACAGCAATATCTTAGGGATACGGAACAAGCCATTGCTGGCTATCGCAGAGCTATTGACCTCGACCCTCAACTGATCGATGCTTATATCAATCTTGGCAATCTCTATGGTGAGTTGGGGATGCATGAGGACTCGCTAGAGACCTTTCAGCAGGCTCTAGAACTAGACCCTGAGAATGATGACCTCTATCTCAGTATCGGGGACGCCTATCGCGCTTTGAATCTCTACCAGGACGCGATTCAAGCCTATCGTCAAGCTATTATCTTGAACCCTGATAATACAGTTGCTAGCGATAACCTACGTGATGTTCGCGAGCGAGTAAATGATCAACTGCGTCGCGTGATGGAACAGGAGCGACGAATAGACGAGGATCCCAGTAACGCATCACGTTACGCCGAACTTGCCAGCCTCTACCTTGATATGCGTCGCTACGATGAAGCCCTCTCCATTGCCAACCAGATGCTTGCCCTCGATCCTACAGGGCGCACCGGCTATGACATGCTGGCAGCGGTATATGAGCAAATGAGCGAACGTGACCTGGCAGCTGAGACCTATACAAATATCGTGGCTATATCGCCGGAAGATGCCGAGGCCTGGGAACACCTGGGAACCTGGCGTGCCCTCCAGGGCAATACCAACGAGGCAATTGATGCCTACAAGCATTCAATCCAGCTTGATCCAAATCGTACCACTGCCCTCTTTAGTCTGGCAGAAACTTACCTGGAGGCAGAGCGCTATGAAGAGGCCATGCAAGTCTATCAGACCCTGATCGAACAGAGCGAAGATCTACAATCGGATGATCTGGCTGCAGCCTATGCCGGTCTTGCTGATACTTACAACTCCCTGGGACGCTATGACGAAGCCATTGCCATCTGTAAAAAAATGCTCGAAGAGTTTGAGGATGATCCAGAGGCCTACTACCAGCTTGCTACTGCATATGATGCCCTTGGCCGCTATGACGAGGCCATTGAAAACTATCAGAACGCTATCGACATCGACCCGATCAACGCTGACTACTATAACGACCTGGCAGACACATACCGTGAAGTGAAACGCTATGACGAAGCTCTAGATGCAGCCCAACAGGCTGTCGC
>WNGR01012628.1_pt1 | contig 11864 bp, 8 predicted proteins | sample 5407581 | NCBI WGS metagenome assembly WNGR01 (sample SAMN13153383, study PRJNA577476) | soil metagenome | isolation source: 80 cm soil or saprolite under Garry oak tree replicate 2 | place: USA:California | collected 2016-06-15
CGCGCGCGCCGCAGGATCGCGTTCACCCGTGCCACCAGTTCGCGCGGACTGAAGGGTTTTGTCACGTAGTCGTCGCCGCCGATTTCGAGGCCCAGGATGCGATCGATCTCCTCGTCGCGCGCCGACAGAAACAGGATCGGGGTATCGGAGGTCTTCCGGATCTGCCGGCAGACTTCCAGCCCATCCATCTCCGGCATGCCGATATCGAGAACCACAAGTTCGTGGACGTTGTGGTCGAACTGGCGCAGCGCCTCCTTGCCGTCCTGCGCCGTGGAAATCAGCATCCCCGTCTTCTCGAACGCGAAGCGCACGACGTCACGAATATGGGGGTCGTCGTCAACGACGAGAATGGAATGAGCCACGTTCATCAGCCTTTGCCGCTATCGGAAGAATTCGACGGTGTATCGGGATTGTTACTCAAATACCGTTCCAGACGCCATGCCCGAAAGCCCCAGGCCCGCCAATTCACCGGCCGCGACCGAGCTTCGTAGTCGAACCGAAATCCTGCAACATAGGGCTGGAGGGCCGAGATCTTCTGCAAGCGAGGTTCGACGACGGGCAAAATTTGCGGGCCAAGTGAAAAAAGATACTTCAAATCGAGATTGAGCCCCGTCCCGCCGGCTTCCCGGCAATGTTCGACATTATAGGACGCCACGACCCGTGGGGCATTGACGAAGCAGCATCCGTACAGCACCAGCGCCAGCGTTGCGGCGTTGGCGGCGACCAGCCATGAATTGGGCTTCTTCAATATCATCTGGATCAGCATCAGCAGCAGTCCCGCGGTTACCAGCATCATCCAGATGAAGGCGGCGAGCCGCAGATAGGTGAGCGAGTAGGCGGCCACATACAGATCGAGCCGGAGGATCGACGAGATGACGAGAAGGATGTTCTGGCCGGTCCACACCAGGACCATTGGACGGATCAACCTCGACTGCTCGGCGGGCCCGCCGGGGCGCATCGCGATCAGAACAAAACCGGCGGCGAGCAGCGCTGTCGCGATCAGCGGATAGGCGCCGCGATGCGCGTATTCGGCGTAGGTCAGGCCGTCGGGCAGGGCCGCGCCGCCCCAGAGATAGACGAGATCAAGCCCGGTCTGAAGCGCGAACAGCGCGTTGAAGAGGATCAGCGAGCGCAACATCGCCTGCGCGCCGAACAGATAATCCAACTCAGACGGCTCTGCGGCGACAGCGGGGGAAGGTTCCGATTTCCGAGCCGGCGTGCGGCGGATGCGGCGGTGGATGAAGGGCCAGATCGCGCACGCGATGAAGAGCCAGAATAGCGTTCGTTGCAAGTCGGAATGGTTGGACAAAAACCGGAGGTCGATCTGCATCAGCCCATGTTCGATCAGCGGATTGGCCGACGAGAACAGGCCGAGGAAGACCGCGAAGACGCTCAACGGAACGATCCAGGCGATGAGAGAACCCATTCTCAGCCATTCCGGCACTTGCTGCTTCATCTGCTGCAAGGCGACGAACAGATCGCCGGCCAGTTGAAAAGGGCCGCGAAGCGGCGCGATCGCGGCCTCGAACAGGTTCCACTGCCACGACGAGTTTCCCCGGGCCGTCATGACGATGACGAACAGCGCGGTCGCCAGCGCGCCCACGATCACGGACAGGACGTTGACGTCCTCGATCAAGGCGAGCAGGCCGGCTGCGAAGATTGCGGCCATGACGATTTGAACGGTGCGCGTCGCGTGCACCCGGTTGCCCGCGACGGCGACCGCGCCGAGCACACCCAGAAACAGCGCCAGCGAAATGCCGATCTGCCAGTCGTAGAACAGCCAGTCCGCCAGCGCGACACACGCCGTGGCGGATAGCAGCGGCATCGGCAGTGGGCGTGCGGGCGCCGTTTCAAGATCGGACGCGGTCGCGATCGACATGTTGTTATTTTCCTGACGTGACGAGGGTGAGGTGCCTGGCCCTGGGTCCGGGCTTCGACGGCTTGGGTTTCGGGAAGGCGATAACGGAGGGACGAACGGGTGGCTGCTCCAACCACCAGCCATCGTTCAGGAGCCGCCGTGGCAGTCGCGAGCGCCGGAATTGAATGGTGATGATTTTCGCCATGGCCCGACGATGCCCGGCCCGTTGGCAGCGGATTTGTCCGGCTTGTTCAGAATTTGCGTATTTTTGTGCAGATTTCGCGCAGACGCGGAGAGCTATCTATCCACCGGAGATACCAGCCTTGGCCAGCAAGCGCGTTACCGCATCCCCTTGATCAGCATGCTGCAGATATCAGCGACGAACGCCCTGGCCTTTGCTGGCGTCACATGCAGCCGCCTGTGCAATATTTGCGTGATGACGCCCTGCAACGCCGCCACGAACACCGCGGTGCGCTCGACCACAATGCCTGGCGCCATGCCGGTGCCGGCGAAACCCACCGCGAAGATTTGCAGCGCATCGACAACGGCGGCGTCGAGATCCGGAAATTTGTCTTCGGTATTGATCCGCGCTCCAGCCATCAGATGAAATAGATTCGGGCAGTCCCGCGCAAACAGGAAAAATCCGATACCGCCCGCAACGAGAGCGGGTTCGCCCGGCGCCTTGCCGGCGGTGGATTTCTTCAGGCGCTGCCCAAGGCGTTTCCAGCCGGTTTCCGCGACCAGCGCCAGTAACGACAATTTGTCCGGGAAATGCCGATACACCGCGCGGTGGTTGACGCCGGCATCGCGGGCGAGTTCGCGCAGGCTGATCGATTCAACACCCTCCGCCTCGAGCCGCTCAAGCGCTGCGTTTACAAGCGCTTCCGGCAAATTTCCATGGCGAAAGGTGTCGCGCTTCGGCGGCGATTTTGTTGCCATGGCTCAGTTTATCAGCCCTTGACGGCAAAGCGAAGCTTTCCCTATATGTCTCCAATGGAGACAATTGAATGATCTTTATCGCCGGCGCGCCATTTCTGGCGGCGGCAAACAAAGTGTCCTCTTTCAAAACGACGGGAATTACCATGACTGACACCCCTCTCGATCGCGCTAATTTCATCATCTTCCCACCCGTGATTCCGTATTCCACGCTCGCGATCGCCTGCGTATTGCAATGGCTGGTGCCGCTTGGACTGGTCGCGAATATCGACCAGGGCTTGCGGACCGGCCTTGGCGCGCTGATCGTCATCGTGGGCATGGCGACCATGTTTGCCGGCCACCGCGCGCTGCTGCGGCACGGCACCAACGTCAATCCGTTGCGGCCGACGACCGCGCTGGTCACCGACGGCGTATTTCGGCGCACCCGCAATCCGCTCTATGTCGGCGTGTCGGTCGCGTTGTGCGGGATCGCGCTGATCTTTGCGCTGGACTGGATGCTAGGCGCGAGGAGTCCTATCTCGAACGGAAATTCGGCGAGGCGTACCGGCGCTACAAGGAGCGCGTTCCGCGCTATCTGCTGGATTGATGGGCGACGCCCTCAAGATACCCTCCCATACATTTTCTGAAAAACTTTGAAGGATCGAATGATGATAAAATCACTTTTCCGCATCAGCGTTTCACTGGGCCTGATCGGCATTGTCCTCGGCATTGTCATGGGCATACGGCAAGATTTCGTGCTGATGCCGGCGCATGCGCATCTCAATCTGCTTGGCTTCGTCACCATGTTCCTGTCGGCGCTGTACTATCGCGTCGTTCCGGAGGCGGGGGCGAGCGGGCTCGCCCGGTATCAGGCCATTGTCAGCGTGGCCGGCGCTGTCGTGTTCCCGATCGGGATCGCCTGTGTGCTGGTTGGCGGCCACGATCGCTTCGAGCCCGTCGTGGTCGCCGGTGCACTCACGGTTCTCCTCGGCATGGCGTTGTTCGCGGTGATCGTGTTCCGCACCTGCGGCCAGGAACGCGCGACGCCCGCCGCTGCCGAAGGGCGGGCTCGGGTTCTTCATTTCGAAAATAACGCTTGAGGCAGGCGTTACGATCAAGCAGACACCGGCCGATGCCAGAAGTGACGACAGTGGATAATCGTCACCAAAAAAAGCCGGCCCTATCTGATCGGCTGGGTCAAGCGACCGGCTCCACCTCGACGGGGTTGCTTGTGCTTGCGGTACTGCCGCTGATCGGCTGCCTGCTGGTTTTCCTCGGCGGCCACGAAACCAGGGCGGAATTCGCCCTAGTGGCTCGGGCGAAATAGCCGAATTTCTCACAACCGTTTTCCCCAAGTCGTCCCGGCCTCTCGCCGAGACGACCTTGGGGGACGGATCCGTCAGGTATTAACGCTCACGAAATGATGATCAGTGACGAATATTGACAATCGTCACTAAACAATCGACACTCCCCTTCACGCTTAATCGAGGGAAGCCGTCATGTTGATCCGTTCCATTTTGTCAAGTTACTACAGGCTTTTAGCCGGTTTGACGCTGGCGCTGGTGGCGATCGCCCTGGCTGGGTGCAACGAGGTGGTTGCGGAGAAAGTAGCGCCGTCGCGCCCGGTCCTGGTCTCCACCGTGCACTACGAGCCGGAATCTCCGGAACGCAGTTTCGTCGGCACCATCAAGCCCCGAATCGAGACCGACATGGGGTTCCGGGTCCCGGGCAAAGTGGCAAAGCGCCTGGTCGAAGTCGGCCAAACCGTCGATGTGGGCCAGCCCCTGGCAACCCTCGATGAAGTCGATCTGAAATTGCAGGCCGAGCAGTCCGAGGCAGAATTCAGCGCCGCCACCGGCGTACTGGCGCAGGCCGGTGCCGCCGAACAGCGCGCCAAGGATTTGCGCGCCAAGGGCTGGACCACCGACGCGCAGCTCGATCAGAGCAAAGCCGCCGCCGATGAAGCGCGCGCGCGGCTCAATCGCGCCGAGCGCTCGGTCGAACTTACCAAGAACAGCCTCTCTTATGCGACGATGGTCGCCGACACCCGCGGCGTCGTCACCGCGACCCTGATCGACGCCGGGCAAGTCGTGGCGTCCGGGCAAACCGCGGTTCGCGTCGCGCGCTTTGCCGAAAAGGAAGCCGTGGTCGCGATACCGGAAACCCTGGTCGGGCGGGCGAAAGATGGCGTCGCCAGCGTCACCCTGTGGTCCGAACCCGACAAGAAATATGCCGCGAAGCTGCGCGAGGTCGCGCCGTCGGCCGATCCCGCAACGCGCACCTATCTTGCGAAATTTTCACTGCCCGACGCCGGCGAAACCGTCTCGCTTGGCATGACCGCGACGCTGACCCTTGCCGATCCCGCCACGACGCGCGTTGCGCGGCTGCCGTTGTCGGCGCTGTTCAGCCAGGGCGGCGAGCCCTCGTTCTATATCGTCGATGCCAAGGGCGACGTGGCGCTGAAGCCGGTCACCGTGAAATCCTATGAGACCAATAGCGTCGTGATTTCAGGCGGCGTCGATGAAGGCGCCAAGGTTGTCGCGCTGGGTGTGCAGAAACTCGATCCGGCCCAGAAGGTCAGGGTCGTCTCGTCATTGTCGTTTTAACAGGCATGATCCCGAAAAGTGGGTACCGGTTTTCGGAAAAGATCATGCCCAAACTAAATTCGAGGGCGCCATGAAACACTTCAATCTTTCAGGCTGGGCGGTCAGCCACCCCGCGCTTATTCTGTTCCTGGTGGTTGCGCTGGGCGCTGCCGGGTTCTTCTCCTACGAGCGGCTCGGCCGCGCGGAAGATCCCTTCTTCACCGTCAAGGTGGTGAACGTGTCGGCGATCTGGCCCGGCGCCACCGCGGCGGAAATGCAGACCCAGGTCGCCGACCCCATCGAGAAGAAGCTGCAGGAACTGCCGTATTTCGAAAAGGTGCAGACCTATTCGAAGCCGTCGTTCACGGCGATGCAGGTGACGTTCAAGGATTCGACGCCACCCAACCAGGTGCCGTATCTGTTCTATCTGCTGCGCAAGAAGCTCGCCGACGTGCAGGGCCAGCTTCCGGCCAATCTGCTCGGCCCCGTCGTCAATGACGAGTTCAGCGACGTCGATTCGATCCTCTATATGATGACCAGCGATGGCGCCGACTACGCGCAATTGAAGAAGGCCGCCGAAGGCATGCGCCAGCGGCTGCTGAAGGTGCCCGGCGTCACCAAGGTCGATCTCTACGGCACCCAGGACGAGCGAATCTTCGTCGAGTTCTCGCATGCCAAGCTGGCGACGCTGGGAATTACGCCGCAGGCGCTGTTTGATTCGCTGGCCAAGCAGAACAATGTGGTGCCGGCCGGCACGGTCGAAACCTCCTCGCAGCGTGTGCCGCTGCGCGTCACCGGCGCGCTCGATGGCGTCAAGGCGGTCGCGGAGACGCCGGTCGAAAGCAATGGCCGCGTGTTCCGGCTTGGCGACATCGCGACCGTCACGCACGGTTTCGTCGACCCGCCGACTTTCGTGGCGCGCCAGGAAGGTAAACCCGCGCTCGGCATCGGCGTGGTCACGACCAAGGGCGCCAACATTCTGGAGCTCGGCAAGGAGGTCGCCAATGCGACCGCGGAATTCATGAAGGCGGTGCCGCAGGGCATCAACGTCGAACTGATCGCCGATCAGCCGAAGGTGGTCGAGCACGCCGTCAGTGAATTCGTGCACTCCTTCATCGAGGCGCTGGCGATCGTGCTGTTCGTCAGTTTCGTCGCGCTGGGCTGGCGCACCGGGATCGTGGTGGCGGCGTCGGTGCCGCTGGTGCTGGCGATCGTCTTTATCGTCATGAATGCGATGTCGCTCGACCTGCACCGGATTACGCTGGGCGCGCTGATCATCGCGCTTGGACTATTGGTCGACGACGCCATCATCGCAGTGGAGATGATGGTGGTGAAGATGGAGCAGGGCTGGGACCGCGTCCGCGCGGCGTCCTTTGCCTGGGAATCCACCGCGTTTCCGATGCTGACGGGAACGCTGGTCACGGCCGCCGGCTTCCTCCCGATTGGCTTCGCCAATTCGGCGGTCGGCGAATATGCCGGCGGCATTTTCTGGATCGTCGCGATCGCGCTGGTCGCGTCCTGGTTCGTGGCGGTGATCTTCACGCCCTATATCGGCGTCAAGCTGCTGCCGAACATCGCGGTCAGCCACAACCACGATCCGCATGCGGTCTATGAAACGCGCTTCTACCGCATCCTGCGCAGCATGATCCAGTGGTGCGTCGACCACCGGGTCAAGGTGGTGCTGGCGACGGTCGGCATCTTCGCGCTGTCCATCGTTGGCTTCGGTCACGTGCAGCAGCAGTTCTTCCCGCTGTCCGAGCGGCCCGAGCTGTTCCTGCAGTTGCGGTTGCCCGAAGGCACGGCGTTTGGCGTCACCGAGCAGGCCGTGAAAAAAGCCGAAGCCATGTTGAAGGACGACAAGGACATCTCGACCTACACCGCCTATGTCGGCCAGGGTTCGCCGCGCTTCTGGCTCGGGCTCAGTCCGCAGCTGCCGAACGAAGCTTTCGCCGAAATCGTCGTCGTCTCCAAGGACGTCGAGGCGCGTGAGCGGATCAAGGCGCGGCTGGAGAAGGCGGTGAATGATGGTGCGTTGACCGAAGCGCGTGTGCGCGTCGATCGGTTCAACTTTGGCCCGCCGGTCGGCTTTCCCGTTCAATTCCGTGTGATCGGCCCCGACGCCAATACCGTGCGTGACATCGCCTACAAGGTGCGCGATGTGGTCAGGCAGAACGACAAGATCAAGGATGCGCAGCTCGACTGGAACGAGCAGTCGCCCTACCTGAAGCTGGTGGTCGATCAGGACCGCGCCCGCGCGCTCGGCCTCACCCCGCAGGATGTATCGCAGGCGCTGAGCATGCTGATCTCGGGCGCGCCGGTGACGACGATACGCGACGGCATCGAGAAGGTCGGCGTGGTCGCGCGTGCGGTGCCGTCCGAGCGGCTCGATCTCGGCCATGTCGGCGATCTCACCATCACCTCGCGCAACGGGGTCGCGGTGCCGCTCACGCAGATCGCGAAGATCGAATACGCCCACGAGGAGCCGATCATGTGGCGGCGCAACCGCGACATGGCGATCACGGTGCGTGGCGACGTCGTCGATGGCGTGCAGGCGCCTGACGTGACCAACCAGATCTGGCCCAAGCTGCAGGAAATTCGCGACAGCCTGGAGCCGGCCTATCGGATCGAGGCGGGCGGCGCGTTCGAGGAGTCCGCCAAGGGCAACGCGTCGATTTTCGTCCTGTTTCCGTTGATGGTCATCGTCATGCTGACCTTGCTGATGATCCAGCTGCAGAGCTTCTCGCGCCTGCTGCTGGTGTTTCTCACCGCACCGCTCGGCATCATCGGCGCATCGCTGGGACTAAACGTCGCCAATCAACCGTTCGGCTTCGTGGCGCTGCTCGGATTGATCGCGCTGGCCGGCATGATCATGCGCAATGCGGTGATCCTGGTGGACCAGATCGAAACCGATGTGAGCCACGGCCTGACCCGCAAGGAAGCCATTGTCGAGGCGACCGTGCGGCGCGCGCGTCCGGTGGTGCTGACCGCGCTCGCCGCGATCCTGGCGATGATCCCGCTGTCGCGCTCCGCGTTCTGGGGCCCGATGGCGATCACCATCATGGGCGGTTTGTTTGTTGCAACCTTCCTGACCTTGTTGTACCTGCCGGGTCTCTATGCCCTCTGGTTCCGCAACAGCCTCGAAGAAAGCGGCTCGCGCAAGGACGTTGATCTTGCACCGCAGCATCATGGCAAAGCCGAGCCCGCATTTCCGCTTGCTGAGGCCGCGGAATAATTGAACATTGAGTGCTGACATGACGCTGATTTCAGAACACATCGAATCCGACACCCGAGAACGAATCCTCGAGGTGGCGTTGCGCTTGTTTCGCGAGATCGGCTATCAAAAGACCACGGTCGCCGACATCGCCAAGGTGCTGCGAATGAGTCCGGCGAACGTGTATCGCTTCTTCGATTCGAAGAAGGCGATCCACGAGGGCGTCGCCCGCAGCCTGATGGGCGAAGTCGAAGATGCCGCGCAGGCCATTGCGACCAAACCTGGTTTGGCGGCTGAGCGCCTGCGCGAGTTGATGACATCCATCCATCGCATGAATTCCGAACGCTACGTCGGCAATTCGAAGCTGCACGAGATGGTCGAGGTCGCGATGGAGGAGAGCTGGGACGTTTGCGTGGCTCACATGGAGCGAATCACCCAGACCATCGGCTCCGTCATCGCCGAGGGTGTCGCGACCGGCGAATTTGAGGCCGCCGACCTGCCGCTGGCGGCGATGTGTGCGTGCACGGCGATGATGCGGTTTTTCCATCCGCAGATGATTGCGCAATGCGCCCTCAAGCCGGGGCCGTCGATCGACCAGATGATCGACTTTGTCATCGCAGGCCTGTCGCCGCGTGCGGGTTCAGCGGTTCTTAAATAATCTGAAGGCCTATCCGTCATTGCGAGCGTAGCGAAGCAATCCATGGGCACCGCGTAACGCAGTATGGATTGCTTCGTCGCTTCGCTCCTCGCAATGACGGCTAATCCTGAGCTGAGACCGGAAGGGAATTGCCAACGTGGATAAATCAAGCCCGAAAGACTTGCATTATTACGAGCCGATCAACGGCCACGGCCTCAAGCACGATCCTTTCAACGCCATCATCGCGCCGCGCCCGATCGGCTGGATCTCGTCGCGGGATGCCAAGGGCAACGTCAATCTGGCGCCCTACAGCTTCTTCAACGGGTTCTGTTACCACCCGCCGATCATCGGCTTTTCCTCGACCTCCTGGAAGGACAGCGTCGGCAATATCCAGGAGACCGGCGAGTTCGTCTGGAATCTCGCGACCATGGATCTGGCGCGGCAGATGAACTTAACCGCCGCGCATGTCGCCCACGATGTCAGCGAGTTCAAGATCTCCGGGCTGACCGCAGCGCCAAGCAAGCTCGTCAATGTGCCCCGCGTCGCGGAAAGCCCGGTCTCGTTCGAATGCAAACTGACCCAGATCATCCAGTTGCAGGGCGCGAACGGCGGGAAGGCGCAAGCCTGGCTCACTTTGGGTGAGGTCGTCGCCGTCCATATCGACAAGGCCTTCATCAAGGACGGCGTCTACCAGACCGCGCTGGCACGCCCGATCGTGCGCGCCGGCCGCAAGGGCGATTACTTCGAGATCCGGCCCGATGCCATGTTCGAGATGACCCGGCCCGATTGACCTGCCGCAAGTTGCATTGCAGATCGCGTTTTCCGGAACCGGGGCGGCATTTTGCCGTTATCAGGCATCCGTGCCCGGATCAATTTCGCCTTACTCTTCATGCGAAGTATCAAGTGAACGCCCCGCTTTCCTGCTAAATTGAGCTGCCCAGCCAGCGAATGCGGGCCTCCCGGCCAAGCCGGTGCTCCGACCATGAGGACATCGCCATGAGCTCGTTTGCCTTTCGCCGCGATATCATCACCAAGCCGATTTTCTCCTGGGCCCGCGGCGTGTTGCCGCCGATGTCGGACACCGAGCGTGAGGCGCTGGAGGCCGGCGACGTCTGGTGGGACGCGGATCTGTTCACCGGCAATCCCGACTGGTCGAAATTGCTGGCGTACGCCCCGGCGACGCTGACGGCTGAGGAACGGGCCTTTCTCAACGGTCCGGTCGATGAGCTCTGCGCGATGCTCGACGACTGGAAGATCAATTGGGAATGGCGCGACCTGCCGCCGGAGGTCTGGGATTTCATCAAGCGGAAGAAATTCTTCGGCATGATCATTCCGAAGGAGTATGGCGGGCTTGGCTTCTCGCCCTATGCGCATTCCGAAGTGGTGCGGAAGATCTCGTCACGTTCGGTGACCGCCGCCGTCACCGTGATGGTGCCGAACTCGCTCGGCCCCGGCGAACTCCTGATGCGCTTTGGCACCAAGGATCAGCAGCAGCAATGGTTGCCGCGCCTTGCCGACGGCCGCGAGATTCCCTGCTTCGGATTGACCAGTCCCGAAGCCGGCTCCGACGCCGCGTCGATGATCGACAGCGGCGTCATCTGCAAAGGCGATTTCGAGGGGCGTGAAGTGCTCGGCCTGCGTCTCAACTGGCACAAGCGCTATATCACGCTCGGCCCGGTCGCGACGCTGCTCGGGCTGGCCTTCAAGGCCTATGACCCCGACCATCTGGTCGGCGCGACGGAAGAGTTCGGCATCACCGTGGCGCTGATCCCGACGCACCTGCCCGGCGTCGAGATCGGCCGTCGCCATCTGCCGTCGATGCAGGTGTTTCAGAACGGTCCGAACCGGGGTCACGACGTCTTTATTCCGATGGATTACATTATCGGTGGCCAGGCACGTCTCGGTCAGGGCTGGAAAATGCTGATGACCGCGCTTGCCGCCGGCCGTGGCATTTCGCTGCCGTCATTGTCCGCCGCGGGCGCGGCCTATGCCGCGCGCACCACTGGCGCCTATGCCCGGATACGCGAGCAGTTCAACGTCCCGATCGGAAAATTCGAAGGCATCGAGGAGCCGCTGGCCCGCATCGCCGGCACCGCCTATCTGCTCGATGCGGCGCGGCGGTTGACCTGCGCCGCGCTCAATCAGGGCCATCATCCCGCGGTCATTTCCGGCATCATGAAACTGCATGCTACCGAGCGGATGCGGGTCGCGTTCGACGACGCCATGGACATCCATGGCGGCAAGGCTGTGATCGATGGCCCGCAGAATTACCTCGGCAATCTCTATCGTTCGGTGCCGGTCGGCATCACCGTCGAGGGCGCCAACATTCTGACCCGGAACCTGATCGTGTTCGGGCAAGGCGCGATCCGCGCGCATCCTTATCTGCTGGAAGAGATGAACGCGCTCGGCGGTCAAGACCGCGCCAAAGGCCTCGACGCCTTCGACAAGGCATTCTGGAAACATATCGGTCACAGCATCACGACCCTGTTCCGGGCGTGGGGCCGCAACTGGACCGGCGGTGCGTTTGCGCCTGCGCCCGACGCCGGCGACGCGGCCGGATTTTATCGCCAGCTCTCGCGCTACTCCTCGGCCTTCGCGCTGTGCGCCGACATGGCGCTCTTGACGCTGGGCGGCGCGTTGAAGCGCAAGGAAATGCTG
>WNGR01007144.1_pt1 | contig 11862 bp, 7 predicted proteins | sample 5407581 | NCBI WGS metagenome assembly WNGR01 (sample SAMN13153383, study PRJNA577476) | soil metagenome | isolation source: 80 cm soil or saprolite under Garry oak tree replicate 2 | place: USA:California | collected 2016-06-15
AGGGTGCTGAGCATGTTGTTGCTGTCGGGTGCGGGGGGCGGTGTGGCGGCGGTGGGGGTGGTGGAGCGGACGAGGGTGAGTTTGGGGGTGTCGATGAGCAGGTTGGTGACGTGAAGCTGCTGGCCGTTCCAGGTGGCTTGCACGTCGATGGCATTGACGACGCCGGTGATGCCGGCAGTGGCGTCGACGAAGCCGGCGGCGAGGGGGTCGAGGTGTTTGAGCTCGAGGTGGGCGGTGAAGGGGGTGAGGGAGGCGTCGCGCTGGTTGATTGGGCCTGCGGTGCCCTTGAGGGAGACGGTTCCGTCGCCGGGGAGGTGGGCGGAGGCGGTGAAGGGGAAGGATTTGTCGAAGGAGAAGTTCTTGGCGTCGAGGTTGAGCTGGTCGTAGGTGCGTCGAGGGGTGGCGGGTGCGCCCGGAGCGGCTGTGGTGCCGACGGTCAGTTGACCCTTGGTGATGGTGACGTGGCCTACGGTGAGGTTGGGGATCATCGTGGTGGCCTCTTTGTCGGTGGCGGGCTTCTTTGCGGAGCTACCGATGCTTGAGTAGTTCCAGATGCCGTTGGCGGCGCGGAGGAGGGTGATGCGGGGGGTGTCGATGGCGAAGCCGGTGATGTGGAGCTGACGGGTGAGGATGAGGGGGAGCAGCTCGACCTTGATCTCTACTGAGGCGGCTTGAAGAAAGGGCTGGGTGCTGAAGGCGGGGTCGTCGGCTATGGCGGCGTTTTGCGCGACGAGGCTGCCGGACCAGACGGAGAGGTCGAGTTTGCCGAGGGTGACTTTGCGGCCGAGCGAGCTGGAGAGGGTGGACTCGATGCGGGTGCGGAAGCTGTCGGCGTTGAGGAAGAGGGGGATGGAGAAGACAGCGACGAGGATGAGGGCGAGGATGCTGCCGAGGATGATGAAGAGGGTGCGGCGCGGAGGTGCCATTCGGAGTGCCTTTCATTCGTGCGAATTGAAGGTATCTCTTGTGATGGGGCCGGTTGGTCTGGAGTTTGCTCCAGTGGGTGGAGCTCCAGGGGTGAAAATTTAGAGGCCTAGTTCGGTGAGGCCGGGGTGGTCGGCTGGTCGCGGGCCGGCGGGCCAGTGGAATTTGCGTTCGGAGTGTTTGATTGGGATGTCGTTGATGCTGGCTTCGCGGCGGCGCATGAGGCCGTTTTCATCGAACTCCCACTGCTCGTTGCCGTAGGCTCTGAACCAGTTTTCCGAGCTGTCGTGGAACTCGTATTGGAAGCGGACGGCGATGTGGTTTCCGTGGAAGGCCCAGAGTTCTTTGATGAGGCGGTAGTCGAGCTCGCGGGACCATTTTCGGGTGAGAAATTCGACGATAGCGGTCCGACCCTGAAGGAATTCGGAGCGATTGCGCCAACGGCTGTCCTCGGTATAGGCGAGGGAGACACGCTGCGGGTCGCAGGTGTTCCATGCGTCTTCAGCAAGGCGGGTCTTCTGGAGTGCGGTTTCCAGCGTGAAGGGTGGGACAGGTGGGCGGATCGACATGGCTGGTTTCTTCCGATGTGTGACCGTTGCTAACTGACGAGGTGGCCCATCTTCTCGCGCTTGGTCTGGAGGTAGCGCTCGTTGGTGGGCTCGGTGGGGACCTCGGCGGAGATGCGCTCGACTACCTTTACGCCGGCGAGTTCGAGGGCCTCGACCTTTGCGGGGTTGTTGGTGATGAGGCGGACCTGGGTGAGGCCCAGGTGCTTGAGGACCTCGGCGGGTAGTTCGTACTCACGGCAGTCGGCTTTGTAGCCTAGTTCGAGGTTAGCTTCGATGGTGTCGAGGCCCTGGTCCTGGAGCTCGTAGGCGCGGAGTTTGGCCATGAGGCCGATGCCGCGGCCTTCCTGCTGCTCGTAGAGGAGGATGCCGGCGCCGGCGTCGGTGATGGTGGCGAGGGCGAGCTCGAGCTGCTGGCGGCAGTCGCAGCGGAGGGAGTGGAAGACGTCTCCGGTGAGGCACTGGGAGTGGATCCGGACGATCGGAGGAGCGCTGTGGATGTCTCCCATGACGAGGGCTACGGCGGATTCGATGCGCTTCGAGGGGGCGGTGAGGTCGTCGTTGCAAGGTTCGGGGTTGTCGATGACGCCCTCGAAGCCGAGGATGCGGAATTGTCCCCAGCGGGTGGGGAAGTTTGCGTCGGCTACCTTTCGGACGGTGGAGAAGGGCATCGTTTGATTATACGGTTGCGTGCTCACAGTTATTTGATTGCGGAGGGGGTGGGTTCGATGCAAAGGTGATTGTTGGCTTTAGGGAGAGAGCGCGGTCGAGCTTCGCTCGATACCCCACCCTTTGCAAACTGCGCAAAGGGTGGGGCACCCGGAGTTGTGGCCTTCGGGGGTAAAGTAGGGGTGTGACGCAGATTGACCCAAAGCTGATTCTGATTACGCTGCTGGTGGAGTTGGGCGTGGCGGCGGCGGTGTCGAGTTCGCTGGCGCGCTCGAAGACGTTTAAGGAGTTGCTGCTGACTCGGTACCGGACCGTGCGGCAGAACGCTTTGCTGGTGGCGATGATCTGCGTGCCGCTGACGCTGGGGGTGTGGGTTCGTGTGACGGTGCCGAACTTTCTGGCGGCGGACCTTTCGTTCGAGACGACGATTCTGCTGGGGATTCTGGTGGGGCCGATAGCGGCTATGGCGGGAGGCTCTGCGCTGGCGGTTCCGGCGCTGCTGCACCATGAGTACTGGGCGCTGCCGGTGAATCTGCTGGTGGCGGCGGTGTCGGGTGCGTTTGGACGGTTCGCCGATCCGGAGGACGTGTGGTCGTTCTCGCCGATGATCGACCTGAGCATCTACCGGTGGGTGACGCGGAACCTGCGGCGGCCGCATCTGGACCGGCAGATTCTGCTGCTGGTGATCATCGCGACGATGCAGTTTGGGACGAGTATGCTGTCGCGGTTCTATCCGCGGCGGTACTTCGACCTGCGCTCGGATGAGTGGTGGGTGCAGCTGCTGATCTGCGCGTGCGCTCCGGTGATCGTGGGGATTCCGCTGAAGATATGGAACGCGATTCGGATTGAGCAGAAGCTGGAGGAGCAGGGAAGGCTGCTGCTGGAGGCGAGGCTGGATGCGCTGCAGCGGCAGATCAATCCGCATTTTCTGTTCAATACGCTAAACTCGATCGCTTCGCTGGTGCGGTCGCAGCCGGAGCTTTCGCGGGAGATGATCGTCAAGCTCGCGAATATCCTGCGGGCGCTGCTGAAGGATCGTGAGGCGTTTGTGCCGTTCAGCGAAGAGCTGGCGTTTACCGATGACTATCTGGACATCGAGGTGGTGCGTTTCGGCGAAAAGCTGAAGGTGGTGAAGGAGATTGCGGAGGACACGCTGCACGTTGTGGTGCCGGGCATGGTGCTGCAGCCACTGATCGAGAACAGCATCAAACATGGGCTGGAGCCGCGGATCAGCGGAGGAACGGTGACGCTGCGGAGCAGAATTACGAGCGAAGGGATGTTGATGGTGGAGGTGGAAGACGATGGGGTGGGGATGGCTCCGGAGCGTAACGATGCTTCGCCGGTGAGTGGGCTGGTTCGGCCGGGGACGGGGATTGGGATGCGGAATGTCCGGGAGCGGATGGAGGTTTTGTATGGGAACCTGGCCTCGGTCGAGACCAACAGCAGGCCGGGAAGAGGGACGAAGGTGACGCTGTTGATGCCAATTCTGGACGCTGGGGCGGAGGCGTGGAATGGGCGCGAGGTGATCGATGCTGCGCGTCATCTGCTGGATGATGCGGTTCGGGCGGTGACGAAGGGCAGTGGTTAGCGGCTAGTGGTTGGTTGGGTGCGGGCGATCACTCGGTTGTAGTAGCTCTCGTAATGGGGGATGATTCGGGAGGCGCAGAAGCGGTCCTGGGCGGTCTTGCGGGCGGCTACGGACATGGCCTTCAAACGGGGTTCGTCGCGAAGGAGAGTGATGGCGGCGGTGGACATGGACTCGATGTCGCCTACATCGAAGAGGAGGCCGTTGGCCTGATCGTCGATGAGTTCGGGGACGCCGCCAACTCTGGTGGCGATGGCGGGGACGCTGCAGGCCATGGCTTCGAGGGCGGCGAGGCCGAAGGATTCCATCTGGCTGGGCATGAGCATGAGGTCGGCGAGGGGGAGGAGCTCGTTGACGTTGTCCTGCTTGCCGAGGAAGTGGATGCGGTCCTGGACGTTGTGGTGTAGGGCTAACTGCTCGGCGGCGCTGCGGTCGGGGCCATCGCCGATGAGCATGAGGCGCGCGGGGAGGGCTCGGGCTACGCGGGCGAAGACTTCGATGACGTCCTGAACGCGCTTGACGGGGCGGAAGTTGGAGAGGTGGACGAGGAGGCGCTCCTGGGGTTCAGTCGCTGTCGCGGATGTGGCGAATTGTGGGCGCATGGCGGCGACTAGGTCGGGCTTGCGGACGTAGACGTCGCAGTTGACGAAGTTGTGGATGACCTCGATCTCGGAGGTAACTTCGAAGGCCTCGCGGGTGTGGTCGCGGAGATGGTTGGAGATGGCGGTGACTCCGTCTGACTGCTCGATGGCGAAGCGGGTGATGGGGAGGTAGGATCGGTCGAGACCGACGAGGGTGATGTCGGTGCCGTGCAGGGTGGTAATGAAGGGAAGAGTTCGTCCGCGCGCGGCGAGCATCTGGCGGGCCAGGAGCGCGCTGACGGAGTGAGGGATGGCATAGTGGACGTGGAGGAGGTCGAGGGAGTAGAACTCGGCGACCTCGGCCATGCGGGTGGCGAGGGCAAGGTCGTAGGGAGGGTACTCGAAGAGAGGGTAGGTGGAGACGGAGACCTCGTGGAAGTGGATGTTGGCCTCACGGCCGGTGAGCCGGAAGGGCTGAGAGGAGGTGATGAAGTGGACCTGATGACCGCGGTCGGCGAGCTCGATGCCGAGTTCAGTGGCGACGACTCCGCTGCCGCCGTAGGTGGGATAACAGGTGATACCGATCTTCATGGGGCTCCTGCGGGTGGTGCTGGTTACTGGAGAGCTTCATGTGCTGTGCCGAAGCTGTCGAGGTTACCGTAATGGATGAGTTCGGGGGCATTCGGTTGCGACAGGATGGCGGGAATTGTTGTGAGAAGAGCCTGCATCTCGATCTCGCGATGCGCGCGTAGACGGGTGGGGACGCGGTCGAGGTCGGCGTCGCTGTAGCCGGGATGGCAGACGAGCTCGAAGGTGCCGGACTGAGGGAGGGCAGAGAGGATTTGCGAGAGGGTGACCTGGGTAAGGTTGCCGGTGGCTGAGATGCCGAGGGTGCCATCGGGGCTGAGGATGTCTGCGAGGCGAAGTTGGCTGAGCTGACCGAAGCTTGGCCGGAGGCGATCGAGGAGGGTCAGTTGCAGGCGCCGTTTGAGGCCGGCGTGGGCGAGGTGTTGAGAGAAGGCGGGCTCGAAGGGGTTGCGGATGGCGGGGATTGCGGTGCGCTCGAGGGCGCTGAGGAGAGGGCGGGCAACGGCAGGGAAGATGTGGGTGTGTTTGTGAGTGTCGACGTGGGTTACATCGATGCCGGCGTGCTGGAGCTTGTGGATCTGCGCAAGGGCTTCGCGTTCGATGTCGTCTGCGCGAATGGTGCCGCGGAGGAGTGCCTGGACGAAGTCGAGGAGAGAGTGGCGGAAGGTTTTGCCATCGGCGCCGATGAGGGTGGGGATGGCGTCAGGATGTGAGACGGGAGTGCCGTCAGTGAGGACGATGTGGCAGCCTACGCCGAGGGTGGGGAAGGTGCGGGCGATGGCTATGGCGTCTTCGAACGCGGGGCCAGTGGCCATGAGGGTGGCGGAGGTGAGAGCTTTGGATTGGTGGAGTTCCGCAATGGCGCGATTGATGCCTGAGGTAAGGCCGAAGTCGTCCGCGTTGATGATAAGGCGGGGAGCCATGAGGAATAGTACGGGCGGACGTGAAGCCTGATTGAACTTACACCATAGAAGCCATTCAATCGCGACGCTGATTTGAATGGCTGGGACGACGGGACTCGAACCCGCGACGTCTGCCGTGACAGAGAAATGGTAACACGTAACCGATTGAAACCAGGCGTAACGGATGGCTCCTGTTAGCGCCCTGAAACACCCTTTGCAACCCTTATGTGTCCTACCCACGACCTCTGCCTTTCCACCCACGGTTGTGCCCGCGGCCCTGTATGGAACTCTTGCTAAGGGCTTCTTGTCGGGCCTTGGGTACTGTTCTGATTTGAATTCGTCACCCGGTGCAGCAAGACTTGTTGAACCTATTCCGGCGCGTTAGCTCATAGGGCAGATATACCCCTGCCAAGCGGTCTTCTTTTGCGATCGATGTAAGCAGCCTCACCGGAGAACTCATCCCCGGGACGTCTCACTTCCATCCGCGCGGCAGTCTATCTCTCGCGCGACGGCGACCAGCGAAGCCCGCCGCCGAACGTCTGCTTATAAAACTCACGCTGAATTGGATAGATCGTGCTGCCCTGGTAAAACCCGAACACTTCATTATTCAGGTTCAACGCATACGCCACAGCGGTGAACCCCTTCGGCAGCTTATAAGTCCCCTGCAGATCCACCTGCAGGTGCGAGTAGAGATACAGATCGCCGTTAGGCCCTTTGCTACCGCCACCGCTGCCGCTGGTCGGGTCAAACGATCCTGAGTTGCCGTCGTTGTAGTTGTAGGCAAAGATATTCGCTGCGTTATAGCTCAGGCCCAGCCGCACCGATAGATTCCGCTTATCGTAGGTCGGGCTGATGTTCCACGTATGCGGAGCCTGCCGCAGAAGATCCGGCTTGTCGGACCTCGAAATACCAGTCGGCGAGCCATCCGGATTCAGCAGCCCCGGGAACGTTAGTTGCGACGCCGAATAACCGTAGTTCGACGACAACCCCGCTCCGCTCAGCAGCCCCGGCAAATATGTGAAGTGTTGCTGGAAAGCGATCTCGAAGCCATACACATACGCGCTCCCCGCATTCTGTGGCTGCGTCTGGATCGTTCCATCCGACAGCGTCGTGTTCAGTGGAATGATCGGATCGGACAGCCGCTTGTAGTAGACGCCCGCCTGCAGCAGCCCGACCGGGTTCAAGCTCCGCTCATACAACAGGTCGACGTTGTCCGCATGCTCCGCCTTCAGGTTGGGATTGCCGATGCTCGATGTTGTACGAACCCCGCCAGGTGAGATTGTGGCGAACGAAACCAGGTCGGAGAAGTTCGGCCGCGACAGCCCTCGTCCATACACCAGCCGCACACCACTCGAAGGCGTAATTGAGTACCGTACCGATGCGCTCGGCAGAACATCCAGGTACGATCCATTCTTCGCCACTGGCGGCCCATTCGGTACAGTGTTGCCGTTATCGCTGTCACTCGTATTTTCAAACCGCAGGCCAGCCACGATGCGGAACTTGCTCACGCTGATCGTGTTCGTCAAGTACCCGGCCGAGACCTTCTCGATCAGGTTGAAGTTGTTCGTCTGAATGTTCGGGTTTTTCGGATCCGGCCCTACCGCTCCGAACGCCTTCACCTTGTCATAGTCCACTGTCGGCCCGAACTTGTAGCTGTTCCCGTAGTAGTTCGGGTCCGTGAACCCGCCCAGGAAGTTGGTCATCGCAAGCGAGGGATCATTCGCATTCGCCGTCGGCACGGTGAAACTCTGGTTCTGGTTGGCGAACTTATAAACGTTCCGGAAATGTCCTCCAAACTCGAACGTGCTCGCATGTCCGCCAAGCGTGTAGCTGGTGGCCAGCGACGCGCCAAAGCCAAGGTCCACCTCGGGGTTGTAATAATTATTGATCCGCTGTCCCGCGTAGAAGTACTGCGTAGGGTCAAAGATGTCGACGCCATTCTGAGCAGTCAGCTTTGGAACCAGCGGGTTCGAGGTGTCGAGCGAGAACTGCGTCGATCCGTTCAGGACTGAATTCTTGCCCGGCTTGAAACTCGCGTCCGAATATCCTGCGTCCCGCGTTCGCCCAATCGAACTCTCCACATCCCACGCCAGCAGCGAGCGCGAGATCACATGCCGTCCGCCGAGTTGCAGGCTTTCGATGTCCTGTATCGGACGCCGAATCTCCGCCCCAAACGTAACTTTTCCGCTGCCATCTGGCTGTCCAGCCGCCGTCAAGCCCGTGCTCATGTTGTAGTCCCACCGGTTTCCGTAGTTATGGAACCGCGAGTAGAGCCCCTTCAGGTACATGCTCGACGTATCGCTGAAGCGGTAATCGGCAGTCCCCGCAAACCCCGTCCTGTCGCGGTAGTACAGGTAGTCCCTTAGGTCATATCCTCCCAGCAGCACGGGCCCCGGCTCCACGTCATTGATCCCGCGGCCATTCCAGTCATACGACCCGCCGAACAGCAAACCCAGCTTCTTTCCGTCGAGGAACCGCTTTCCGAGGGTCCCATCGAACTGGTACGCCGTCCTGCCACCGATGATCGGCGTATACCCGCCCGTCGATTCGAGCGCTATCGTCGGCCTGTCCCCCGCGCTCTTCGTTCGCAGGTCCACCGAGCCGCCGATGCCGTCGCCCGGCATGTTCGCCTGCAGCGTCTTGTTGATCTGCACCGACTCGACCAGGTCCGCTGGAATGATGTCCAGCTTGATCTGACGCACCGTCTCCGCCGACGCAATATTTACGCCATCAATCGTCACGTTGGTCAGCCGCGGCTCCGTGCCCCGTACCTGGACATACTTTCCCTCACCCTCATCGCGCTCCAGCGTCACACTCGGCAGTCGCCCGATCGCATCGGCCACGTTGGCATTCGGCAGGCTCTTGATCACGTCGGCAGGCAGCACATTAATGATGTTGTCCGCATTGAACGTGCGGTTGATCGATTCGATCTCGCCGCCCTCCCGGCCCGCATATACCTGGACGTCCTGTTTGCTCGATGCCACGCTTAGCGACGCGTCCAGCCGTGCTGACTGTCCTGTCATCACCGTTACCTTCTTCGTGAACGGAGCGAATCCCGCGTACGAGACGGTCACGTCATAGTCGCCTGCGCTCAGCCCATTCAGCGTGAACTGCCCCTGAGCGTCTGAGGTAGCCGACGACCCACCAGGGTCGGCTACAACCTTGGCCCCCTGCAAAGCCCGGCCCTGCGCATCGACTACAACACCCGATAGCGCTCCTTTGCCCGTCCGCGCCCATCCCGGCGACGCAATGCACAAAAAAAGCAACGACATAGCGATCGCAAATTGCTTCAAAGACATCGTTTGGCTCCGCGTTTGTTTAATGGTGGGAGGATTGCGTTCCGGATACGTGCTCGGTAGCTGACTGGCCGTATCTTTACTCCGGACCGCAAAGAACCTGTGTACTCCCACCTACCCTAGGCACCGCGCTTTGCAACCGCATAAATTTCCGATGAGAACCGCGTAAACCGCTCTTAAGCTTGGCTTAAGCTTGCGACGCCGTTGCCGACGTGCTTGACTACTGCAATAGGGAAACAGGAGCCAGCAGAACCGATTGAGAATCAGTCTCTGGATGCCAGGCAGGAAACCGAACTTAAGTTCGTCACAACGCCCAATACACTGACGCTCTTCGCGCTTCGTCTCCATGGCGGCTTAGTCGCCGTCCGCTCGACCGGTCTGCTCCGCTGAGGACTTGATCTGGGGAAAGGTGCATCCATTTTTCCTATGTGGCTGTCGCCTCTGCGGACGGCAATGTTGTGCTAAACCTATCCTCGATTGAATCGGCAAGAGCCGCCGAACTCGAAGTTGCGGTCGACTCCGCTGCCCCAACGTCTGTAGACCTGACTACACTCCGCGAAGCCGAACACGCCCTCATCACTGCAGAACTGGCTCGCAAAACACTAGCTGTATGAGGCGCATCAGGAGCTAAACAGGCGACGTATCGTTGATGCCTTCGAATACTCCCGATAGTCTGCAAATGGGCGTACTGGATCTGTTATCTGACAAGAAGGCCGTATCGCAATAACTTAAGACAATTCCACCTATCCAATGAGCTGCGTCATCCGCATAGGGATTGGGAGTCGGCGATGGTCATAGCAGAGAGCGCCGAGATGATCTACACGCAGACATTCCGCCATTCGCACTGACTACAATCTGATAACAACCTTTTGACAAAATTCTGACACTCTCGACGGTCAAACGACTCACACTGGGAAGCACAGAAAGGGTGATGACGATCAACCGATGCCAAAATCTTCTTCCTCACGAAAGATAGTTTTCTTCTTTCCGTCCTTCGCGAGTTCAGAGGCGACAGCCCCGCTAGGGATATTGGCAGTCGCTACCCCTCTGATTCGCGCAGGTTACCAGATCGTTCTCATCGACTCCACCATTGCGCTGAACTATCGAAAGCGTGTCCTCGAAGAGGTCCGAGACGCTATATGCCTCGGAATCTCTCTTGTGACTGGACCCATGATTCGAGAAACAGTCGAGATCGCGCGGGCAGTCAAAGAATGGAATCCGGATTTCCCCATTATCCTGGGTGGCTGGCATCCTTCCCTGCTTCCAGAACAGACATTACAAGCTGCCTGCGTGGACTATATTGTGCGCGGCCAGGGTGAAGACGCGCTGCTGGAGTTGGTCCAGCATCTCGAGTGCAAGACGGCGCCAGACCTCATTTCAGGCATCGGGTTCAAGCGTGGGGGCAAACTCATCATGACCCCAGAGCGCCCGCTCAAACCACTGGTGGATATGCCACCGAAGGCCTATCACATAGCCGATTTCGATGCGTACGAGCGTGGCTGCGGCAAACGATGGGCAATGTACACCTCCAGTCTTGCCTGCCCGTTCAACTGTTCTTATTGCACAAACGGGGGTGTCTATGGACGCAAATGGAATGCTCTTCCCGCCGAACAGTTCGTCGAAGAGACCGTCGATCTCACGCGCCGTTATCGCCTAGAGATGCTCTGGGTCGTCGACGACAACTTTCTAGTTGATCTGGACCGTGCCCGCAATATAGCCGAGGGATTGGTGCGCGTGGGCTCGCAGTTCAAGTGGAGTGTGCAGGCGACTACAAATCTGGTCTCGCGGCTTTCGACTGAAGATCTGAAGCTCCTTCGGCGTGCGGGTTTGCACCAGGTTTGCCAGGGCGTTGATTCTGGATCGCCGAAGATTCTGCAGCTGATGAATAAGACCTTTCAGGACTTCGATCAGATCTATGAGAGTGCGGCGCGATGCCTTTCTGCCGAGATCCGGCCTTCTTTCAACATCATCTTTGCCTTTCCTGGTGAAGGCCCCAAAGAACGCAGAGAGACTGTCGATTTCATGATGGACGTCTGTAGGCGCTTCCCAGGAGCCGAGTTCTGGACGAACATTTTCACCCCATACCCGGGTTCGCCGATTATGAAGAGAGCGGAGGAAATCGGCATTGAAGTTCCAGATTCACTTGAGGGATGGGCCGACTTTTTCCCTCGTTATACGACGCTTCCGTGGCTTCGTGGTGAAGAACACAAACGCCTTCAAACCATGCGTGACTATCTGCGCATTGCATTCGACAGAATTCCTATTGCGGCTGACACGCGGGATCCGATTACACGGATCGTGCAGAAATCCATCTCACTGCCAGCCCGCTGGCGTCTCGATCACGATGCCTACAAGTTTCCTGTCGAGATTTGGCTGAACAACAAACTCAAGAGCAGATTGGCAGCACCAAAGCCTGCGGTGGACGCAAAGAGATTATCCAATACACCGGCGGAGGCAGCGTGCTGACACGCGGAAAAGTGATTCTCTTCTATCCGCCGTATGATGGTCCGCCGCTAGGAGCACCGCTGTCGCTGCTCGCTCTGGCAGGTACGCTGCGCGAAGCCAACTTTGAAGTAGTGCTGATCGATGCTGCGATTGAACCACGCTATCTGGCGCGGATAGAAGAGGAATGCAAAACAGCAATCTGTATCGGCATCTCCGTGCTCACCGGTCCCATGATACGAGGCGCCATCGAAGCAGCTACGTTCGTCAAAAGTCACGCCTCCGAGGTGTGTGTGATCTTCGGCGGAT
>WNGR01020087.1_pt1 | contig 11862 bp, 21 predicted proteins | sample 5407581 | NCBI WGS metagenome assembly WNGR01 (sample SAMN13153383, study PRJNA577476) | soil metagenome | isolation source: 80 cm soil or saprolite under Garry oak tree replicate 2 | place: USA:California | collected 2016-06-15
CGCGCGACCTGACGCCCAAGCCATACTTTATTTAAGGTCGGGCTCAAGCCAGTCTCACAAGTTTCAAACGACACAATTGTTTGGTAGAGCCGCGTTCGGCTTTAACCTGAGCGAAGACAGTGAGGTAAGCATCGTCTTACTGATGCGCTCGATCCGAGAACAACTCAAACTTGGTCAGTTCCGGGACATCAATGTCACTAAGAAGTTTGAAGGCTTTGTTTCCAAGACGCAGTCCTACAAGAAGCTCTACATGAAGGTCGGCTTCTATGGCTCCGTCGAAACTCCATTCCGGTTCGAAATGGAATGGGCTACAGCAGTTCCTCAGAAAGTTCAGTAACGCAAAAAGGAGTTTCACATCATGGCATTGAATCGCTACGAAATTATCGGTAACGCCGGCAAAGACCCGGAATGCATTTCCACCAGCGGCGGCAAAACGATCGCCAAGCTCTCCATCGCGACCAGTGAATATGCTGGCAAAGACGCGGACGGCAAAGCCAAATATGAAAGTGAATGGCATGAGGTCAAGGTGTTCGGACCGAGCGCCGATTATGTGAAGAACAACATCAAGAAGGGCGACACCGTTTTCGTTTCCGGCCGCTTCAAGAAGGAAACCTGGGACAAGAAGGATGGCTCCGGTAAGGACTCGAAATGCATCTGCCAGGTCGGCCAGAACGGTCGCATCGAGCGCGTTGCGCAAAAGCAGGCAGCCGCTGCGGCGACGACATCGGCGTCGGCTACAACCGCTACTGCAACGTCAACTTCAGCTCCTGATCCAGATGACGAAATTTCCTTCTAGTTGCTGATTCTAAAGCACTTAGCTAGGTCAAGCAACCTAGCTAAGTTGCTCTGAAATCGCAAGGAGAGCACATGAAATACAAACAGATTTACATCATCGTGCCTGAGACGGTTCAAGTAACTCCAGGCAAGAATCAGAAGATCGTTAACCATTGCGAGATGGTGCCGGGGCGCTTAATGGCGCAATGCGAGCATGTCGGCCGCAAATTGCAAGCAGAAGGCGATGACATGGCTCTTGGCTTTGAGGACATCACTGCGATTGTTCTCAGCGTCCGGAACAGCAAAGAGCTGGCCAAGGTCTGTAACCATCTGAACGAGATCAAAGATAATTGCGTCACGTTCTATGGCGACACCAACTACGCGTTTTATGGCACGCGACGGAAGGTGCTTACCGCTCTGGCTGTTGTAGCAACTTTCGAAGGTGAGTTTGATGCTGCGATCGACCATCTTCCCCTGTATGGAGACAAATAGCCGTGCGATGGACATGGTACGAGCAATACAAGAAGTGCGGGTGCGTCTCAGATCTTGTTAATCGCAAGAAAGACCTTCTTGGCTATTGCGCGAAACATGGCAACGATCGGGCCGCAACTTATAAGGAGAGGGCTTCATGAAAATACCTGACACGATCAAGGCGCAGTTGCCGCCCTGGAATTCACTGGAAGGGATCGAAGACTCGCGCAAGATGTGTCAGGTGAAGCTGATGTCTCTGGACGGCTCCCGAACCCTTTACTTGCTTGAAGCGTTGTACTGCGAGGAGTCCGGCTGGACGTATTTGTGCGTCAACCGAAGACGGTACCAGCAGGCGGCAATAGCCTGGTCAGAGCAAGAGATTGAGTCATTCAGGAGCGAGTTTCTGATCGATCCTTACTTCAAGCCTAGCCTGCTGGGCGAATTAACACAGGCTTTCAACTAAAGGAGCTGTTGATGTCGATTATTTTTGTCACCGTGGAAGACGGAGTCGCCGAAGTCGATGCCAAGACTGTCCCGGCGGGCTTCGAGGTTCGCGTGCTGGACTTTGATTCGCTCAAGGAAAACCCTAGCGAGTTCGCCGCTGAACTCGACGATACCGATCGCCAGTATCTGGACGATCGCCACCCACGCCAGTTTACTCGCGTGACGGATGCGATCGCCGGCAGCGATTCTACTTGCCTCGACTGCGGACAAGTCCTTGGTCTGGACCATGAGTGTCTGGAGGAGGAAGAAGACGATGACGATGACGATGAAGACGAGTTCGACGATTTCGTCGGAGGCTACGAAGGAGAGGAAGAGGACGAAGATGGCGATTAGTACAAATGCAGTTCTAAATGCAACGCTTGCTCTTATTCGTGGCGACATGTCAATCGTGCGTTCGCTGCTACGCTCGTCCGACAACGATAAGCGAGATGATATCCCTAAGATTGTGAGTGCCGTTTACGAAGCCCTCGAAGGGGTAAAACAACGGGCCGTGCGCGATCTGCGGGTTACTGCCAGCAAGGAAGCTCTGGCCAAGGAACTGATCGGTATCCAGATCGAGGCCTTGGAGATTGAACCTGAGGGACGGTCTGAAGGCGAGCGCAAGTGCTACATGGCTGGCGTGGAACGAATGGAAACGCTTCTGAACAACCGGATCATAGAAATGACACGAGTCGTTCAGGACTAGAGAGGTAACGATGGCATCAGAATGGATCTGCGGATATGCAGTCAGGAAGCTCGTAATAGGTTCAGCACTTGCTCGTTTGTGCGCCTGCTATGGCGGTAGCATCCTGGCGCAAACCGCCAGGGGAAATATCATCTGGGCCGTCGTAAAGAAACCACATACGGTAGATCTGCATGCCATTGCTCTTGTACCAATGGAGCGCGTGGTCTTCTGGAAGTACCGATTCTACTCGGAGCGCGATCGCTTGAAGTGGCTGACCTGTCCGGAAGGGTTTCTCGGCCAAACTCACAAATCTCCGCAGCGTAACAGCCTGTGGCGCGCGCAGGTCCGCGAGTATCACCAGAAGCGGCGCATGCGTGTACATCTTGGGGATCGACTTCGGATCATAATGCCGAATGTCCCCGAGGTGATCGTTACAAAACTGAACCCACTGTCTGGAAAGTATGGCGGCCGAGAATACCGGATTCCACGTCGGCTAATCAACCTCGAAGGGGCTGGATCATGACACCTTTGGAATTATTGAAGAAGCAATACGAGCACACAACCCATGAGATTGATGTATTAAAAACGCAACAGAAGGACATTCTTCGCGAGTTACGAAGCGTTTGCACACATCTGCGCCTTGGAGAATACAGACAACCTCGCCCGTGGAGGATATGTCTTGACTGCGGTGCTGAAGAAGAGTCGTGGAGTTTTGAATCCCTTCAGATGCGTCGCGAAAGCCAAAGAAAAGACGGACCAGAGCGCGGATTGGTCGAGATATTCCATGGAAGCCACGAACTATGTCAGCAGCGCAAGGCTGGCGAACGTTACCTGGTAGGCGCGAGTGCAAGATGAACTGGAGACCCTAAATGTACGAAGCAACAGTAACTGTGAATCTGAAGTGCCCTGACCATCCGACATTCAACCCTATCGAGGATTACGTTCCAAAGGGGTGCAAGTGTTGCACTGCAATGGATTTTGTGAAGCAGTGGCTCTGGATGGCGGATCGAAAAGCTAGTCAGATTGATAGTGGATTCTACAAGCGCAAGTCCGGAGATCCAGTTGAAGCGACCCAGGTGTTAAAACTTGACGACATTGCTGATGTCGCGACTGGATCGCCGACATCAGCTCCAACAGAGGCGCCGGAAGATGAGGCTGTGCTGGTCAATGAACCGACAGAATCAGGACCTCGTCAAGTGCGCCGCAAGGTAGCTGGAGGCGGCCGGATGAAGATCAAGTCGGCCCCGCAGAAGCCCAAGTTTACCGTCCAGAGCAGTCTCCTATGATAAAGCGCGATGGTTACGGCCGCCCAATTTACGGGCCTACGGATACTGCCGGCAATCCGTCTGTTCCTATAGTGATCTGCCCCTGCGGACATCAGGATACTGCTGGCTATTGCGAACATAACCCGAAACCTACGGTTCTCAGATTTCCGACGAGGACCAATCCTTCTGATTTTGCCCCGGAGTGTGCCTAATGCCTTCACAACACGTATTGTTGCCACGCGATGTATTCAACGCGATGATTGCCGATCAGACCGGAGGATCAACGCTCATTCAGAAGCTCGCAATCAAGCAGTTCCTCGGGCATGTTCAGGCTAATGACGAACCGGATGACCTTGCTGAAAAGTTCAGCGAGGTCGCACGGAAAAAGTATCAGAAACTCGCCGGAGTTGATGACATTGAAATTGACAAAGATCCGATCATAAGCGCCAGCGATGAAGGTGCCTTCGTCAATGGTTGGCTCTGGGTGAGCAACTCTGACGCCGGATTTGAAACCGATGGTGACGGAATGCGGGTAGATCCTAGCGTGGTCTAGGGAGTACTGGAAGTACCTTTTCGAGAAGCCCTGGACCTGTCGAAAGATATTCTGCCGAAACATAGCCACCTTGCGGGGATGGTCTTCTTTAATCTTGGCGGTCTAGAGAGCCAGACATGCATTGCAAGAACTGTGGAGACAACGTCGGATGACAAAACAAGAGTTAGGTAATCAGCACGGGTACCAGTGTCCTCAATGTGTCACGGGTGATGAACTGTCCATTTCAGCAACCATGAATGTGCAGGCGCGTCTGTCGCCAGATGGGTGTGATGACGACGGTGGTGACATTGTATGGGATGAGACTTCACTCGCATTCTGTGGCTGTGGCTGGGAAGGCACCGTCAATGATCTAAAGACAATCGAGGTAGAGGACTAATGAAATACAACGATAAGCTCGATGCCGATCAGCAGATCACGATGGAAGAGCAGATAGCAAGCTATCTGTTTAACGATGGTGTTGACCTTGACAATGGGCAGGGAGAAGGCCCTAGCGAGGAATTCTGTAACAAGATGGGAAAAGAGATTCTCCTGATGGTTCTGACGGAGTTTCGCAAGGATCTCGTTGGGGAACCCTCTGTCGAGCCAGATCTTGAAGCGTATGTGCAGGGAGGCGGGGTCGCATGCCCATTCTGTACAAATGGCGACATTGAGGGCGGCAATGTCGAGATCGACGCTGGTGGTGCGTACCAACCGATAACCTGCTCGTGCGGTTCATCTTGGAACGACGTCTACCAGCTCGTCGGTATCTCGGAGATCGACCGAGGAAGTCATCGCAGGAATGAACCCTACTGTGCCAAATGCGGCGGGGAGTGTCAGTACGATTCGGACGGGAAATTGTTGCGGACGTAATCTGCGAAACCCAACGCAAAACAAAGACAGGACCGGCTAACAACCGGTCCTGAGTATTTTATGGAAGGACGTACCTGATGTGGCTGAACGAATCTGAAATCGAAGAGGCTGCCTACAAGTTTGCTCGTCACCCGATCCTGAGCAAGGCAACCAAGTTCTTGACTGAATTTTGCCGTGAGGTCAACACGCATAGCGATGGTTGGCCATATTGGAGCGTGGCGTCCAGATCGGCGAACAAACTGATGGACCTGATCCATGCCCAGATGTGGCAGGGAATGGGGAAGTACCCTAAGGTGCCTGAGCCGACCATGGCCGACATCCAGAAAACGCTGACGCCGATCAAGGCGTTCTACACGCGCCGCGGTTATGCCGCAGGGATGAAACTACCAATCTTCTAGGCTGTGGCTGAGAATCCTTTTTGGATAAAGTCTCTGACCTGGCGATCGTGCAGGGTGTCAATGGCTTCGATAACGGCGGCATGAGACTCAGGGTTGAGTGCTTCTAGTTTCAGTTGCCATTCCGGTTGTTCTGGAACCATTGCTGCAATCAAAGCGTCTTTTGCTTCTTTAGGGATCGCTTTTGATTCACGCAGATACGCCCCGATGAGCGCAGTCAATGGGATATCTAACGCAGATGACACGGCCGGAAGACGTCCCAGATCGAACAAGCGCGCGCCAGACTCAACCATCGATACAAAGTCCATAGAGCTCAGGCCAATCCGACGAGCTGCCTCATAGGAAGTTATCTTCAGCTTCTTACGAGCAGCTTTCACGAGTTTCTTCGTGGGAGGTTTGTTGAGCATACCAGAGAAGCATAACACGATGTAAGGAAGTTTAGTGCTTGAGTTCATTGTACCGGCAGCACCGAAGGTACATGTTCCAAACGCGAATCTGGCCTTGTGTCATTACCTGATGTAAGGGTACTCTGGATTTCGTCGCCCTTACCTGAAGTGAGGAATTGAATGGAAAGTATCCAAGCAACTGTTGTAAAAGTTCGGTGGCCTGGTAATCCCGGCAGGGATTGGAGGATTTGCGAAATGGAGGGTCGCGAGGGCGATCTCTTCGGCAAAACCTTCATTGCTGTTGGGCCGATTCCAGCCGAGGCCGAAAAGGACGAGCTGCTGGAACTTCGAGGCGACTGGGTTGAGAAGGACAAGTACGGAAGGCAGTTTGATGCCAAAGCCGTAGCCCACGTTCTGCCCTCCACTTCAGACGGTGTTTCGAAGTATCTAGCGAAGAAGGTCAAGGGTCTAGGCCCGATGAAGGCGGCTAAACTTCTCGATCACTTCGGAATCAATCTGCCTGAAGTTCTGGATAGCGACGCTGAACGCTTGCGGGAAGTTGGATTCAATTCTGCCCTGATTGACCGGATCGTTACAACCTGGCGAGCGGATCGCATTATGCGACAGCTCGAAATGTTTCTGACCGAGCACGGGATCGAGGCAAATACATGGGCTAAGCGCATGTATGAAACCTTCGGGGCCGGAGCGGTCGAGATCATTAAAGCGAATCCCTACAAGCTGGCGAAGATGGATGGGATCGGCTTCAAGAAAGCTGATGGAATGGCCGCCAAGTTGGGCGTGCCAAAGACATCTCCGCTTCGGATTGATGCGGCGTTCACGCACATCCTTCAGGAAGCAACCAACGAGGGGCACATGTTCCTGCACATGGACGCGCTGCTCAAGAAGGTTGCTCAACTCGCCGGCGGCGATGGGAAGTCTGTTGAGACCGATCCCGAAACAGGCGAACCCTACGATGTTTTCCATGCACTACCTCGTTACGAGGCCGAGTTCGCCCTCCATAACGCGATTAAGCGCGGAGAACTTGTCGAGGAACGGATCCCTGTTAAGGGTGTCGAGTACGATCTTGAATATCTGCCGCATCTCTACAGAGCCGAGTCGAAACTGGCCGAGCGCAGTGTGGAGTTGCTAGATGTTCCAGCCCGTCACGTCCAAGGTCTCGTCCAGACTATGGCACAGGCTCAGAAGACTCTGGGCCTCGTTGCCAGTGTCGAGCAGGAACGCGCTGCAATCGCGGCGATGATGAACAGCTTCTCGATCATCACCGGTGGTCCCGGAACCGGTAAGAGCACCATCACCAAGATCATCTTGTTCTGCATGGAGGCTTTGGGTTGGAAGGTTAAGTTGGCAGCTCCCACCGGACGCGCAGCAAAGCGTCTGACGGAAGTGACCGGACACGCGGCATCCACAGTCCACAAACTCTTGGAGTTCGATCCGAAACTAGGCAAGTTCACCCGCGATCGGGAAAACCCGATTGAGGCGAACGCTCTGATCCTGGATGAATGGTCGATGGGCGACACCGAGCTCACCTACAAGATCATGGAAGCGATTCCTCCGAACTGCCATGTCGTTGTGCTTGGCGATGTTGACCAGCTTCCCTCGGTCGGCCCGGGGATGGTCTTGAAGGATCTGATTCAGTGCGGCCAGATTGCTACAACTCGGCTGGATAAAATCTTCCGCCAGGCTGAAGGCTCACTAATCATTCGAAACGCCTACCGCATCATCACCGGACAGTATCCGAATTTTCTGCCCAAAGGTCAGGAGTCGGACTGCTTCCTTATGGAAGTGCCGCTGAAGCTGGAAGGGAAGAAGTCGGTCGAGGATATTGGCAACCTCGAACGGATGGATGGCAAGGTGAAGGTTCCGGCCACGACGGGCTATCTCCAGTCGATGCTGAAGAAACTCTGCAAGGAGAATATCCCGGCAAAGTACAAGGTCGATCCAATAAGGGACATTCAAGTCCTGGCTCCCATGAAAAAGGGAACAGCAGGAGTCCATGAATTGAACCTCGTCCTTCAGGACGCTTTGAACCCTTACGGAGAGCCGGTTAAGTTCGGCGCCAGAGAGTTCCGCGTTGGCGATCGCATCATGGTCTTCAAGAACAATTATGACCTTGAGACCTACAACGGTGACATCGGTTTCGTGCAGGGAGTCGTCGAAATCGCCGCCAAGAAAGATGATGACGATGATGACTTCGACGATGAGCCTGATGGAGCAGTCTCCACATTTCTGTACTCGAAAGAAGAACTGGCCGAGATAGCCGGGAATAAAGTCGAGCAGAAGCCGGCGAAGATGGATCGCTACCTCAAGGTAATGATCGACGACGTGGAAAAATGCTACCCCGAAAAGGAGTCGGGCAATCTTCAGCTTGCCTACTGTCAGACGATTCACAAGAGTCAGGGGAGTGAGTTTCCTATTGTCTGTTTCTAGCTTCAAAGAAGGCTCTGACCATGGCAGTGAATAACTGCAAGGTCAAAGACAGGAACAGCTTACTTGGCTCACGCATCAAGCGCGCCATTCATGATTTCAAAGTAGCAGCGTTGGTCTTCAAGGCCCCGCAGCCTGGTTTAGGAGAAATTGAATGCCGATGATTCTACGTGGAATCACTCACGTCATTATCGAAACCGCTCACACAAAGGAAGACGTCGCCAAGAAGGGTGTGTATGCCGTAGCCAGTCTGTGCTTCGGGCCGGGAGATACGGACTGTATCTCTCAGCTCGAATATGTGCAAGCGTCTAACAAGCGAATGGTATGGCGCATGCCGGCTGTAAGCCGTGAACGCGATGGGAAGCCAGTCAATCTGCTGGTATTTAACGGAGGGCTCATTGATGAACTTTCGCAGTGGGCGATCCGAGCGATGGCCCGGATCAAAACGGATCTTGGAAAGGTAAGTCTCGCGCACATCTACCGGGTAACGGCAAATGAAGCCAAGGACGTCACCGGAGAGGTGGTGGCATGAGCCAAGAACGTTACGACTTCACCATCGCTGTCTCCCGGGTAGGAGACCCCGATTGCAGAGAGCAGGGGACCATTACAAATTGTCCACTGTCGTCTGTGCTGGTAAAGAACACTTTTCTTCAGGCAGAACTTGTAGACCACTTGGTCACCAAGTTGAAGAAGCGCATCAACCCCACTCCCGATGAATCCGGAGAGATAAAACTTGTAGGTTCGGTGACGGTTACCGAGATTGACCTTTTGGATGCGACCGCCACCTGGCCGCCCGGCAATATCCAACAGGAAATCGCGTAGTAGCTGTCGTTCGAGTCATCCCTGCAATTCTTATCTTTCTCAGGAGTCGTCGTGAAGTTTGTAGTGAAGTGGGATCATGAAGTTGATGCAGCATCGCCTTCCGAAGCGGCATACCTTGCTTTCAAAGAGCAAAAGAGGATGTCCGCAGCCAATGCCAGTTACGAAGTAGCTTCCGAATTCGAAGGATTCAGCAATGTCTCGATCGCGCATACCGCGCCAATGGAGACCTTGACTGATCGCGAACGGGAAGTTGCCAGACTGGTAATGGCCGGAGCGTGCAACAGTGATATCGCGTCAGCCCTTGGCATAACGCCTCGGACGGTGAAAGCCCATGTCGCGCACATGTTCGAGAAGTTAGGTGTCTCGAACCGCGTGGTCATGGCTACGATGTTGATCCGCACGTTGCGGAGCTGCACTCAATGACTCTCTCCATTCTCACTCCACGCCAGAATGAAGTTGCAAACCTCCTAAAGGAAGGTCTGTCCAATCAGGCCATAGGCAAGCAACTCTCGATCAGCACTCTCGTAGTTAAGAACTACCTGCGCGAGATCTACGATCGCACCGGCCAGTTCAATCGCTTAGAGCTTGCTGTTTTCATGGTGAATCACGAGGAAGAGCACAAACTCGAACTCGTCTAGTCTTTGGCTCGTTCTCATCCACAAGGAACAATACACGAATGCCAGTCTATGACTATGTCTGTAAGTCAGAGTCATGCGGGAAGGTAACGGAACAGATTGTTCCGACCTCCCGCGTGGAAACCATCACCTGCTCCTGCGGCGCGGAAGCCACGAAGGCCGATATGGGCTTCATGTTTGGGACTAAGCGCCATGTCGGAGTGTATTTCAACTACTTGGGAGATCAATAAAGCATGAGCACACAAGCAGTAGTTCCTAGCGTCAGCCAGTTCTTCAACTTCGTGGACTCAGCGCGAGCTGCTGGAGATCCGATTGCACGTCCGTCAGACGCACCGAAGCAGGAGTTCTCTTCCGAGATAAGAGACATCCTCCTGAAGCCACTACCGAAATCGGCGCTCACGGCGGCTCCTCGCGGGTTGACCAGCATCAAGGCCATCTTCGTTGCGGAGCGTCTCAATGAGGCGTTCGGACAGGGCCGTTGGTATCTCACTTCCACGCTCGTCGAGCGCCTTGGTAAGGATGTGGTAGCGCACAGCGTTCTGCATCTGACGGATTACCCGTGGTTTTATGGGGAAGCGTTTGGTGGAAACGGGAATGTCGACCTCGGGGACGCCTACAAGGGCGCTTGCACCGATGGTCTGACGAAGATCTGCGCACAGCAGCTCGGAATCGGAATCGACGTCTACAAGGGCCAGGGTGATGCCGCGGCCGCTGAAGACGAGAAGAAGACGGCCATCGCCAACGAAGCCGCAGACAAAGCCGCGAAGCAGGCGGCCGCCAAGGCCGAGACGGACAAGGCCCGCGAGCTCGTTGCCAACCCCCCGGACTGCTCGGATTGCAGTACTCCGATCAAGACCTGGACTCACCCCACCAACCAGAAGGTCTACGACGCCGCAGATCTCATCAAGAATTCCGAGAAGAAGTACGGTGCCGGAGTTCACCTGTGCGCCGATTGCCAGGCACTTCGAGCTGCGGCACTGAAGGCACAGTCCAAGGTGGCTACTCGTACCCAGTAACTAGGAGGGTGAGCGGAGAGATCCGCTCACCGTCTCCAAGGAGAACACATTGAGAATAAAAGTCCAAGCCGGAGCGTTGCGCGATGCCGTTGAGCAGGTTCGCGCGACCACCGAACCGGGAAATCCTGCATTTGCGGGCCTGTACTTCGAAGCGTCTCACAAGGATGGAGTCGGTCGTGTCCGGCTCTTTACCATGAAGCCAGGTTCCAAGACCTTGATGGCGGTTGCCGCTGAGGTTGAGGAAGAAGGCAAGGTAGTTGTTCGCCCCGATCAGATCCTTTCTGGACTGAAGGGTCACGAATCTAACGCTCTGGTCGCGTTCAACATCTCGCCGAAGATCAAGCGGCTGAATGGTACCTGCTGCGGATCGCGCTTTGCCGCGGTACTGCTGAAGGGCGCCGATGACATGAATACGCAGATTGCTCATCTGCCAATCAACGGAACCAACGGTTCGCGCTATAGCGCAACTGTCCTGGCCGACGTCATCAAAAAGGCAGCATGGTGCGCCGCGATGAGCACGCAAAGCCAGAATGTGGTTGATGCGCTCGAGTTCAAGCGCACCGACTTTGGCTTCAAGGTGTTGGCAACCGACGGGCACATCGCTGTGCGCGTTCAGGCCAATTCTGACCTTTGTCCGGAAGAGATGACCATTCCTCGCGTCGCTCTTGAGACGTTCGCCAAGCTCCTCGGGAAGCACTCCGATGACGAGGTTCACGTGATCAATGAGCCTATCTTCACTGACGAGATGCGCCAGCCGACGCGAGTTGTGATCTTGTCGCGGAACATCTTGCAAGCGATGCTTGGACGCATTGCTGGATTTGCTGATCGGGACAATCCGATCATTCATTTCCAGCTTGCAGACGAGAAACTGACTCTTTCCACAGGCAGCACCGATGGCAACATCGATGAAGAACTCGCGATTGCCTACACCGGCGACAGCAAGTTCAAAACCGGAGAAGGTGATGTCTCTGTCGCTTATCAGTACGTTCAGAAGATTCTGTCGTCAGTAAGTAACGACATGATCACTCTGGGCCTGCGAGATGAGACCAGCCCGCTCGTGATTGCCGATAAGGGAAACGACGA
>WNGR01007147.1_pt1 | contig 11861 bp, 5 predicted proteins | sample 5407581 | NCBI WGS metagenome assembly WNGR01 (sample SAMN13153383, study PRJNA577476) | soil metagenome | isolation source: 80 cm soil or saprolite under Garry oak tree replicate 2 | place: USA:California | collected 2016-06-15
CATGGGGAGTTACGGAAAAAGCAGGTGAATCCGCGCCGCAAATGATTGGCCGCCAGGTACGCTACGCGCTCTTGCAAGCTAACATCAATTCCCTCTCTAGCAATATGCTGCCCGAAATCCTGGCGGCGGGACTTCGAGCAGGTCTGTGGAGCGGCAAAACGGCACTGATATACACGCAGCAGATGACCCATCCCGTGCTCCACATCACGGCACTTATTCAGGTAGGAACATTCTTACATGAGCAGCACGACGATGAGCTCGCACACGAAGTATTCAAGGATGCAGTGGCGCGGCTGCGGGAAATTGAGCAGGCCTCAGACCATGTGAAAGTCTTGATAGCGCTGGTGCCCCATCTACCGATGGACTTACAAATGGACGCTCTGGCGGCCGCTCAGGAGATCGCTGATCAAGGGGACCGTGCGCGGGTACTGGGAGCAATCGCCCCTCATTTATCCATTGAACTCATCAATGAGGCATTTGATATAGCTCGAGAGATCAGTAGTTCAGAACACCGCATGGCCGCCATCGCCCAACTTGCGCCCTATTTTCCCGAGCATTTGTTGAGTGCCGCACTCGAGGTAGTGGAGTCGGGGTACGGTCCGAGCGACCAGGCCAGGGCGTTGGTCGCTCTTGTTCCTCACCTGTTAGTGAAACTGATTCCGACGGCGATTGTGATTGCTGAGTCAATATACGAACCCTGCTACCGTACTGCAGCGCTGATGGCATTTCCTCAATACGGCTCCCTGCGGGTGCGGCAGGCTATGATGGAGGAGGCATTGGAACTGGCGCGAGGAGCCTCAGATATCGAAGACCGGGCCGTGGGAGTGGCTTTGCTGGCGCCATATCTTCCACCGGATTTGCTGGCAACAGCGGTAGTGGTGGCATGCTCGCTGGGTGATGGGGAGCCATACGACTTGAACTACCGCACAAGGGCACTGGTCGCCCTCGCTCCGTACTTATCATCCGATCTGCAAGCACAGGTGATAGCGACAGTGCGGAATTGGCCCGTTTTCTTTTTTAGCAACCGTTCTAGGGTACTGGCTGCTCTTGTTCCATACTTATCCGGAGCACTGCTGACTGAAGCTCTGGCTGCAGCTCGCGAAATCATCCAGCAGGTCTACGATCCCATCAATGGTCAGATACCTCTGGCTTACCACTACCCGGCAGATCAAGTTCCCAGGGCGCTGGTAGCTCTTGCTCCTACCCTTTCTCGCGATCTGTTGCCCGAGGCACTCGCAGCTGTGAGCGACATCCAGGTAGGTGCTGCGCGGGGCCATGCCCTGGCTCAACTTGCTCCCTACTTACCAGATGATCTGCTGCCATACGCAGTCGAGCTAGCTCGTGAGATCGAGTCCCCATTTGCGGGCTACCGCGCCGTAGCCCTGGCAGCACTCTCACAGCGCGGGCTACCCGTACTATTAGATGACGCCATTCGAGCTGCCCAACAGATACAGGAAGGCGATGAGAGTGTCACCGCACTACCTGCGCTCCTGGTTGCCGGAGCAACCATCACTCCAACTGAACAGCGCTCGACGTTTCTGAATGAGGCTCTGACAACAATACAAGAGATACAGGATACACGCCACCGCGCTGATGCTCTTACCGGACTCGCGTCACTCCTAGCGCCGGAAGAGCGCCGGGAAATTCTAGACAAGGCCCTGGCAGAGGCACGCGGGATTCACGACGCTCGAGAGCGGTCTCTGGCATTATGCAGGCTGATCCCTTATCTGCCGTCCACACTACGCTCAATAACGGTGGATGAGGCCTTGGAGAATGCGCAGACAATAGACTCTGGCCCTGATACTGGTGATAAGATCACAGCTCAGGTGGTTCTACTCCCTCACCTGGCTCCATTTCTCTCTCCTCACCAACTCAAGAGAACGCTCAAGGTTGCGCGGTCTGTACATTCCGCCGCCCTTCGCGGGAGTAGTCTGGCGGCACTTGCCCCACATCTCCCGCCTGCTGAGCGTTCGAAAGTAGTAGAAGAGGCCTTGGAGGCCGCGCGTGAAATGAAAGGCAAAGAAGATCGAGGCGAACGCATCAAGGTACTCGCCCTGATCGTGCCGCATCTGCCGGACGAACAGCGTACAGAGGCACTGGATGAAATTCTGGATGCGGTAGAAGAGGTGGACATGATGTTTCGGCTGGAGTTAGGACTGGTATTGGCAGAGCTTGTTCCACACCTAACCTCGCGTTTCTACCCCAGGGCGCTCACGATCGCGCGGCAGATCTGGAGCCCTCACGCGCTGCTAGCTCTTTTACCGCTTGCACCGCTCGAAGAACGTCTCGAGATAGTAGACGAGGCATTCATAGCGGCACGGGGAATCGGATCCGCGGCCGAACGCACTCACATGCTGGCTCTCCTGGTCCCACACTTTCCGCCTGAACGTCAAGTGGGCATCCTGCGCATCGCTTTGGAGACGACACAACAGATGGATATGCAGGGCGAGACAGCGCAGTGGCTCAGAGCTTTTTCCTCGCTAGCCTCAGCCTGGGCACAGTTACCTCGCCCCCAGGCATATACACTGTGGCCGTCTACGCTGCGCAACTGCGCGGCAAGGCGCCGTGCCCATTGCCTTGTGTTGCTTGCAGGCCTGATGCCAGCAATTAAGGCGTTAGGTGGCATGGACTCTGTCACCGAGGTGATGTATGCCGTTCTGGAAGTGTGCCGCCAGTGGTCGTGGATGTACAGCTCATCCGGACAGTAAGCCAGAAACGAAAGGAGTGAACGGTGTTTAGCTGGTCACAGGAAGCAACTGATAATTTGAAGAAAGTCGCACAAGACGCAGTGGAATCTGCCCGGCAATCTCCTGGAAGATGGGTGAATCCCCTGGAACCACACCTGGAGTCCCGCGTGCGCTATGGACAAACTTCAACGCAGGTAGGGCAGTTCCTGGTCGAAGCGGGGATTGACGCAGAAGAGGTCGGTTACACGGTCGGTCTCTATAACGAGTTCTACCAGGTCTACCGGCCACTATCCGGTACGCTTGTCAGTGACCCCGCCGCACCAGCGACAGCTGACACGTTGTGGGACAGCTGGTATCACGAAATTCGCGCCTTCATCAATCAGACTGAACGCGATGAAATCATTCGTCTGATCAAAGGCATGGGGGGCCTCGAAACAGAGAAAATTCGGAAGATCAAATCAGAACACTGTTTCACAGAGCCCTCCTCGCTGGCGGGATACGAGCAGTTTGTTTCTGCAGATCGCAGATTCCCCGTGAGCGTCTCCTATCCCCAGGAACTCAGTTTCTTCTACGATTTCAATCGCGAGGAGTTTTTACATGTTGATTGGGAAGGGGGTAGAAGAGGCTTATTGAATATATCGCGCCAGAACCTAGCTCTAGCTGCACAGCATGGGAAAAAAGCGGAAAAGCTGGTCTTACAGGGCAAGATGGATATCTCGCAGTTCATGCAGGAGGACTTTGCGCGCAATCAGGCGAACGCCATTATGCTAGGCATGCATCGTGATAGACAGAAGATACGCATCGAAGACGGATTGGTCGGTGAACGTGAACGACCATTCGCCGCAAAACGATTGATATGGCAGACCTCATCAGGAGGGTACGGAGGCGAGTGGGTTTTCTTCATGAGAGCGCGTAGAGGGGGAATATGGTCTACATCCACAACGAAACTCGATCCCGCGGCCATACTGCCAGAGCTGTGGACCGTCCAAAATTCCCTGGCCGGTGAAGAGGCTTTTACCCGGTTCCTGTCGACTTTCCGCTGGCTCAGTACGGATTTCTTCCAAACGCTACCGGCACAACCGTAAGTTGATTGTTGATCGTATCCCACAGTTGTCACGAATGCAAGCGAGCTATGAAATGCTGTTTTTGATAATTAACGGACGGCCTGTGACTGGGTTTTGTCATAATTCTTGTCCTTTCAGGATCTCTTATAAGTTATTCAGAATGCGAGTTCAACCTGAGTTTGGCTCTCTTCCGCGCTTTTGGTGATTCTGGAATTGCTGAGCTAAGAGCAGCTATCAAGAAATCACTGCTGGAGCGGATGAAGGTTTTCAGACAGCTCTGTTGATGAGCTTTTATCACCAAAAGCGCGGAAGAGAGCCAATTTTATCCTGATACTGAAAGTACCAATCGCTGAGAGACGATTGAAGCGAAGTATTGGCTGCTATAGCACGCCGATGGAATTAATTAGATGGCTTCACAGGCCACAAAAGAGTAGAGGAGAAACGTAGTGGGTCAAGTAGCTTGTAGAAACTCTCGATGTTTTATGAGCGATGTGGAGCAAACACCCGTTCACCTCAAACGCGGGTCTTGCATTGAAGTTAGTGTGTTTGATGACGTAGTCGGAGCAGGATGCTGTGGGCTGATCGTCGGCGTCGTGATCTATGTAATCGTGGGGCTCACTGCCGTGGGGCTAGTTAAACTAGTATCGCCCTCTCTTAACATTCTCGCTGGCATCATGCTTGTTGGCGGGATCATTGCAGGTACCCTGGTTTTCCTCTGGCAGCCGATTAGCGGCATACAAGACATGGTGAAATCAGAGAGCGCCATGAAATACCGATGTTCCGTTTGCAAGAAGACCTGGTATATCACAGAGAGCGGCACACTACGGGAGCAATAAGCCACTTGCTGCTGACAGGTCTATGAGACAATCCGGCAACCTACTTGGCAAAGTACAACTTCCTATGCACATGAGAATACAGGTGGTGGGGGGTCTGGGTGAGAGTATCAGTGGGTAGCATGTTTATTAACATTGTGCCTGGATGCGTACGTCGCAATTGCTCACGCCTCCAGGTTCACTTGTAATTTCCCCCCGAGCTTTGCTGGGAGTTCATCAGCCCTTAGGGAGTAGGCAATGACGAAGTTTTCACTGTATTCAGTTGGAATGTGAGCCAGTACAGCCACACCCCATCTCCCTCCGGCATGAGCGAGCCTCTGCTTCTGAAAGCGAACTGTATGCAGGTCCATACCTTCCGTTGGGTGTAAAACGACCGTAGAAGATGACATTGCGGATAAAGGAGCTTGAGCTGCGACCGCATTTTGCTTTCCAAAGGGAGAAATAGGTTGATCTAGTGAATACCTGGTTTTCGTAGCATCTGCCGCGAACGATCCACGAGGAAACGTAAACTCAACCATAACGTTGTTAGCCACGCTCAAACCCATATTCTCTATTATGAAAGCGAACTCATAGGGAACCCCGTATTCGAGGTTGCGGAGATACCACTCGTACTTCAGAACGTATTCTTGCAGTCTTTCCGCCGATACATTTTTACTTCTCGTTCCGGCGACCATCCGTGCAAGGCGTTGCCGCTGTTCCAGTACAAACCGGGCAAGCACTTCCTCAGAATAATGTGTGGTCCACCGAGTAATAAACTGCGCTCGGCTTTCAGCCGAGAGCCGCGCTGTATGTATAGCTACCAACTGCGCACGCTCCTCCTGGGAAAAACTCTCGCTTCGCGGTCTTCGAGCAGCACGGACTATTGTGTTCACACGTTCGTTCTTGTCCCAAAAACCAAGCCGCAGGTCGGGGACACGTGGTTTTAGCTCCTGCCCCTCTTCAGATATAACAACGGGCAACCGCTCCCTAGTCACATATTCTTTGATGAAAGATAACATGTAGGTTGCCGATACAGAAGCGGCATAGTGATGGTAGTTATCATCTTTATCACCATCAGCGTAGTCACAGATGCCCTTGACGACCAGCCAGGGAGTATGACGATGACGGCTCATGACCAAGCCAAAGGCCGCGCCCTCCATGTCGATGGCAACCGTGCCCCTTACTGGTGCCCGCACCTCCTCGAAGGGATGGTCGGCTCGCACGGCGTTGCCCGAGGCCATTGGCTTGATGTGACAGGCTATCTTGCGCCTCTTGCGCTGTTCGGATGAGGAAGCAGGGCGTTTCAGACTGGCGACGAGCGGTTCCCACCCGTCAAATAACCCCAGGAATTGCAAGATATTCGGGTCAAGTTGATACGTCAGCGTGTCGTACAGGTGGACCTTTCTGCCCTCGTCATCGAGCGTGAACTTCCCATTGTCGTAGGTGAAGGTGCGCTCAGCGACCACCAGGTCGCCAAGGTGGACCTGCTGCGCATTCCCGGCGCAGATCCCGGTCATGATGGCGATACGCGGCCGGCACTCCTCCAGCACGCGTGAGAGGTGCAGCGTCATCTCCTGCGGTCCGTAGCGTGGGAGCCAGGAGATATGCAGAGTCAGGGGTTCGTCTTTGTCGTTTTTGAGCGAGGCAGAGCGAAAACTATATCCGTAGCGAGGGCTGGTGTGCTCCTCAAGGCTATCCCCGCAGTACGGCTTTACCACTACAAGCACTGCTCTGGCTTCTTCTGGCAGAGCACAAACGATGCACACATCAAATGGCTGAGGATGATTTTCCATAGTTCTATATTCCTACGACTGCTTGTGAACTTGCACATGTGCCATAACCGTTCAAAATCCTAGCACAGGTGAAGGCAAGATGATTGGCTAGTCATGCTTCTCCATCTTCCATAGATTGATTTGTATAAAGTTGATGGTAGTATAGTCGATTACAAATGAAAAGGAAAGCCCGAGCGAGGAAAAATTTTAGATGACTTCTTCATCTTCATGGCTCCTCTTCTGAGGAGGATTGAGCACTTCTGACTCAATATAGCTCAGTTCCTATAACGGTCCAGCTTGTTGAAAAACTCCTGAATGGAGGAGTCTAACCAGCCATTCACCTATTTTTCATGCTCAGATTTTTACAAACAAACGCAATTTGACCGAGCTTTTCCCTTTCTTCAACAAGCCGGGAGGTTTTTGAAACGATAAACAGGAGTGGGAAATAGTATCATTTCCCAAAGAGCCTTTGCGTCAGTGTTGCGATAAAGGTCACTTCGATCAATAGTCCTACAAAGGCTTCAATGGCGGCAACGACAGTGAGCGGGTCATCTAGCGAAATGCCACCCGGAAAAAAGCCGCGCCCATGAAATGAGGTCATGCTGAATACCAAAGAGCCGAGCGGTGATAGGACAGGCCCTAGTTTGAGACCAATAAAGAAGTATGCTGTGGCGAACACCAAGATGACAATGAGATATGCCAGTAAGCTGCGCTTCCATATATAACCATAGCCAGACAGGAGGTCAAGGAAGAAAGAACCAAGAAATTGCCAGTTTTTTCCTTGATATTTATAGACTTTCCTTTGCATCAACTGTGCGCGATAGGCAAAGCGCGCTGCATCCTCATTGAGTCCTTGATTGCGCAGGACTACGGCAAGTTGACGATATGCACGTACAGCCACCTGATATTCTTTCATTCGTGTATTTCTATCTTTTCTAGCTCCATCATATGCTGTTGGGTTAAGTGCATCATCTTCATCTTTCAGCATTTTTACCACCGACCACTCTACTACTGTAAGGTCAACATCTCCCCAATGCACATCACCGACTTGAGGCCCTATACCTTTTTCATCTGAAAACCTTGCCCCTTCAAAATTTGTATTATGATCGAAAGATGCTCTTCTAAGGTGCGCTTTCCCTAGGTATGTCTGCTCCAAGTTAACACCTTCCAAATTTAGACGAGAAAGGTCAGTGTTCTCTAATTCTGCTCCACTGATATCAGCACTTTCAAGTGAAGACGCTAATATTTCAGCCCCTTTCAAATTTGACCCTCTTAGTGTAGCACCTACTAAAGAGGATACTTTTATACTAGAGCCTTCAAGGTTTGCCCCATTGATACTCGCATTATCCAACGAAACATGATGTAGATCGGTTAGGAATTTCGCTCTGCATAAATTAGCTCCTTCTAAGTGTGTCCCCCACAGGGTTGCGCCATGAAAATTCGCGTCATTCAATTGTGCCTTCTCTAAATGCGTATTCCAAAGATGAGCATTTTCTAGATGAGCTTCAATAAGATTAGCTTCTTCCAAATGTGTACCATTTAGCTTGGCTCCTTCCAAATGTATTGCTGCCGCGTTTCGATGTTCTTCAGTGGCATCCCACCTTATATTCAAGTCGATCCCGCCATGAAGATATGCCAGAGGTAAGTCCTGCAAATCCACATTTCGCAAAATAGCACCTCTGAGATCTAATCCTCTGTGAGTGGACTGATCTTCGTTCCAAAATACAGGGCCACATCCACCATTATGGGTAGCCAGGAGCCACTCAACATCAGCACGACTAAGTTCAACATCCTTAAAGGGATAGATACACTGCGCGGCATAAACCTCGACTCTACGCTGCACCTCAAGATATTTTTGTCGTTCAGCGCCAATTTCTGGTTCAGTACGCCATGGTTGACCCTTTTGTGTCCAGTATGTCTCCCACTGTTTTTTTGCCTCATATGCGGCGAAATTGGGTTCTGGTAATACGTATGGCTTCATGCTATCTAGCTCACTCATAAGGGGTTACTCACTTCCCAAAACATCAAATTTTGCCTATAGAAAATTTAAATTCTATACAGAGATTAACGAAGAAAGAGGCGGATCACACAACAGTTGCCTTTCATGAGTTTTGAGGCAGTAGTGCAGAGTTACAAAAACGGAGCAGCTTGTTGAAAAAGTTCCATATAGATGAGCATATCTCACACTAGCCCTGTCTTCTCCACTCAAATTTTGTGTGTCAGATGTAAAACGATGAGATGACTTGGACTTTTTCAACAGGCTGGTCTGTTTGTTATACTCATCTATTCAAGCGTCTCAAACCTCATCTGGAAAGCAGAATCTCTGTTCATATTGCCATCTGGAAATCAACATCCAAAAACATGTGTAACAAGATGAGTTGTTATACCATTACCTCCGCCTTTTAACATACGCTGGTGGTCGTCAAGTTACCAATCTGATAGCCTTGTGTCACTCTCTACTCAGAGCTCCAACTTCATCTGCAACACGCTGGCCAGGGGAACTCCCGCGCCGACAAGTTGATCGACAAGTTCAGTGTAGCGTTTCAGTGTCGCAGGTTGGCGACGGATCTGCTCCTCATAGGCGTCCCACGCTCGTTGAAGGAACTCGGCCGTTCTCTCCGCATTCCGATGTGCCTGCCAGAGCTGCTGACCCCGAGAATTGGCCGCGACGCAACGACTAATCCACTCGAGGGCTGGCTCAGGGGAAAACAACCTGCCGGGGCCATGGAGGAATGTCAGCATGGCGGGGTACGCATCGGGATTATGCCCAATGACTGTGACCCATTTGTCGAGAATCTCGCGGAACAGGGCAGCGTGTGGCCACGCGCGCGGGAGCCACGCAAACACGATGTGCCTGATCACCTCTCTTCTCGAACTTTCCAGGTAGGAGGCGTTCGCCCAGCGGGCGAGTTCCGCGCTCTCAAGAATCCGCATGCAGAGGGATTTCCACAGCGCTATCGTTGCCGTGGTCAGCGGTTCCTCTGTCTTCACGCACTGCTCGAGGTAGTTGTACATCAGGTTGTCGAGGAGATTCGGCGCGGCTGCCCACTGCTCCAGAAGGGGGGTAAGGACTGCTCGCCACGCCTCTTCCTGAGAAAGAGCAGAGATCACGCGAACTATCCAGGCGAAAAAGAACTGGTTCCACTTGTAGGGTGGGTACTCGTGCTGTTGGACGAAGGCATATTCGGGCGAGGAGGTGTTGACGGCAATTGTCCAGGCCACGAGATCAGTCACTAGGTGAAGGATCTGCATCTTCGCAGAAGGGTGGGCGCAAAGCCGCGTCAGCGGTAGCGAGTCAAGTGACGATTCTGCCTGATCCCAGAGAAAACACGTCTCCTCGTCAATTGGAATATGCGGAAGATCTGGAGCATTCTGCTGGTTCAGCATCGCCACATGCACTTCGATAAGCTGCTCTTCCCATCGCGCGAGATCGGCGCTCCGTTCGCCGGTATTATAGCTGGTCAGCATGGCCTGCAAAGCCAGGTGCCTTGGGATGAGGCGCAGCGAGAGCACCAGGCTGACGATGGTCCAGCAGAGGACCTCATCGACATCAAGGAACGCGTCCAGGTGACCCAGGATCGCTCCTATAACTCGTTCATACGGCAGGGCGGCCAGGTGTAGGAGCGCCGCTCTAACTTCTTCTGTCGCTATGCCGCGCACAACGAGGGTCCTCAGCCCTTGAGCAGCAAGGACTGACGGGCCGTCGGGCACATTGGCGGGATACGTATAAAAAACGGTCTCGCGCGGTTCCTGCTGGGCAGCCTCAAGCAGGCTCTCGCGACACCAGGCCGTCATGCCATGCTCTTGCACCTCCTGGATATCAGTCACGAGCGCTGCTACTGCTATCGCGGGAGCCAGCCAGGAAAGGGCCTCCTCGCTTATATCGGCTTCCTGCTCTCCCCACTCGCGCTGGATGTCGCGCACAGCAGTGATCGCCTCTACCGCCGTCATCCCATCTGCCTGCTTGCCCTCTCGCAGTGTTTGTTGTGCCCACTGTGCGGCTTGACGCCAGCGTGGTTGCTCGGCCGAAGCGGGATTTGCGGCTTCCTCCGGCGGGGGCAGTGATACCGGCGGGTCAAATTGTATCTCGATCTGGTCACCTATCTGGTGCGTTCGATAGTTGGTGCGCTTCACGGATGCCTGTATCTGCTCTGTTCCCTCCTTGAGGGCGGCGACAGTCGCTGGGTCTCCTCGCTCTTCTTGGAAGAGGAAAGGCAGGTGCGCTGAAAACTGGCCGAAGGCCTGCTCAAACGATATGCGAAGTGGCTCGTCTGCGAACAGGTAGTGCCCTGCGAGAAAAGGCAGCGAATGCGCCCGATGCGGGCTTTGATCGCGCTCGCGGCGAGCGGCGTAAATCAGCGGGTAATCATGAGGGAGCCAGTAAACTGGAGGTCTGCGGTCTTGTTCTGCCCGAGCTAGGTCCAGGCGCCATACCGCAGGGGAACATACCAGCGGTAACGCCGCCCGAAGACATCGCTCCGGATACACATATGCGGCGCTCAAGCAGCAACCGACTACCGCTACGCAGGTGCTCCCAACGAGTACCTGTTCAAAAAGCGTTGTCGGGTCTCCCCCCGCCGCAATTTGCTCTTCCAGCCACACCTCGAGCGCCATGAGCGCCGAAGTCACAATCGCCTGGCCGCCGAGCGACGAGCGGTACCAGTAATACACGCGCCCATCCCCCCAGAACTCGTGCGTTCCCGAGGGAAGAGCAATACCGATGGGGAGCGGTGTCCGAGTTCGGAGGCGATAGTAGAGGTCCTGCTCCCGTTGGTGCCAGACTGCCACTGCCGTGTTCGTGAGGGATTGGACCAAGCGCAGCCCCTCGTGCTCATTCTGTCGGAGCAGGTAGAGGAATGGCCCTTGGATATGGGCGGGAGGGGAACAGTTTATCCTTTCACGTATCCCAAAGTCGTCGTAGTAGGAGCGAAGAAACGAGGACCAACGAAGGACATTGTGCGTATCTTGCTCTTCTGGATTCATGATGAGCATCTGAAGAGCGAAATCAACATAGTCTTTCGCGAGGTGATCTACCAGCGGGCGGTATGTTTCGAGGGCCTCCTCAATGGCGCGGACGGAGCCGTGAGCAGCGATCTCTTTGAGATAGGTAGCAACCTCCACGGGAAGCATGTCAACTGAATAGAAAATAACCTTCCGCAGGCGTTTCTGGTAGGCTCGCTGGGCCTCATAGCTCATCATCGTGTTCTCTCCTCTCTTCCTCTGCCAGCCATTGGAAGGCGAGCGCCCCAAGCTCTTTGCGATATATCCAGCCATAAGGAGTTTGCTGCAGCCAGAGTTCCATCAATCGGGCGATTTCGATCCGCACCTCGCTGGGCCAGGTCTCGGTCTGCGCTAGAAACCAGCCCACGAGGGGCACCCAGGACTGCCAATTTGGAACGGGTCGGCTCAACAGAAGCGGGAGCCGGTCGCCCTGCTCTTTGCCGAGCATTTCAATCACCGGAAGCAGACTGTAATCGGGAGTCACCTCGATCGTCCGCACCAGTGTGAGCAGCTCAATCAAATGTT
>WNGR01007150.1_pt1 | contig 11860 bp, 15 predicted proteins | sample 5407581 | NCBI WGS metagenome assembly WNGR01 (sample SAMN13153383, study PRJNA577476) | soil metagenome | isolation source: 80 cm soil or saprolite under Garry oak tree replicate 2 | place: USA:California | collected 2016-06-15
CCACTACGTAAGACGAGTGTGGAGTTCGACCCATCTACGAGATCATTGGAACCACTAGCGACGAATGCTTCAAGATTGACGCCGGGGGTGAGACCGGAGACGTTGACGAAGGCGAGAACGTGTCGCAGATTCTCGTGGTGCTCCGCCACGTACGACACTTGTAATTCAGAGGGTGCTGTGGTAAGAGAAGTTAACAAGGAGGGTACATGAGCGGAGAAAACGAGAAAACGCACTAAAGGAAGAGCCTTTCCCAGCAGAGCTAGACCGACGCGACAATGTCTCCCTAATCGAGCGCGGAGCGCTCTCTGCGTTACCTGACTTGGAGCTAGTAGGTAACAACCAGCTAAGTGCAGGGGCAGACATGCTACGACTGCGTAGGCCTTTGAATGAGGATTTGTTTAGTAGATGAGGAGGCGTGCTGGGTATCGACAGAGCACCTGGCCGTTCTCTTGCAGCCTCATTGAGGGAAAGGAGTGTATTTGGGTCCGGTGGGGGTTGGTGCGCAGGAGGAACGGATTCACGGATAAACTCTGGAAGCGTTAGCAGCGCATCAGGATCTTTTAGCCGGAGAGAGGAAAAAGTTGCGTCCTGTGCGTGCATGCGGCGGGCGCCAGAGTGTTCGGCTAGTCTGTCGACGAATTCTTGTCGCTAACAAGACGAATAAAGATGTTCAGGAACAAAGTTCGGGATGGCGCGGCTTAATGGGCGAAGCATACCTTCTGGACGTCACGCTGGCGCGCGCGCTCGATCCGCGCGTCCATGTCACCCAAAGTGACCGTCTGGTCTACTAGCTTTCGTTCGGATGCACGTCCAATCATGTCAACAATGCGCTCAAGCTCTCTCTCTCTCTGCTTCCCTGCAGAAACAGACGCAGCCTGTGCGGTGCGAGCGCTTTCGAGCTGTCGAAGTTTGGATGATTTGAGCTCGACCCGTTGATTATGTAGCTGAGGTGCTACGCGATATAGCCGATCGATAGCCGTAGTGACCGCGTCTAGGTCAAGTCGCATCTTCTCGTCCATGGACATCCGGCCTGAATTACTTGCCAGGGTCTTGGTATCAGACATGATTGATTCCTGGTCGGGGTCATAGTCTGGTGGAAGCTCGGCATCATCATATTGTGGAGGATCTGAGAGGCTAAAGTGGGGTCTGTCCTCTTCGCGTTGGCTGCAAAGATCGAGGACTGTTTCAAGATTCTCGTCGACACGAACCCAGAGCAGTGCCCTTTCTACGGCAACGACAGGAGGCAATGATCCTTCAGAGTCTGATTGGTCGTGGCGTTGTGACTGAAACTCGCTGAGCTGACGAGTTAACGCGTCAAGGTTTCCAAAGGAAGGAATAGAGTCATCAAGGCCATGAGCGCTCGTTGAAACCAGGGACGAGGATGGAGCGAGTACTGATAGTCTGTTGAGATCGGTGAGGAGAGTGACAAGAGCATGGGCGAGACGGGCATCTTGGGCGTGCAAAGACGAACTTCGAGCATCGAGGCGATCAGAGAGCTCGTATAAAAGGGTTGTGTCGTCGTCACGTGGAGCGATTTGGGTCATCTCGGGGGTAAAGACCGAGTTACGCAGATTCACGACAAGGGTGCGCAAAGCCGACGCAGGGCTAGAGGGATCGAATGGTACAGTCAGGGACGACGAGGAGGGCGGTGCAATGACGGAATGGCCATGATCTAATGTGGCCGAGGAAAGCGGAAAGAGGAGGTCGTTGAGTGTAGTGAGAACGGAGACTTGCACACGCGTTATTGAAGGGATGACATCCTGATCCTGTACAGAAAGTCGCACAGGAGACGAGGAACGAGGGCGAAGGAGGGTTGTACCCGCATGAGAGACCGGAGACAAATGCTCTTGTCCCAGAGAGCGGGATGGGATGGGTGTGACGGGACTGGATTGTGAAGAGCGGAGAATGTAAGCGCGGTCGGTAGGAGAAAATGGAGAGGGGATCGAAGAGGATAGAGGAAGAGAATCGTCTGACTGTACGTGTACATCGACCAGGTGAGACTTTGTGAGAGTAGCCATATCGACCTCAGGCTGTTCTGAACTGTGTTCCGCGGTCCCAATACCGCCTATTTCCCACGTGTTAATTTACCAAATATGGTTGTAAGTTAGATCGGTTCATATATCATGTCGTAAACCCTTTTTTTTAAATATAAAGTACTTATATAAAGCATAAAGATGCGTTGCACTAGCGAACGACTCCTCGCATACGGTCTCTTTCACGCCTTTTACGAATTCATTCCGTCCCTCACGTTCTCACTCTCCTAGCAACGCATATATCCTTACGTCATTGTACGATCTTCATGACCACAATTTAGAATCATGCCTGCCCGTAAGAACACGCTCCTCCAACTTTTGTCGTTCTCACTCATTACCATAGCATTACCAGTCTCCAGTGTGACACCAAGCCATATTCCCGATTTTAATGCCGTGCCAGCGCCAGATCCCAAACCGGCACTCGCCGGAAATTCCAGGAGAAGACGGGCAATAATGACTCTGTTAGATGTTCTCGGAGAGCTCACTAAAGATGAAGACCTCGGTGCCATCGGTAGGTGGCTTCTGTCTTTTTTTGTACTACTGCAACAGCTGATAATTGCGTGCAGGTGGCCGAGGTCAGCAACCTAGCTTCGAGGATGACCGAGACGTCCGTATGTATCAAGGCCGATGTGGTCGCATGTCCAACACTAATTGCCACTGAAATAGCCAGCGTCGACGAGCACCTTCAGCGAGTGGGCGCAGAATCGTTTGACCTATTTCAAAGGTGTGTTGCCACACCTCAGTCACGTGTTCGTTCATCATGAATGCATGCTCTCGGTGCGTTGATTAATGCAGGAGAGTCAACAACTTGGACAAGGAGGTGAGTGGATCGAACCGTTAGCCGGGCTCAGGGCCCGAATCACCCTTACCACTCGTTTCAGCTCCGTAACTTTTCCAACGCAGCCCGTCAACTTGGCAGCTCCGTTGGTATCATGTCATCTGCCTTCCTCCTCCGGGAACGCCTTGCCCAGATTGCATGGCTCTTCCGCGAAAACGCAGCAGACCTTTTCCCCCGCAAGGTCTCTCATCAATCCACTACAGAATCAAAACCGGACGTCCTCCCTAGGCGGAAACGGGCTCGCTCCAAAGCGCCACCCCACGTCCGTAGACCGCTCGTCCTTGAAAAGCTCGACCCTGAGGACTTCCCACACCAACTTGGGCTCTTCGCCAGGGACGTTATCACCTTCTTGCATTGCCTCAACGAGTTTCCCGAGTTCACAGACGAAGCCTTGAACGCATCTATCGTTGCTTTCGAAGGAGATCTTAAGGTTCGCTCTCGTCATGTTCTACTCGATGGCCTACGGGACATTAAGTCTGTTGCTAGTATTGGGCGTCCTGCTTGAAAGTCTATGAAGGCGAGTCACTGCACACCTGCGTTGTTCGGTGCTAACTCTCACACAGGCCAATTCAGGTATCCCGCTGTTCAGCGGTATCTTCATGACCTTGTATCGGAGATAGGCGGACACATAGAGTCCATCACTTCCTCTCTCTCCGTATTCATCGAGATCGGTTCGTCGTATTTCGGTAATTCATAGCTGTATTGTTCAACCCGTACCTTTTTCGAATTTAGGCGTTCCAACGATCCGATTCGCCCAAAACCACGGCGCTACCAACCTCCTCAATCTATCCACCGTGGCGACCTTCTTCTCTGCCGTCACCGCAACGACATTGCAATACACTTTCGACAGTCATAACACACCGCTCGAGGATGCTGTGAATGCCTTTTGGTTCACCTCAATGGTATTCAGTATCGCTGCCGCCGTCAACAGTCTCCTGGGATTGACCTGGAAACAGGCCATGTAGTATGTCACCACTCTCATGTACTCCATCCGTCCCTCTAAAACATGCTCCATCAGTCGCTCACCGGGCAATAGAGTCCCCTGGTGGGTTCTGATTTGGATCAAGCGTTCCCCTCTCGTGTTTCTTGTGCTCTCAGTAGCTTGCTTTTCGGTCGGGTTTGTGCTGTTCGCCTATTCATCTAAGCAGGCATGCCTCTTTTGCTCTCTTGTCAGCTCATCCACTCATCTTACTTATTTTCTACCTCAGAATTCTGCAGTAGCCACTGTTACCACCGTCTTCACAGCGTTCAGTTCCTTCGGGTTAGTTGCGGTGTCTGCCTGGTTCGCATCTGAGCGCTGGGTCTTCTCTCGACACAACGGCAAGAAGTGGCTGCAAGATTCACTCGACGACTGGTGGGACGCGATGATGTCCATCCCGCCTTTCCACCAGTTCGTTGAGTGCCTGCACGTCCTTGGACTGTGGACCTCATCGGTGTCACGCGGTACCCGTGCCGCGGCGACGCACGCAGGTTCGGCTGTAACTTCGTTCTTTCACCGCCGCTCCGCTGAGACGTTGCACCCATCGTCCTCCGAGAACTCCCTTCCCAGCGCGGCATCTCCGGAATGTATAGTTCCCAACTCGCCACGCACACGTTACGGCTCTGAAAACTCATTCACTGCGTCGTCATCGCCAATCTCCCCTGCTACTGTTGCCAAGTCGACGCACGGTTCCACTGTCTCATTTGCCCTTCCCAGCGAAAAGCTATCGGGAACCCCGAGTACCCCCGCATCATCTGCGCCTTCGCGAGGTCGTTTTGCTCAGACGGTTCGCAACGTCATCAGGATGCAGCAGGCTGCTATGCCCCACACTGCGCGCACACGCCCTATGTCACCCACTTTGCTATCACCTGATACAATACACCGCAAGGACACTCAGCCTATGCCCATGCAGAGCTCTAGGGTGGCAGGCCTCGTGCCGAAGTTACGTGGTCTCGAGCCAACGCAAGACCTGGCGGCGCACCAGGCGCTAGTCCGACACCTGGAATTCTCACCCAATGGAAAGTTCTTGGCTACTTCAAGGTTCGCATCCACTTGTCAGAGTAGAAGGGATGCCGTGTGATTGACCGACTCTGCACGGTACAGTTGGGACCGCACGTCTGTCATATTTAATACAGGGGTAAGTATGTGCCCATCCTCGAGGCTAGCGTTGTCTAAGGGCTTGTGTTTGATAGGCCCCGTTTACCCACCATCGGACGCTCGCCCATCCTTTGGGATTCGTCAGTCAAGTCGCATGGTGGGTCTTCTTAGCTCTTTCCGTCGCTATCTACTTGGTGCCGACCAATCGTACAAGGTCACCGAGCGGAAACCTCGTTTTGACAAAGCTCACCCGCTCGATTAAGGTCTGGACCGAGGTTCGTCCTGCTTATAATCACCTTCTCCATTACATCGTCCAACTTCTCTTGCGTCCAGGCAGGCGTGTGTAGCAAAACAATTGATCGGTATCGTTCGGTACAGTCCATCTGCTGGCTGCCAGGCGGTGAAGGTAAGCCTCCGAACTTCTCGCTGCAAGTCACATCCCGAATTCTGCAAATGGTCCAGCGTTCATGTCCGTCGAAGGCGGTGACGTCATCAAGCTGGTAACCCAACCCTAGTGATTTCCTGTTGTCACAGAAGGACTAATTTACATGCACTTCATTCAGGACATAACTGGCAAAGTTTTGGACACATATCACTTCGAACGCCTCATGATACACGACGTCTCCGTGACCCAAGATGGGCAGCGGTTACTTGGCGTGGGGACGCTGCTCTCTTCCGGCGATGGCTTGCAACCCAGCAGATGTCGAGCGGAAAAACAAATCATATGTGAGTATCCCTGTCCCCACGAGTGTTGGATTCTGTTTGAGATAGCAGCGCAGCATATAATTTGGATCGGAAGGAGATTGAAAAGTAGGACCCTGACGGCCCGTTAACGGCGGGCGTTGCTGATATTATGCAATGATACAGCCAAGTACCAGTACTCCACGACGTTCGACACATCACGTTGGCGCGCAGTGGGCAGTTCGCTCTGGTCAGCTGCGAGTTCAAGGTGACCATATCTTCAAGTGATATCATCAAGGGTGGCTGATAGTCTCTTCGTAGGCTCCTCCCCAGCTGTGGAAACTAGAGATGATGAAGGATAGAAACAACCCCGTAGCTCCGGCAGCAAGTCGGCTGTCACTTCGGCATACTTACATGCCAAAATCTCCCGTAGATTTCGCCGGACCTAGTCATTTCGGGGGAATGGACGATCAACTAGTGCTTTGCGCTGGTAAAGGTTCGCTTCCTGTAGCGATATCGACGATTTTCTTCGCTTATTACTGCCGCAGCCGGAGATATTCACATATGGGACCGCGAATCAGGGGCGTTACTACATCACGTCCGCGCACAATCTCTCGGAGGCGGCGACCTGACCTGTGTCGCTTGGAACCCTGCGGCTGACCCCTTCATGTTCGCGACGGGCTCCCACGATGGTGCTGTGCGCATATGGACTACTCAATCGACGCCGCCTTTTCACATGCGCAGAATATCGGGCAGCGTGACGCCTCTCAGCGACGCCTCATCGCAACTGCAGCTCGACCTCGAGCCGCGCGCAGAGAGTTCAACCGGACAGCAGCTATTCGAAAATGTCCTACTGCGTGTTGAAACACCAACCGAGTCTAGCGAGAGTCCTGCTGGTCAATCTTCGGAACACACGATCGTGTTCTCCACTCCACCAGCAGGAGGTACATACCCGACGCACTTGTAGCTGCCCACGAAGGCCGAACCTCGAAGTTTGTTACGCTTATCTCTATTCGTTGCCGTTTCCGACACGTGTTAACATACTTTACATACTATTACATGGAATACACATTGCACACATGCTATTCAAAATTTTCCGTGGATCGCGCGCTCTCAACGTGAATACGCGCCAGTCGGCCATTATGTGCGAGTTGCGTGAGTGCGGGTGATAGGTGATCCTGGACCATGCATGGTTCGAGCGCCCATATATACTGATAACAGTGATAAGCCCTAGTCATTTCCGTGATTGTGGCCATCTCATTCGAGACCGTCTGGTAGGTTCAATTCCCTCGTTGGTTCAAGTTGCCACTTTCACTTGCACACGGCTTCTTCACGGGCTCCAATTCCCAGCCTTATCTTCCCTTGGTTCTTTCCCATCTGGGAGCGGATTCCTCACATTTGCTCTCTAATCACGGACCCCTTTAAGCGAATAAAAAAAAAAAGATCAACCCTCGGTGCTGCCCTTGCGTCAGAGGACGTAACGGGACAGACATGAAGTGGCCTCATGCATGATCCCGCATAATCGGTACTGGCATGCGGCGCAGGACATACCTTTATGCAGGACGTATATGTCGGTTACATATCCCAGAGGGTGACTGCACTCACCCTATTCACGTCTCACATCCCCTTTGGAAGCCATCCCAACTACATCGACGATCACCACGAGACCTCCCACGCATTGGCACGAATAGAAATTCGCGACGACTTTTTGTGTTGAAGACTGTTACTTCGGGGCTCGGCGACGGTCGGGGCATTGCTCTTAACGACCGAAAGACTGTGGTCCACTAGAAAACCCCATCAACTATTCGTTGCCACACAGTGTTCAAAAAATGACATACAGCCGTCGTCCAGAACCCATTTTCATCGACGTAGACAATGTCTTTGAGCCTCCAGGAGGGCGAAATGTTCGGAGGGAGCCGACAATGTCGAAACTTATGGACGCACTTAATGAGCTGGGTAAGCAGGACCGCGGCGAAGTTGATCCAGTGGGTTCGTTCTATCCCGTTCATATTCAGTTCGCAGCCGATAGTTGCACTGACCGTTATTTCTCATATACTACAGATGTTGTGCAACACGCGAGCTTTGAGGATGACGGAGACGTTCGTAAGTTGGGCGCCAAGTCATCAGCCACATGATTCTAACGAGCAGTGCATTCGGATAGCTGGCGTGAACGAACAGCTCCAGCAAGCTGGTGCGGACGCATTCAACCGGTTTCAAAGGTGCGCTCATGCGACAATGATCTTGCGCGACCCGATTGTCGGTGTCTCATGTCGCTTGTCGGCTTTCTAGGAGAGTCAACGACCTCGACAAAGAGGTACTGTATCCAAATACCTTCACTCTTCACTATCTCTGTCTTTCACGCGCGCTCACATGATCGCAATGTGCCTTTCATTAGCTGCGGACTTGCGTCAACGCGACCCGACAACTTGGGAGCTCTGTCGCTATCCTGGCTTCCGTGTTCCAACTCCGCGATCGTCTGACTCAAATTTCTTTTCTTTTCCGAGAGAACGCGGCAAATTTGTACCCACGGAAGGTCGTGCGTCTACCGAGGGAATCTCTGGTGGGCCGGAGCAAGCTTCCGAGGCGCAGGCTCGCCAGACTGCGTTCCTCCCAAGCACGTGGCAGAAGGCGCCTGGAGCTTGACAAAATTGACCTTGAAGACTTCCCGCAACAGCTCGAGCTGTTCGCGTTGGATTTGTCGACGTTTTCGTATAGCCTCAATGAATTCCCGGAGTTCACAGACAAAGCCGTTGATGCGCCTATCACTGCGTTTGAAGACGACCTCAAGGTAGGGCCCGGACCACTGTTTGATTGCTATGAGTATTCGTACTGAAATTATGTCTAGTATTGGGCATCTTGCCTAATAGCTTATGAAGGTGCGGAGTCTTCACCATTCCGAGTGGTCTTCATCCTCAGTTCCTTACGGTTACGAAGGCAACTTCAGATCACCCGCTGTTCAGAGATATCTACATGAGTTGATGACAGATGTGACCGAACATCTCAGCTCCGTTAGCGCGGCGTTGTCCATGTTTATTGAAGTTGGTCAGTCACCACGAGTGCCTTTCGTTAGGTTTCTTGAAACTAACCCGTGATGCAGGCATTCCAACCATCCGTTTCGCACAACAACACGTGGCTAGCAATTTTCTAAATCTCTCAACCATCGCAACATTTTTCTCTGCAGTTACTGCGACAACCCTACAATACTCCTACCAAAATGTTGGCACGGGCACCGCAGATGCCGTCAACGCGTTCTGGTTTACATCCATGGTGTTCAGCATTGCTGCTGCCGTCAACAGCCTTCTCGGGTTGACGTGGAGGCAATCCGTATAGTACGCCGAAACGATGAGCACTTGAATTTTCCCCTGACGGTCTCCCCCAGTCGTTCGCCGGGGCACCATGTTCCATGGTGGGTTTTGATCTGGCTCAAGCGCTCGCCCCTCTTGTTCCTCGTGCTTTCGGTGTCGTGCTTCTCCATCGGCCTGGTTCTCTTCACCTACTCTTCGCGGCAGGTGCGTCTAGCTTCGATTGTTCGAAATCGGCCGTGCCTGTATCGACCGCGAATACAGAATTATACAGTCTCTGTGATTACAACGGTCTTCACCGCATTCAGTAGCTTCGGCCTTGTTGCGGTTTCTGTGTGGTTCATATTCGAGCGCTGGGTCTATGCTCGCCATCGGGGCGCAAAGTGGCTTCGGGACTCACTAGACGACTGCTGGGTGGCCATCGTGGATATCGTATCCCGCCGTCGATTTCTTTCAGCTGTTCATCGCACGAGGGATGCCATAAAAACCGCGAAATCCTCTTTAATCAAGCTCTTTCGGCCTCACCCCACTGCCGAAATGACAATAGCTCCTTCAGCTTCATGGAGCTCGCTGACTCATGCCCCTTCTTCCACCGCGAGAACGATACCTAATACTCTTGCAGAGCCTCAGAGAACTCGTTCCCCGTCCCCAATGCCCCACTTAAATACTGAAACGCAGACCTCGGGCCAACATCTCCCCGAAGAAGTGAGCGATGAGGCTGCTCCGGTGGTCGCTATGCCGGCACGGCGGACGCGTTTCGTGCAGGCTATTCGTTCCGTGATTATAGCGCAACAAGGCCCCTCAGGAATACCACGAGCACCACCGAACATATTCAGCCCCGAAGGCGTGCGTCAGGAAGAACTACGCGGACTCATTCGCAGTTCGCGGGTGGCTAGGTTGGCCCCAAAGCTAAGGGACTTTGCCCCCACTCAAGAGTTTGCCGCACATCAAGCGCTTGTGCGTCACTTGCAATTCTCGCCCAACGGTAATTTTTTGGCAACTTCGAGGTTGGTGTCTTGTCTCGATTGCCTTGGGGCTATCGTTGATGATTCTATTCCGAAGCTGGGATAATTCATCCGCCATTTTCAGCACCAGTGTAAGCCCGGCTCGACCATGGGATCAATGACACTTCTACTAAAGCTTGGAATGCAGGACCCATTTTCTCCCCACCGCATGCTCTCCCACTCAAGTTTTGTGAACCAAGTCGCATGGTCGGCTTACTTATTCTGCTTTCCTAGCTATCTACTGATTGGCTATTGAAGGTCACCGTCAGGTACCTTGCTTTTGACGAAGCTCGCACGTTCTATAAGACTCTGGACAGATGTTCGTCTATCAAGCCCTGAACCGTTCAGCTACCTCATGAGGTTGTAGATAGGTATCTGTCGCCAAACCATCGACCGGAACACATCGATACATTCCGTTCGCTGGTTTCCAGGCAGCGAAGGTCAGCCGGAATTATGTTGAGATATCCTCTTGGGAAGTAACACCACACATCACGCAGCTTTTATGTCCGTGGAAGGTACTCAGATTGTGAAATTAGTGAGCGGTCTCTACAAAACAGTTCATTATCTGCCATTCTGACGTACACCCTCAGGATCTGACTGGCAGAGTGGGCCTCTCCGGTTTCTGTCACTACTAGCGAGCTTTCTAAATCGTTTAGGTGTTGGATACCTATCATTTCGATCGTCTTGCGGTCCACGATGTGTGTATCACCCCCGATGGCCAGCGCCTCCTCGGATTTGGGACTCTCTTGTCCTCTGGTGCAGGCCTGAAGCCGAGTAAGTGCCGCGCAGAGAAACAGATAATTGGTGCGTTGGATAGGCACAGAATGTGCAGACGTCTACTGATACGTGCAAGTGACCACAGTCTATAACCTTGACCGCAGAGTTATTGAGACGTGAGCACGGTTCCACACTCTCTATCATATTCTTCAGCTATAGTACTGTCATAGGCATGTCCCACTGCTTCATAGCATTCGAGACATTACCCTGTCGAGGAGTGGTCATTTCGCCCTAATTAGCTATGAGCCAAAGGTTCGTGTTATATCATGAATGAATATTAGTCCAGCACTCTAAAGCGATCGACTTCGGGTCTAGGTCCCACCACAATTGTGGAAATTGGTGGCATTCTACGACTGGGAAAAGGTCGAGCCAATTCAAACGATGGCGCTCTCGCTCCGGCACACTTACATCCCCAAGACCACTGTGGATTTTGCCGGGCCTAGTTCTTTTGGAGGGAGAGACGATGAACTCGTACTTTGTGCGGGAAAATGTGAGCCATGTTTCGCTCGGACAACCATTCATCGCGCTGAGGAGACTTGCAAGCCGGAGATATTCATATATGGGACCGTGAATCCGCATCATACTTACACCACATCCGAGCGTCGGCTTTGGGTGGCGACATGACCTGCATCGCCTGGAATCCTGTTGCTGACCCTTTCATGTTCGCTACTGGCAGCCACGACGGGACAGTGCAGATCTGGACATCTCCGGGAACGCAGCCACGCAGCTTACGTCCGACTATCACGACCACTACAGAGCTGTCAGCACTTCCAAGGTCCGTTTCAGGCGTTGCCAGCCTCGCTCCTCCGATTCTTCCGGAGCCCAGTCGCCTCTTTGCACCAGGGGGCAAGCAGAATGTCACTAGATCTATGGAGCAACCAACGCCGATATGCAACTTCATTAAAACGCACCCACCGCAAAAGGCGCTCGGAGGGTCATCTCGGCTGCCGTCAAACACTCTCGCACCAAGGCGCCATTCATGGGTGTAGGGGTGCTGTAGCAGTTATCTCAGGGAAACGCATGGGTTGGGTTAGATTCATGCCCAGGGTATGACGGATTCATGGAAAAGCACAGCCGCGGTGTAGCCATTCGGCCCATTCGGGAGTGGCGGACTTTAAATATGTTTTGATCGTAAGAATGAAAGTCTT
>WNGR01007151.1_pt1 | contig 11860 bp, 10 predicted proteins | sample 5407581 | NCBI WGS metagenome assembly WNGR01 (sample SAMN13153383, study PRJNA577476) | soil metagenome | isolation source: 80 cm soil or saprolite under Garry oak tree replicate 2 | place: USA:California | collected 2016-06-15
TTTGAGCCAGGGTTTTCTCTTCCCTCAACAATTCTTGAACCACTTTGGCCTTGAAGGCCGATGAATATTGCTTTCTCATCATGTGTTAGTATATCTTATTTCTGGTCCTTTCCCTGTCCGAATTCTTGGATCCATTATACCAAACTATCCACACACAATGGATTTACAAGGATGAAATGACTAATGAGTGGGAGGGAGAAGAACATATACAAAGTGTTAATAAGGACGGAGATTTTGTTCTTACCGAAAGTGGTTTTTTTAGGACTGATAATCCACGAGCTGGAGGAGGAGGTGCTCCCAGTGATGTTACTTATAGCACAATCATTGACCCCTTAAAGGGTTCCCATGAACAAATATATTCAATGGCACGACAAATTCCTCCTGGCGATATTGAACGTTTCCACATTATGGTAGGCGCACCAATGTCTTGTCATCTCCTCATTCAGTTTCAGATTTTTGTGGATAAAACTGTTGTGCTTAAGTCAGAAATTTTCAATATAGATATTTGGAATCCCAGAAACTCTCGCTGGCATTTTGCTTATAAAGATGGTGAGGAACTAAAAAGAGATATAGATGAGAAGCAGAAGCTATTGAACACCGGACATTTGAGTGAGCAATATAAAGATGAGCAGCAATTTGTACTCAAGTACTTAAAATATCTCGCGTCTATCTACCCTTTTATAGATGAACGAAATCAAACAGGACAGTGATAGATAGTAATAGTATGAGGAGGAGCGAGGGATGCTCTATTGATTGTTGTGGAATAGCGTGCAATGAGAAGACCTTAAAGTCAGGCCGGGCTTTTAAGCTTTTCTGTTCCAAAAGTCCATAACAAAAGAGACTCTCGGAAAAGTATTGCTTTTTTGGCTTCCGATGCGGATGATGAGGGTAGCGGTCTAAATGGCTTGATGAGCCCGTTCGGGATTGCACGACAGCACAATAAAACATCTACCGAAAGTGGTAGGTGTTCTACTTTTTCTGAACCCTCTGTTTGTCCCTGTTGGCTGATAATCTAGCTTCAACGTCGCACAATGACCATTATCTCGATGCACTTTTCACAGTGACCAGAACGTACATAAGGTATCTTCAGACCACCGTTTAGATACGTCCTCAAAAGTTTATCTCTACCTCGTTTAAGTAGTAGAGAAAGTATAACCGTCTTCAATTAACTGGAGTATTGAGACAACCAGGAAGATGAACGAAGCGCAGGAGAGACTATGGGCGTTGTCGAAATAGAAACTCAGGATCACCAGAAACGCTATGTCGTGATTGACGATGAGGGAGTGCTGGTTGAGCCGATTGTGCAGTATTTGAAGTACCTTGATCGGATTGGTGCTGCCCGCAATACGCTTCGCTCCTACGCCACTGCGCTCAAGCTGCACTGGCAATACTTGGAACAAGAGGAACTTGACTGGCAGCAGATCACCCTGGATAATCTCGCACAATTTGTGCTCTGGCTGAAAGTGCCGTCCGGTTCACTCAAGGTGCTTCCTGCTCATCCTGTAGAACAGGCGCGTTCCAATCGCACCATCAATCATACGCTCACTGTGGTCAGAGGTTTCTACGACTATCATTGGCGGATGGAAGAGGTTTCCACCAATATGAAAGAGAAGACAACCACGTATTTGTCTCCTCGCCTTCGCCGCTACAAATCCTTTCTCCATCACATCACAAAGGGTTCGCCAGTCACAAAGAACATCCTCAAACAGAAAGAAGTGAAACGGCAGCGACCGAAAACGATCACGAAAGCAGAGGTACAAGAGCTACTTGATGCCTGTACGAACCAGCGAGATCGTCTGCTCGTTTGGCTCTTATATGAGTCGGCGATGCGTGTCGGGGAAATCCTTGCACTCTTTGTGGAGGATGTGGACGTTGCAGAAAGGGTTCCACCGAGAATTGTCCGTAGAGTACTTATAAGACAATAGTTACCTTACCAAATCTTTGTTGAGTTTGTATTCACCATACAAAATGACATTACTCCATGCAATCGGACTGATATGCGCAAGGAGCGATATGTCAACGCCAGCTATCTCCGGGTCGTTTTCTTTGATAACTCTGCTAATCTCTTTTGCCTGCCAGTAAATAATCGCAGCTATCATAAGGATTGTGCAGTTGCCAGAACTGGTAATATCTTCCATGCTTTTTCCCTTGAGTCTGCCCCGATTGCCGTAGGTGATATCCCGCGCTAACTGATGGATTTGTTCAACTTTTAACAGTCCTTTTCGGGTTCGTTTCCGTTTTGTCGGGTCTGACATCCACCGAAGAATATCCTCAGTCTTGAATATTCTTCCCAATTCTAGGTTTGCTTTGTAGAAGTGGTTTTTCTCGGTAAAGCCGGTTAATCGTTTGAGCGCAGTTGAAGCGGTGACATGCCCTGATTTCAGTGATGCGTAAAATTGTCCCATGCGATCCCACTGGTCAACAATGGAATGCATTTTACTGGTATGGTTTGCTCCTTTAATGAGCGCGTTCAGACTGCCATAGTCTCTTTCCTTATCAATTTTGTATATCCATTGTGCTTTGATGTTTCTGATGCGGGGAGAAAACTTTTTGCCAAGCATGGCAAACGCAGCATAGTTAATTTCGTCATAGCCGCCAGTGTCATAATACCACTCATCCGGGTCAAGGTCGCTCTCATTGTAGAGATACCCGTCTAAAACTTTTGAAGTATCCCTGTCTGTTGCTTCCTTTACCAAGTTGTAAAAAGGAGCATAATTATCAGCCACAAACGTATAAAACTCAATCGCAAAATCGTTGAATTTATGGCTGAAGGTACGGTGCAATGTTTTTCTATGGTACTCAAATCGTTGTCCATCTGCTCCTGCTGTTTTTCCTTCTCCCCAGGCACGAGTTGCCTCGATGCCGCCAATTCCGTTGACTATATCCGCGAGTGCTTCCCGTTGCGCATCATCTGTCAGTTGCCAGTCAAACATACGCTTGATTTGCTGATAACTCATCCCTGTGATGATTTGTGCCATGATATGCGGGCCAATATTGCAGCCGTAACACATCATGGTTGTTAAGACATTGCAGACATCATCAGGATTTCTCTCGTTTCGCCTGGTCGCGGGCAATAACGGGTCAGTAAAATGCAGATCATTATCAGTTTCTATTAACAGATCAGGCAGTTTGATCGTCCGCATATTTCCAGCAAGCCATCTGGTAAGCACTTCCAGTTTTTGCTTTTTCTCCGGGCTGAACTCTTCCGCAGGGTCTTTTGAGAGCAGCCACTCTTCTTTTTCAATTTTGGCAAACGTATTGTTTTTCTCATGTTTCAGAAAGTAATCGAACGCAGCATTGAGCCGGTTTTCAAGTTATGCGGGAACACTACGAGGGTCTTGAGGAAGCTGGTTTTTCTGAAAAAATGCTTCTCTCATTACTTCCCACTGTTTAATGTCAATAAAAAAATCCTCAAGCTGTCCGAACCGCTTACTGCCGGTAATTGCCAGATTGCCGCACTTGATGTGATCCCGCAAAGCGGTATAAATGGCTGTCTCACATCTTTTCCGGTTAATGCCTCCATCTTCCTTGACAGCCTGCCGAATGGTTTTTGTGAGAAAATCCAAACTGGTGTTGCCGGGGATAGTCCGCTTCGTTCCACGGATCAGATCATGCACAATTTCCAGTGCCGGAAGCAAGGTTTCTTTTTGTGTTTTTGTTGCAACAGTAAAGGTGAGTTTTTCAAGCAGAGGCTTTGCCAATTTTCGCAGGTGGCTGAACCTATCAGCAACAATATTTAAGTTATGGCTGTATTTACTTGTAAGAATGATGTCTACCTCTTCAATCTGTATTTGCAGGTGTGCCTGCGGAAATTTTTTGAATAATGCCGCCATATCGGTTGTTCCTTCTCCAACAGTCAGTAACTCGGCACAAAGTTTCTTATAGATGGTTAAACAAGCTCGGATAATTTGCCGTTTTGATTTATCATGAGTTGCAATAGTGGTGTCTGCCTGGGAATACATGTTATTGATCGCTTTTGCGTACATATCAAACATGTAGTCAATAGTATCTCGGTAGGTTTCCTGCAAGAAACAAACCAAAGCGGCATACCGATGGAGCGGTTCTATTTCTCGCAATCTTTTTGCGTCACATCTTGTAACGTATTTATTAAAATGTCGTTTGTAATTGTTATTCAGCCAGTCGAGGTTTATTGTTAATGCTCCTGTTTGTTCAATCAAGGCAAGCTTTTCAGAAATAAGCGTAATTGCTGCTGTTGATGAGTTCTTGGGTACATCTTTTATTTGATACAGTTTTGAGTAGAAGTTGTTTTCGACAACAAGTAAAGCATCCAGCGTCTGTTGAAGTGCTGTGGTAATCTCAGCATTTATTTTCTCAAGGATATATGTTTTTGCCTTTTCCCGTTGTGTTTGAATGAGCCGTTCTATTGTGTCGCTTGAAGGATTTAAAATTTTTTTATCCTTTAATAACTCCGTTGCTTGCATAAACAGTGCTTCTGTTGCCTGTATTTGCTGAGCTTGCTGGAATAGGTAGTCTTTGAGAAGTGCCTCAGCCTTGGGAGTAAACTTTTCAACTCGTAAGTATATTCTGATTGCTTCTTGATGACGGAAGAATGTTGATTTTTGTGCAGCATAAACTGCAAGCTGTTCTCTTGGGATGTCAACCTGCACCGCGACAAAGGTAGCCAGTTCTTCGACTACCTCAAAAGGGCTTTGTGCTGGAAACCGATTAAACAGTTTTGCATGGCAAAGTTGATAGCCATATCCCACTTTATTTTGCGGTTCTCTGCATTCATGTATCTGTTTTATATCTGCCTCTGATAACTTCGCAGCCTGGGATAACTGGTCTTGCGTAAAATGTAGTTTCTGCATAAACGGGGTGTGGTACAAAACCCATCAAAAAAGGCAATCCGATTAGGTTGATGTAACAATACGCAAATTTTAACAAATGCTGTAGCGTTTTACTAGAGTTTTCTGCTACACTACGTCCATGCCTATTTCCGTAATATCGAAGAAAGTTGCCCTCTATACGCGAGTTTCCACTGAAGAGCAAAAAACCGACTTACAGCTTATGGACTTGAAAGAATACATCAGAAGACGGGAATATGAAATTTTCAATACTTACGAAGATATAGTTTCCGGTGCGACCAAAGAGAGAAAGGCATTGGACCAATTATTTCAGGATGCCAAACACCGGAAATTCGATATTGTCCTGGTGTGGAAATTTGACCGCTTTGCAAGATCACTCAAAATGCTAGTTGACTCTCTGACACTCTTTCAGGAGCTTGGTATAGATTTTATCTCTTATAAGGAGAACATTGACACCACAACTAGCATGGGACGGCTCATCTTCCATATCAATAGTGCGTATGCTGAGTTTGAGCGCGAGATTATCAGGGATCGGGTCATGGCTGGTATTAAAGCCAAACGGGAAAAAACCGGCACATGGGGACGAAAAGTGTTAGCCAGTGAACTGCAACAGAAAATTAAGGATATGATTGCGGAAAAGCAATCAATCAGAACGGTTGCAAAGATGCTGGATATCTCTACGAGAACGGTGAGAAAGTATAAAAATGACACAAAATTAACTTAGTATGACTAGAGAAAAAGAACAGTTATCTCAACAGCCGATTGTAGAACGAATGTCAGAAAGTGATTTATCTGAGGTTATTAATCTCGGTTTATCCTCCGCCGAAGCAGATACTGGTACTGACTCACCCCAATTTTACAGCAAAGAAACATTGTCACGATGGGTACAAAGTCCCAATGGCGTACTGCTTGTTGCAAGAGTAGAAGGAAAATTCGCAGGGTTTATTCTAACAGCATATAACCCTGATAGTAATGACGCATATATTCACGAAGTTGCTGTTACTGAGCAGTTTAGAGGAAGAGGGGTAGCAGATAAGCTGCTAGATCAAACATTAACGGCACTAGAGAAAACAGCGTGCGATCATGTATTTTGTCTCACCAAACCTTCAAATAATCCTGCTCAAAAATTATTGCAAAAGCATGGGTTTGCTATGGGTGATACTTTTCTTTATGCAGATAGAATGCTGCCACGCAAGGCACAATGACATTTGACAATAGCTCCCTCGTTACTTTGTCCTATGAGCACTCTACGGACGAAACTCGGTGATACCCTCAGAAAACCGGCTCCATGTCTGCGATCGTGGTTCCCTGGAGAATGGGGCGGAAATCAAAACAATCCATGCGCCGCGCACAATCGATGTGTCTTCTGATCTCATCGATGAGATTGTGGCCTATGTCGGCAGAGTCCACACGGTGGAAGTTGAAACGAACCACCTGTTCATCAAATTGCAGGGGACACGAGCAGGCCAAGCGTTGACCTATGCAGATGTGGACTCGCTCTTTCGACGGTTGCGACGAAAAACAGGCGTTGCCGTGACTCCGCATGTGCTACGCCACACCATGCTGACTCTCTTGGCAGAGCTTGGATGGGCACCGGAACTGCTGCAAGAGCGAGCCGGACATGCCTCGTTTCAACAGACGTATCAAACGTATGTCCATCCTGCAAGGGAAGCGTTACGAGCTGCCTGGGAACAGACACAAGAGCAAGTCTGCCCTAGCTCCTTAGCGAAAGGGCCAAAGTCACAATGAAAAACGCAGGCATCAGACTCATTGAGGAAACACCAACACTTGCTCCGTTGGAACAACTCAAGGAGGAGTTCGCAAAAGAGAAATGGGATGCCCGATTGATCCCAGGGCTGCGCTACGCGCCCCATACCACCAACTACTACATTGATTTTCAGCGCATACCGGCCCTCTTTCGTCCTGTCGTCAAGGAGTACATCAAGTGCCGACTGGCTACTGGTGTCACCGTAGCTACTCTTCATAGAGTCACCTATTCTTTAGGAAACTTTCTCACCTTTTTCCTACAGCAGTATCCTCATGCCCAGACGCTGCAAGCCCTTTCCAAGCAGGATATTGATACGTTTATCATGGCTCTCAAGGCCGAGGCGGAAGTACATGGTTGGAAAGATAACCATCAACGTACACGTCATCATATCTCCGACCTAGAAGAGTTACTCTGCTATCTGGAACGTATTCAAAGTCCTCTCATGCCCAAGGAACCCACGACGCGGATTATCTGGCCGAGCCATTATCCACGTCTTCATCACCAACCGCATGCACAGGTCAAGTACATTCCACAAACGGTGTTGGCTCAACTTGATGCGCATCTTCAGTATTTACTTCCAACCTACATTCCTATCGTCATCTTGTTACGAGCAAGTGGCTGGCGCATCTCGGATGTCTTGTACCTGAAACTGGATACTTGCCTAGAGCAAGAAGGTGATAAGTACTGGCTCGTTGGAGACATCCAAAAGACACGTGTGCTTGGGCATAAAATCCCGATTACTAAAGAGGTAGCAGCGGTCATTCTCACACAGACTGCATGGGTGAAGCAGCAGTACCCTCCTGAAGAAAACCCCAAGCGGTGGCTCTTTCCAGCACTCAAGAACAAAGATGGTTACTACAGTCAACGCTTCTTGCTCGGCGACCCCCTGAATGCCAAAAACGTCTCCAGAGCGCTGGACTCGCTCGTCAAACAGTATCAGCTTCGCGATGAGGCAGGAAATCTCTTCCATTTCAAACTTCACGCCTTCCGACATACAAAGGGCATTGAATTAGTGAATAATGGGATGAGTCTGCTGATGGTACAACAATGGATGGCCCACGCCTCGCCGGAGATGACCCTGATTTACGCAAAGATTTTAGATGAGACCATACGCAAGCAATGGGAAAAGGCAGTCCAACATGGCATCGTTCAATTCCACGAGGGAAAACCAGAGTATGTGCCAGGCAAGAAGATGCTGACGGTTCTTCATGAGCCACAGGCATTTGATCCAGAGCGGGTACGCAACTATCGAGCCAATACCAAACTACCTGTTGGCAATTGTGTGAAGTCGCCAAAACTGATCTGCAAGTTTACTGAACTTCCTTGTTTTCATTGTCCGGCCTATGTGTGTTGATGGACAATATAAATTACCGCTGGCGGGAGATTATCCTTGCCGCCCAGCTGGGAACCGCCTGAGCATTTCGATCGGCTGAGGCAGTGGGGAGTGGTTGAGGGCAGTCGAGGCGAAATGCTCAGGATGCGAGCGGGGCCTGTTGTCCCGGTGGGGTTGGCAGGGAGGCGGGGAAGGGACAGCAGGCGGGAGCTCGCAGGACGGCTGTTTATCCGCACCACTGCGGACACGACAAACGGTTGAGCGGAAAGAGGCTCTGGACATTTATCCAGACCACTGCGGACAAAAAAAGGCCATTCAACTCGACAAGCGAGGAAGAATGGCCTAGCATGACACCATCCTAGAATCAAACAGGTGGTGTCCCTATGAAAAACGATTATGAGGTCAAACTGTATATGTCAGAACGACGAAAAGGCATTTCTCAAAAAAAGGCTGCAGCGCGCTCCGGGGTGAGCGAGCGTACCGCCCGCAAATACGAGCAGGCAGGGGCGTTGCCCTCGGCCCTCAAGCGTTCCCACGATTGGCAAACACGCTCGAATCCTTTCGAGGAAGACTGGCCCTGGGTGGTCGAGCAACTCGAACGCGATCCCGCGCTCCAGTCAACGACGCTGTTTGCCCTGCTCTGTGAACGGCATCCTGATCGCTACCGTCCGACCCAGGATCGCACGTTACGGCGGCATATTGCCAGGTGGAGAGTGCTGCATGGGCCCGCCAAAGAGGTCATCTTTGAACAGGTTCATACCCCAGGAGAACGAGCACAATCCGATTTTACCCATATGGAAGATCTGGGTGTCACGATTGCAGGCGAGCCCTTTCCCCACCTGGTCTATCATTTTGTGCTGACCTACTCGAATGTGGAAGCCGCCAGTCTCTGCTTCAGCGAAACGTTTGAAGCACTCGCGGAAGGCATTGAAAAGAGCCTCTGGCAGATCGGTGGTGTGCCACACCAGCATCGCACCGATCATTTGAGCGCGGCAGTCCGTCACTTGCGCACGCCCGAGAAAGAAGACTGGACGACTCGCTACCAGGCGTTGATGGCCCACTATGGCATGCAGCCCACCTGGAACAATGTGGGCATTGCCCATGAAAATGGGGATGTTGAGCAATCCCATCACCGCTTCAAAGAGGCGGTCGATCAGGCGTTACGGGTTCGCAGCTCGCGTGATTTTGCCAGCCGTGCTGCCTACGAGCATTTTTTGCAGAATCTCATCCACAAACGGAATCAAACCAGAACGGAGAAATTTTCCGCCGAAAAAGTGGCATTGCGCCCTCTTCCGAGCCGCGAACTGGCCCCGTGCAAAGAGCTACACGTCGCCGTCTCGCAGTTCTCAACCATTACCGTGGCCACCAACCGCTACTCTGTCCCGTCGCGCTTGATGGGGACGACCGTTCTGGTCCGTGTCCGTTCGGAACATCTGGAGGGCTATGTTGGGGCGACACGCGTCTTTGAGATCCCTCGTCTCGTTGGTAAACAGCACCATCGGATCGATTATCATCATGTCATTCACTCGCTCGTGCGCAAGCCGGGAGCTTTTGCTGCCTATCGCTATCGAGACGACCTGTTTCCCACGACCATCTTCCGCCAGGCGTATGATCGCCTCGTGTCTGGTGGCGTTGAACGGGCGGATCGGGAGTATGTCCGCATTTTGCACCTCGCCGCGACGACTTCTGAGGCCGAGGTCGAGACGGCATTACAGATTGTGCTAGAAGAGCGCAAAATCCCGTCGTTTTTGACCGTGCGCGACCTGGTGCAGGTACCAACCATGCGTCTGGTCCCCACATTCAGCACGCCTGACCTCAATTTAGCGGCCTATGATCAACTCATTCCGTCTGCCAGGAGGGCCTGTGTCTAACCCCATCAATCGTCATGAGGATCTCAAAGCCATCCTGGAGCGTCTGAAACTGACGGGCATGGCGAACCAGTTTTCCGATCTCGCCCTGCGTGCCGCCAAAGAAGGGCTCTCACATGAAGCCTACCTGCATGAACTGGCCAGGCAGGAGGAAGCCCTGCGCCAAGAGCGACGGACAGAACGGCTCGTACGCGCCTCGGGCTTGCCGCTGGAGAAAACCTTCCGGACCTTTGATCTCAAGTGGCTCACCCCTCAGCTCCAACTCCAGATCGAGCGGCTCAAACCGGGGACCTTCCTCGAACAGGCTGTCAATGTCATCGCCGTGGGAAAGCCAGGGGTCGGAAAAAGTCATGTGTTGGCCGCACTTGGGTATGAACTCATCCTGTCTGGCCATTCCGTCCTGTGGACGCCAACCAGTGCCCTCGTGCAACGGCTCCTCGCCGCCAAACGCGACCTGCGACTGCCCCAGGAGCTAGCAAGGCTGGACAAATATGCCTGTGTGATCCTCGATGATATTGGCTACGTCCAGCATGATCGCGACGAAATGGAGGTGCTCTTTACCTTTCTTTCCGAGCGCTATGAACGCAAATCGGTGCTGATCACCACCAATCTTGTGTTCAGCGAATGGGAAAGAATTTTCAAAAATCCGATGACGACTATGGCTGCCATCGACCGCGTGGTCCACCACTGCGTCATCCTGGACATGATGGCCGTGGACAGTTACCGAGCCCACCAAGCCAACCATCAACATCTTCCCCAACAAGAGGAGGTCAAAACCGGCACAACTAAATAGCCAGGAGGTCCTATGATTATTGACCGTTAACATATGTGCTCACATCAGATGACCTGCCTGCTCTAGAAACTTATGAGCAGCAAATCCTTGAACGCATTGAGATCGGCAAACAAGCCAGCAATGCCTATTGGATTGAAGTCAATCAGAAAAACCTTGATGAACGGGTGCGACCAGTCATTGCCATGCTCAAGCAGGGGCAGATCGTAGCGAAAAGCGACAAATATGAGCGCGAGTACACCTTGGAGGAATGGGCGGAGCGGCAAGCGCAACAGGCAGAAGCCAAAGAGGAAACCAGATGAGTGAAAAAACCTGGAAACGCAACACCGCTGGCCTTGTTGCGCATGCGCATCAACGCAAAGAGGATAAGCGCAAGCGGGTTGAGGCAGCCATTACCCGCCTCCTGCGAGAACACCAGCTTGTCAACTTCAACGCAGTAGCCAAAGCAGCGGATGTGAGTACAACATACTTGTACAGCCAGCAACAACTCCGAGATCGTATTGAGGCACTTCGTCAGCAGGAGCGAGAACAGATGGTTCGTGAACGAGTCGCCCATCCGACAGGCAAAACTGATGCAGCAAAAGACCTGGTGATCCTTGCTAAAGAGCGGCGTATCAAAGAACTGGAAGAAGAAAACCGCAAGCTCAAGCAGCAACTCAAAGTTGCTTTGGGCAAGGCATACGGTCATCTCTGAGGATTGCAAGCCTCCCTCTTCGTGTCTTCCAGAAAAGAACTCTTATGGGGTTATCTCTCTGCCTGGTTTACTCGGAGCGGAAATTAGGCCGTTTTGGTGAAGCCTCAAAGCTGAAGAAATTACTCTAGGATGTGAGGGAGGAGTTATTGAGCTTGCTAGCCTCAGCAATACGTCGGAAAGAAATGTGTTGAGTCTCGATATGTCGTACCGGGCGCATCTTTCCAAAGTCTCATAAAATCGTACCTAGTGGCCGCAACTGATAGCGGCTGTGATTCTCCAGCACGAGCGATCAGCGGATCGAGCTGGAGACGGTGCGATTGGAGGCTTTATGCTACGGCACGGACAGACGACCACCTTTCAAGAGCGGCTGGACATCAGCGAACGGGCAGCCGCCGGACAGTCCGACCCCGAGATTGCCTCGGCCCTCGGTTGCTCAGTCTGGTGGTAAATGCCCTACGAAGTGAGCAAGTCTGGCCCTCACACGTGAGAAATTGCCCCGAATGTTGAGCGCTGGGACACACGTTTCCTGGAAAACCGCTTCTCATCTGGCTTGTTTCATCGATGTCTTGTCAATTGAAGGG
>WNGR01007153.1_pt1 | contig 11860 bp, 11 predicted proteins | sample 5407581 | NCBI WGS metagenome assembly WNGR01 (sample SAMN13153383, study PRJNA577476) | soil metagenome | isolation source: 80 cm soil or saprolite under Garry oak tree replicate 2 | place: USA:California | collected 2016-06-15
TGACTTTTACCTGACTTTGATAGTCAGGCAAAAGTCACACAATAAATAATCACATGACCATTTGTTTTCTCAGCAAAAAACATATATTTTTTCTAAAAAAGAAAACAGGGCCACCGTCGACAGTAGTAATAAGATGTGGCTGCTATGCAGCCTTCGTGTTGCGCTTCGATTTGCGCTATAAAACGAATCAGTTCACGCTCGACAAGAAAAAAAAGTACTTACCTCTTTTATGATGCTCTCGATATCCTCCTTCGAGGGCTGTTCCGACTCGGGCGCTGTCATGATAGCCTTAATGATGTCTGCAAAGGGGATGAGCAAGGTTCAGAGAAGGTAAGGGAAGCGCGTGACGTACCCTTTTTCTGTGTCCGCCTTCCCTGTGCCTCGATGTCGTGCTCTTCGATCCATCCAAGCAGCTCGTCGCGCGTAAGGAACTCCAGGCGGGGGGCATCGTCGTCGCTCGAATCCTAAAACAAAAGTAAGAGTGAGCAATTTGGTAAAATTTAAAATTAAAATAGAACCTACCTCATGCGACTTCGAGCCCGCGTCCGAAGCTCCATCTGGGGAGCCCTTGCCCGCTGGGACCTCAGCCGACGGTGTCGCGGAAGGTGAGCTAACCCGTGGCTGGGTAGCGACACCGTCATCGCCATCCGTCGTCGCGCGAGGGTCAGCCTCCGTTGCCCGCATCGCAGGCTTCTTGCGTGAGGTGGGGCCCTGCTTGGGACGCGATGTCTTGGGGGGGGCGGGTTCGGCGCTTGGCGTCTCGGAGGGGCCAGACTGGCGGCACGGCATGGGAGCGTGGTAAAGGGAAGGGAAGCAGTCGTCAGTGTGGTAAGAATGAGCAGTGTAGGGGGACTTACCGACTGGGGGGCCGCGCGAGACCCGACCACTGCGAGGAAGGCGGGTTGAGGGGAAGGAGGCCGGCGTCGTCCTGTATCTGCAGGGTAGTCAGCTCCGTTCAGTGTATCGAAAGGATGCGCACCTGCACTGGAAGCCGAGGACGTCGCGTCTTCACCACCCTTCGACTTTTTCCCAGTTCGCAAAGTCGGGCTCGGATCGCGCCGGCGCTTGGGTTTGGGATCCACGGGTTTGCTCGCTGGCGCTGGCTCCGGTGGTGGTTGCACTGGTCTGGGAGCCGGTCGCGACGACTTGAGGGCAACGCGACGAGGGGACGGGGCGCGAGAAGAACGGGAGACGGTAGATGAAGGGGCGGCGCTTGATGGAGGAGCGGTGTGGGAAGTGACGAGGCCGGAGGAGGAAGGACCGAGATTGGAAGGGGTCGACGCACGGGAGGGAGGCACGGAGTGAGAGGGAGAAGCGGAGTGGTCAAACTCGTCTTGCAGCACAGTCCCGAGGGTCTGGTCCGCCTTCCAATCCCCGACGCAGAGTGACAAGAGAGGGGCGAGGCCTTCGAGTTCTCTGAGGGCTCGGTCCCACTCCTTGGGAAAGAAACGTTTGTAGTATTTCTTCTTCCGCGGTTGGTCAGCGCTGAGTGGGGCAGTAGAGGTGAGAGACTCCAAATGAGTGCGAGCGACGAGCATCGCAGATTGGCGAATAGACTTCCATTGCGACTCGGTGATCATCGTCCCGTCTTCGTGTCGGATCGCGCGCCGCATGGGAAACCGAGACATGTTGGCGGCGGTGACGCGGGCATCGGGGTCGTTCTTGCAGTCTTCGGCGGTCCAGAGGACCGACTGCGGAAAACAGGCGGGGCGGATAAGGGGCCGAGGGAAAGGGAGGGAGAGCGATGGCTTGACACCAGATACCTGCGAAGCCGACTCACTCGGGCGCAGGGACGAACAGCCTGAGGAGTTAACGGCTGTCGAGGCTAGAAAGAAAAAGAAAAAAAACAAACAAAGTGAGCGCAAAGAAAAGTAAGGGGTGAATGAGGGCGACTCACAAATCGGCGCATCCTTCTGCCGCAGATTGAGAAGTTCTTGAAGAAGGTTGACCATGCCGAGGCACCTCATGAACTCCGGGTTGTGTTTGAGTTCGTCATGGGTAAGGCGGGCGATGGTGTCGATGGGGAGACCGGAAGGTTGAGAAAGTTGGGAGGAAGTTGCAAGGGACTGAGAGCTTGCTGTGAACGTGCTCGGGGTTTTGGAGATTCCCTGAGACACGTGGAACTCGGACACGTTGTCGTTGTCGTTGTCGTTGTCATCCCACTCCATTAAAGGTCCGTCATTCCCGTCTTGTAGTGCACCCGTAGTAGACATGTATTTAGAAAGAAAAAGAAAAAAAAGGAAACGAGGAGAAAACGAGGAGAAAACGAGGGAGAAAACGAGAAGGAAAATGAGGTGGAAAAGATGGAGTGGAGAGAGAGAGGTAAGTGACCAGAAAAACGAACAAGTTGCTTGCGTCGCTTGCGCTGACAAACCACGTGAGTTACGCGAACTCATTATCAGGCCCATCAGTACTCGCTTTCCACTACCCATATATCATTCAATCCACACATCCTCTTGCAACAACAATGGCCCCAATCACCAAGTATCTTTGCCCTTGCTTCAAGTGCAATTTAAAGAAGGAGTTTGCAAAGAGGACCATTCAGAATCACTTCAAGCATAATCAAAGTCATCTGGGGCATCTTAAGGCATCTGGGGCAGATCAGAGCCTTGTGGACTTTGTTCAGGACTGTCAATACAAGATCATACAATTGCTCAGTAACCTGAAAGAGTCTCAGCCATCCAGGCAATCTGGATCTCCTGATCCAGCTGGTGAGTACTTAATTTTTTTTTGTTACGTTGCCACTTGAACGTTAGCCTTGACTTAGGCTTGGTACGTGGGACGCAACACGACTTAGCGGCGATAGACACAGATCCCATTTGGTCACGTGCTATAACAAGTCACAAGGTCTGAAGGCACTTGGACGTAAGATGCTTCCACTTGTTAAGGAGTCACAAGTAGAGAAAGGGAGATAGAGCCCTTATGTCTCGCAAGAGATAGAAGATGAGTGGCGATTCAAGAAGACCAAGCTGGAGTCTTGGTCTTCAATGACTACATCTTAAGTACTACACTGAGAGGGCTTTAAAGCGCCTCTTGAACCTGAAACCAAATACCGCTATCCTAGGATCGAGTCATACTATTGTACATGTGATACTCTGGCTGACTGATGCACAAGTCCGTGACTAATTACCACTTACCCATGTAGTCACAACCTATGAGTAAGTGTCTTTGCGTCGATACGTAACATCACCCCCTTTTCAGCCTTTGCGCCCACGCAAGATCGCCTCGTTGACGCGAAGCGCATCATCCACGAACCCTTGATTGTTCACGTTGATCCTCTTGTTCACGTCAGCCATCTCCAATTGTCGAATAGCTCCCAACTTAGCTGTGGCCAGCTGTCCCCACACCTCTTCGTTCTCCACCAGGACGGCCTCCATCCTCTCCAACTTGCTCGTCACCATACGGAAACGATGGACCTCTGCCTTGAGTGATAGATCACCCTCTCGGTCTATCAGTCGGTCCGTGAACTCCCGCCCTTGCGCATCGGCTTTGAGATAGTCCAATTCCCCCGTTGCGTAGGTGGGCTTGCCATCAAAGGCGTATACCAGCGAGGCATACAGGGGTTTGCTGAATACCTTGTCCAAGTCCTTGCAGAGCGCTATGACGAGCGGGTTGGGGGCCATAATGGCCTGTGTATAGTGAGCCTGTTGCGTGGTTGACTCGTTGGGTAGATGGATGGGGTAGTCGATATAGTGGGTCCCCCTATTGGGGTAGAATCCGATGGGGTCCTGCTTCTGCATCGCGGCGGACATGTACGACCTTTTGTATAGCGGATATCCGCTGGTCGTAAGCGCGTATGGGGTCTCGTCCGGGTTGTCAGAGTTGCGAAAGTTCTTTATGAAGGGATGCTCATCTGGGTACCAGTCCCTGACACTGGTAGTGCGGCTCCAGGGTCCTCTCGTCGCTGGCGTACTTGGTGGCGCAGTGCTTCCCAGGCTGCCTTCGCGGCGTTTCTCTTGCATACAGCTTGTGCAAACTGCTCTTCCCTCCACTGTATACTGATCTTCTTCGGCGATTGTGGCTGCAGCTCCCTCCACGCGGGGAGGGATTCGCAGTACTCCTTCAGCCTCCCAAAGCTCATTATCAAGTGCTTGGGTGGCGGCTTGGTGAGTTGGTGTGGCTCCCATCCCACTAGGGTCTGACATTTCTCACAGTACGGGTGATAGTGTATGCGGGGGCATCGGTGCCGTCTGGAGGTCTGGGAAGACCTCTCGTACTCGAGCCAGCTCTTCCTCGGTGAGGGGAGCGGCAAGCTCGTTTTCATCTTTGATATGCAGTCGGATGTACTTCTTGGCACAGAGTTCTCGTGCCTCGTTATAGGTGATGAGCTGGGAGTCGAGCTCAGCCCCGAAGATCCGCTCCGGCGACCCAAGGTAGTAGTTGTTGGTAGCATCGGACATGGGAGATGAATGAGTAGTTGTTGTGGGAGTTGTGAGAGGGGTGATGGGATACTTGCCCATTGCTCCTCTCCTTATATGTTCGTTCGGAGCGGTCCTTGAATTTTTGAACTCCCTTATTGCTTCAGGTGCGTGTATGTCCTTGTGATCAACCCACTCGTTGTCCGAGTCTGGGTAGCCTCTCCATTTGATAAGATATTGTCTTTTACGTCCTCTGCCGAATTGCCAAGTGTCTAGAATCTTCTTGACCTTGTATTCTTCTTCGTTATTGACAAGGTCTGGGGCTGGTCTCGAATAGTTTGATCCGTGGATATCGGTTTCTCGGTAGGGCGTGAGAAGATCGATGTGAAACACGTCATGAATGCTCCACTGCGTGGGGAGTTTTAATCGATAGTTGACAGGGGACATCACCTGGACAATTTGAAAGGGGCCATGTCTTTTGGGCGCAAGTTTGGCAGTTGGCTGATTTGTACGTAGGTGGTGTCCTTCTAGCCATACGAGGTCTCCTTCTTGATGCTTGGGCGTATCTTTGTGTTTGACCCATGACTTTTGTGCCTTGATCATCAGTTCCTGGGCGCATTGTCTCGCCCTTTTGAATTGATCGAGTTGTAGCGCCACCTGAGGTATTGGTGATGGCTTATCCGTCCAATCAGCTCGTGGATTAAACCCGTATAGGACAAAGAAAGGGGACTCTCTGGTAGTCTCATTCGGCCAATTGTTATGCGTGAATTCTGCCAATGGTAGATAAGCATGCCAGTTATCTTGGCGCTCGTTGACCCAGAATCGCAGGTATTGTTCTAACCACTGATTTGTACATTCCGATTGTCCGTCTGTTTGGGGATGGTATGCCGTTGAAATGTTTTGTGTTGTCCCTGTTCCTTTGCATAACCCCCGTATGAATCTTGAAGCGAACTTTGGGTCTTGATCGCTAATGAACTTTAGTGGGAGTCCAAATCGTGGGAATATATGTTGGACTATCAATCCCGCGGTTTCTTTGGCAGTCATACTCTCCTTGCAGGGGATGAACACCGCTGCCTTGGTACAGTCATGATCGGTTACAGTGAGTATTGAGTCGTATCCCTGTGAGACTGGCAACTTAGTGATGAAGTCTAAAGCCACAGTTTCAAATGGCATAGCTTCGTGTGTGGGGAATATGGGCAATAATGGGGCCTTGGTGGGCCGCATGTTGATCTTATTCCTTTGGCATTCTGCGCATCCCCGTACATAGTCCCTCACGTCCTGCTGCATGTTTGGCCACCAGTATCTGCAGCCTGCTAGTTGGTATGTCTTGTTGATTCCGGGATGTCCATATACCAGTGCGTTGTGGTGAATCCGTATGAAGGTTCGCTTATGTTCCATCCCGCCTGTTACCACGCGGCGTCCTTCCTTGTACCACACCCCTTCGACTTTCTTCAGGTGGTGAGCGTTGATCCATGGTTTGAGTAACTCCTTGTCCTGGGCGTATATTGGGTCTGTGGCTTCCATTTCTTCTTGAGCCATGACTCTTCACATGGGAGGGGCGCGTTGTGTCGCCGCTGCCCTTACAAAGACGCGATCTGGTAGTACAACCACATCTTTGTTATCGTTCTCGCCCTGGTCGTATCCTGGGCATCTTGACAGTGCGTCAGCTCTTCCGTTCAGTCTACCAGGGAGATGACATATCTCAAAGTCGTATTCTGACAGCTCCAATACTTCTCGTGCCACTCTCCTGGATATTCGTTGTGGTAGCCTCCAGTATTGCAGATTGAGGTGGTCGGAGTATATGATGATTTTATGAGGAGATCCCGCGAGTAAGGGTCTCCAGTTCTTGAGTGCCATTATGATGGCTAGAAGCTCGAGGTCGTAGATGTCGTAGTTTCATTGTGCCTCGTTGAGCGTTGCTGAGTTGTATCCTATGGGGTGCTTTTTACCATCTCCTTTTCGTTGTAGAAGTACTGCTCCTACCACGTATCCTGAGGCGTCTACCTCCAACTCAAACTGATCGTCTAGTTTGGCGTGCGCTAGTACCAGTTCTGAGGTGACACGTTTCTTTAGTGCGTCAAAGGCCTTTTGTTCCTCCGGTCCCCAGTGCCATTCTTGATCTTTCCGTGTGAGTTTGTGTAATGGTTGTGTGATAAACGCGAAGCCCTCGATGAAGGGGCGATAAAAGTTGAAAAATCCAAGGACCTTTCGTACTTCTGTGGTGTTTTTGGGTACCGGCCATGTGTTGACGCCGGCGATCTTTGTGGGGTCCATACGTGTCACCCCCTTTTCAAGGATTACCCCCAGGTAATCCATGGAAGGTGAGTGGAAAAGGCACTTCTCCGGTTTGAAATAGAGGTCGTGGAGTTGGGCGACTGTGAGGACGTCGTGGACTGCATGTCGATGGTCATCCATATTTGTACGGGTGGCGATCCCAATGTTGTCCATGTAGATTCGGATAGTCGTGCCGAGGGATTCATGCTTGAGAATGACGTCACAGTAGATGTAGTTCATCATAGTTTGAAAGGTCGCTGGTGAATTGGTGAGTCCAAAGTACATAACCGTAGGTTCGAAAAGTCCATATCTGGTTTTAAATTCTGCCTTTTTTTCGTCTCCTTCATGGATGCGTACGTTGTTGTACCCCCATCGGACGTCAAGCTTTGTGTAGATATGTGCGTTGCTGAGATCGCGGATGAGATCCGCGATTAAGGGAAGAGGGTATTGATTTTGAATAGTAATGGCGTTGATTTTGCGATAATCTTGTACTGGTCACAACTTGCCGTCTTTTTTGCGGACGAAGAAAAATGATGATGCGTATGGAGATTTCGACTCACAGATGTAGCCTTTCTCTAGTTCGTCGTGGAGGAACTTTTGTACTGCTTCGTCCTCTATCTGGTTCATTGGGTAGACTTTGCAGTCTACTGCTTCAGGTGCATCCTTTTTGAACTCGATCGCGTGGTCCCAGGCTCATTTTGGTGGAAACCGCTTTGATTCTTGTTCACTGAATACCTTGGTGAATTGTTGGTATTCTGTCGGGACTTCCACTTTTTTTGTGTATTGTTGCGCTTGGATTGCGAGTTCGGTCGAAGTTGTGGCCGCTAGTCAACTATTGTTTTCCATCCCTTTGACTTGTGCGATTATCGGGCCTTTTCCGGGAATAAAGGGGTTTACAGACCGGAGGATAATGGGTAACTCTTTTTCATTGATGACCCCGTTCTTCCATGTGAATTGGGGTTCGAAGGCGGCCATCCATGGGTATCCTAGTATGATGTCCTCGTTTCCGATATTCGTGACAAGGAATTGTATTGTCTTTCGAATTCCCTTGGTCTGTATGTTGAGGGTGACGTAGTGTGTGATTTCTCTGGCTTGATTTGCCGTATTATCAATGTTCCATATTTTTCGCGGCCTTTGTAGGGGTCGCTTTCCTAACTTCATTCATCGTATGAAGTTTTCGCTCATGAAGCAGTCGGTTGCTCCAGAGTCTACAAGTGCTTTGATGTCGGCCATTGCGTTGCTAGTTCTGATAGAGACGGGGATATGCATGGATCGAAATCGCGTAGTCACTATTACAGAATTGAACTTATGAACTGCCCTCACCCAGGCCAATGGGTTCAGGCGTGTTGAAAACCCTCTCTCCCTATGAGGTCTCTCATCACTAATTCTTGTACATCTTCTCCTGCCGTTGCTACCCCTCGGAGCCATGTGTCAGCTTGTTGCTGTGGGGTTTGGGTGTTTGATCGTGCGATCGAGGGTTGTTCTTCGTCGCATATACTCCTGTCGTCTACTATGGCCTCGTGTCCTTGACTAGGGTGTGGAGTCCAATTACGTGATTCATTGGGTTTGTTCCACGTATGCTGAGGACAATTGTGACTCAAATGTCCTTTTTTGTGGCATGTGTAGCACTCAACTTCGTGGAGATCCCTGACTCTCCCTCCTCCTCGTCCCCTTTGCATGTACCCTCCTCGTGGAGTGTACCCTCCTCGAGGCATGATTGCGGGGTTCATTTCTTCGCTTCCAGCGACGTGTCCTCTTGTTCGTCCGGCCGATGTATCCATTGCGTTTGGGTTGGTCAACATTTGTTGAGGTATCCACCCTCTTGGACGGGAAGTGGTTATGCTTCTGCAGTGTGCCTTCAATTGTGCTTTCATATGAATGTAGTCCTGTTGACGGTTGATAGCCGCTTGCTTCCACTGTTTGTAGGTGGCTGGCCTATCAAGATCTAGGATCTTTTGGTATAACCCCGTGGGCAACCCGTCGGTGAATACTTCGATAGTTTGTGGTATGTCAAATCGGTACTCAGCTAATCGGATGAGCTCCTCGATTTCGACGATATAGGCATCGATATCTTCTCCTTTCATCTTAACTCCCGCTCGGAGTATCGACTGCGCGTTTTCCTTGGCTAGACTGTCCGTGAAACGTCATGTGAAAGAGGCGGCTACCTCATTCCAGAGTCGTTCGTCTGCGGTATTGATTCCCCCTTGTATCTGTCGAGCCAGCCATCGATTGACCACCATCACCCATTCGTTAACTCGGGTCCCTTTTATATAAGTGAGGAAGAACATAGCTCGTTGGTATGGGTTGATCATAAGGGTGTTGTCATTATTGACTGCCCAGTACAGTTCCCATTCGTTGATGAACAGGGTTGTTTTCTTCCTGTCGCCGTCGAAGATTGTAGGGGGTTCTCCCACTAACTTTCCTTGATGAGCTTGCAGCATGGGTAACAGTGGTGGTCCCCAGCCGCCCCCTGGCAGTCCTCCAGGTGGTACTCCTCCTCCTCCCGGGTATCCTCCTCCTCCGGGGAATCCTCCTCCTCTGGGGAACCCTCCTCCTCCGGGGAATCCTCCTCCTCTGGGGAATCTTCTCCTAGGTTGATCATCCTGTGGGAGTCGAATGGGTGGCAGTTCTGGTAACTGTTCTGGTCCTCTACTTGGTGGGTCAGGCCTGTCTGGCTCTTGTGCTTGTCGTAGAGCTGCTTCGTCATCGGTTGTATGTATTCTGTGTCCGGTTTGTGGGTGAATCTCTCCTACCACTTCTCGTCTGAGGTAAGTGGCTCCTTCTGTTGTTATTTCTACCGGCTCTGTCATAGTGGTCATTTCCGGTGGGTTGATATGAATCGACTCAGCTAAGTCAGCTAGTCCCTCTTCTTCAGTTGTGTTCCCTGGTATTCCTGTTTCGGCTGTATTTTTGGAACCTTCGCTTCCTCTTTCTTCTTCCTCATCTTCAGTAGATGGTGCCGGGGTTCGAGGAGTTGGGGGGTTTTGTCCGTCGATTAACCCTACTTGTCCTGCTGTTCGTACTTCGTCCTCGAAGATGTCACACCGATAGTCTGGTCCTGTTGGTCTTTCGACGTCCCACCTGTTTTGAGGTGCGTTCCAAGTAATCTCTGTCCAGCACACGAAGTTGTGGTTGAACTCAACTGGGTAATACTGCGCAGGTCTTGTGGGGATGTTAACAAAGTATCCGGTACTTCCTCGAACGGTTCTCCACCGTGCTGTTTTGAGATATATAAGAGGTACGTCTCGTTCTCCTCTTTCCTGAATGGAGTAGGGTGCGAAGACCCAACGTTCTCTGGTAGTGATGCATGCCACGATTGAAAGAGCTTGGTCTTAATGTTACGTTGCCACTTGAACGTTAGCCTTGACTTAGGCTTGGTACGTGGGACGCAACATGACTTAGCGGCGATAGACATGGATCCCGTTTGGTCACGTGCTATAACAAGTCACAAGGTCCGAAGGCACTTGGACGTAAGATGCTTCCGCTTGTTAAGGAGTCACGAGTAGAGAAAGGGAGATAGAGCCCTTATGTCTCGCAAGAGATAGAAGATGAGTGGTGATTCAAGAAGACCAAGCTGGAGTCTTGGTCTTCAACGACTACATCTTAAGTACTACACCGAGAGGGCTTTAAAGCGCCTCTTAAACCTGAAACCAAATACCGCTATCCTAGGATCGAGTCATACTATTGTACATGTGATACTCTGGCTGACTGATGCACAAGTCCGTGACTAATTACCGCTTACCCATGTAGTCACAACCTATGAGTAAGTGTCTTTGCGTCGATACGTAACATTTTTGCTTTAAATTTACTTGCTGATCTGCTTGGATCTAGCTGATGCCCATATTGCTTCACCTTCATTTCCAGAGGGAGGACTGGGAGATGATGATGCTATGATGGTTGATGATGACTGTAAGTAATATATTGTAAATTTATATGTTTTTTCTAACACCATTACAGATGCCCCTTTTCCCTTGCAGGAGACAGAGCCTATGGATGTGGAGGATCATGCTGAGCCAGATGATCAATCTGACATAGATGATGACAAATCTGTCATCTTTAACCCTCCAGAGGAGATCTTGGACTGTTCTCTGGACTCTAGGTCTGATGCTGGCTCTAGTTCTAGCCAACTGGGTTTTCTGGATGATGATGATGGCTTTTTAGAGCCAGATTACTCAGCCCCAGATAAGGCTGCACATGTGCCCTCTGGTGGTGATGGCAGAAGTGTTGATGACAATTTGCCGGAAATAATTATTCAGCTTCAAAATCAGCTGTTAAAGGGATACACACTCCCTTCTTGCCCTGATGTGGCTCCACTGCAGCACACCCTATCTAGGGCAGAGATGCTATCCCTTCAGCACTATCTTGCGTGGACAGAGTCCCATGGCACTGTCAAAGCATACAATGCCCATGCAAAAGTACTTTCAGAGGCTACAAGGGAGGAGATCCTTAGCCTTTATAAAGTCAGGCAGCTAGCACAGGATCTCACAGGGCTAAAGTCATCATTTGTTGATATGTGCCCCAAAAGCTGCATGGCATTTACTGGGGACTCTCAGTCTCATTCCACCTGCTCATATAGTCATAATGGCAAAGACTGTAATGAACCACGCTACAGACCACAGCAAGGTTCTAGAGCTAAACCAAAGCCAAGAGCAACCATGCTCTATATGCCTATCATTCCTATTATTCAAGCATATTATGCCAATGCAGAGACATCCCATGAGATGCGCCATAGGGATGAATGCTTGAAGCAGACACTAAATGTGCTTGCAGAGGGTGCAGGAGTAAAGAAGTCAGAGTTTGCCAACTCTGACAATCATATTCGCCACTATGATGAATTGGGGCTATTTAAAAATGAAAGGGACACTGCTTTAGCAATCTCTACAGATGGTGCTCAGCTCACCATGAAAAAGCAGTCCAATATGTGGCTCTTAATTGTTGTGCTGCTTAATCTCCCACCAGAGATGTGCTATAGAGCAAACAATGTCATCATTCCACTTGCAATCCCAGGGCCATCAGCACCTGGAAATATTGAGTCCTTCATATATCCACTCTTTGAAGAGATGGCAATGGCAAGTGTAGGGATGTGGACATGGGATGCTGTTGATTCATCCTACTTTGTTCTAAGAGCATATCTCTGTGGTGTAAAAGGAGACATGCTTGGATCTGCCAAGTTGAGTGGGATGGCAGGACATTCAGCCCTTTATGGTGATCGCTTTAGTTTAGTACAA
>WNGR01013084.1_pt1 | contig 11859 bp, 15 predicted proteins | sample 5407581 | NCBI WGS metagenome assembly WNGR01 (sample SAMN13153383, study PRJNA577476) | soil metagenome | isolation source: 80 cm soil or saprolite under Garry oak tree replicate 2 | place: USA:California | collected 2016-06-15
ACGCCGCTTCTGGTAGCCATCAGAATCTCATGAACTATCTTCGTGCCGTCCCTCCTGCTTTTCAATTCCGTAATACCTCAACTAGACGAGATAGATCTCGAGTGACTCCGTTATTCTCCAATACCACAAGCCGTGAGTTACTTGAAGAGAATTGTCGAGTCGAACTCGCAAATCGGGAAATGGACGTCTGGGCAGAGCACAGCTACTCGTCCCAGATTCTTGCGTTTCTATCAAAGAGGAACTCCAGCCTTGCTCGAGCAAATGCATGAAGATCAGGCCCTTCAGCCATGATTGTAGATTCCGCCGAGAATCGCGAGAACTTGGGTTCACTTCTCTGTCGCATACCATCGTCGTAGTTTGCATAGACTTCTCGCAGCAATTAGCTTGACCCTTACCTGGTGACTCGGGTAATTAGTTAACCGACTAATCAGATCTTGCCCGGACCGACAGGGTTATCGAGGTTACAAGGCGTCCAAGCGAGCCCAAGTTAGACCTTGGACTATCAAACGAGCGAATTTGGAGAAACCGCATCGCAACGGGCGAGAGGCGTGTAAGCTGGCTCGCTTGACAATTCCAAAATGTATGAACGAGAATCTGTGGAAGGATTGGATAGAGCAGTTCAAACGACACTCTCCAGTCAAACAAGGATTGCTAACTCAGATAGACTGGCGGTTCCAGATCCACATGCCCAACAAAGCTTCGACCGATTATTCTCGGCAAGGACAGTATGCTTAGGTAACGTTTCATAGCAGGATCTTATGAGCACGGAAATTGAGCGCGATCTGTGTTCTTAACCTCGATACTTGTGGGCATTCACTTTTTTTCTGACTATCAGTCCAGTGCGGTTATTATTAAGGGAAGTCTGAACAGGCCTTGACGACGGATTCCTAATTGGAAATGAGTAGTGTTGAAACCATCTTCTCGGTATGACGAGCTTACAAATCAACGTCAGTCAGCGGTAGAGTACGACCTTATGACACGTGAAATCGCAATCCAGATTGTCGACCTACTGGGGACCGCTGCCCCTTTCAAACAGGGGGGCTCGCTGAGAATTACGCTTCCTAAGAAAATGGCACGAGCCTATACCAGCAAGTCACCGAAGGAGGTGTTAGAAGATGTCACGTTCTTTTTCATAAGGACGAACATGGGGGTCTTAATGTGCACACTTGCTGACCTGAGCAGGAATGTATCTCTTAAGGAGGTCATCGTTAGTTAGGATCCGGCATCCCTAACTAAAGCAACGCTTCCACCGCATGAACATAATACGGTATTAATTCGATCGCTGGAGTCAGCAGAGAATTCTAGTTCGCGAGTTGAGCCACAAGTCTCAAAACTCGCGGATCCAATCCGATTCTTATGATAGGATTTGTTGAGGGTTTTCTGGCGTGGACGGCCTCAACCTGGATCCCTGCGTTTGTCGGAGTGCTTGTAATTGTTGAGGCAGGTCACAGGTTAAGACCAAAGTATCTCGCGGCCTTTGCTCTCGGCATTTTTCTTTGGTTTTTTGTTGATACAATTCAGGGTTCAGCGCTACTCGACGTTAACGCTGGATTCTCGGGAGGTGCAGGTCAGGTCGCGGCGGTTGTGTTATTCATGATTGGTGTACTCTTTGTCTTTTGGATAGACCGGCGGCGTGGTCTCTTCTCTACCGAGACAGTTGTGAGGACAGTCAGTATAGCCATACCTCTTCTGGTTGCCGGTGCAATAGGAATACACGGTCTCGGTGAGGGTGCGGCCTTTGGCGCGACGTCGTATTTCGCCTCTAGCACATCACTGCTTGACGCCTTTGGGGGAGTTTCGGCCGGTGTCGCGTATTTGCTTCACAAGGGTCTTGAGCCGATGATGGCTGCTGCGTGCTACTGTGTTTACACCAATAGATCTGGCTCTGGGGTCAAAGGTCAACTGAGAGATGTGTTTCTGTTGAGCATAGTTTTCGTTCTCCCATCCCCTGTTGGCGCAGTCGTAGGCTACTACGTCTTGGGACCCGCCACAGGCTTGGTTGCCGGCTTTGACACGACGTATTTTTTTGCGCTCGGTACTGGGACATCGATCTATGCGTCTTTGAGACTGTCCCGAGCGTTGTTCCGATCAGAAGGATCGGTCACTTCTGAAGATTCTATTAAGATGGCAGTACCCATAGTTCTTGGGTTCATTGCCATCTATTTCGCGGCGTTATTCCACTCGTGATGGGTCGTCAAATTCAAGATTGACGATGTGGGCCGGAGCGCTGAGACCCTCAAGACGAGCGGTGGCCATCCTAGCTGTGATCATAGTCGTAGCGGGGTTTTTCTCCGCTGCTTATGCGCTCCATCTCTTGTCGCCGGGCCCACCAAACTGTTGGGCCCGACCCAGTGGGGCGGCTAGCACCGCTATTTTTACGGTGGTAATGGCTGATGAGGGAATCAACGTGGGCTATAATGGCAGTAGATATCATCCTTTTCCTTGGCCGATAATGAATGTCTCACTGGGCCAGAACGTTGTCATCCACTTAGTGAATAGCGATACCCAGGCTCACGGTTTTTCCATAATACATTTTTTTGAGAGTGGAATTATAGTGTCCCCTAGAGGGTGTTATGACGTGAGGTTCACTGCTAATACGATAGGAAACTTCACGGTGTTTTGTCAAATTATTTGCAGCATCCATAGTCCTTGGATGCAGAACGGTAGATTGAACGTCAATCTATGAATTGAACCGGGGTCGGGCGTATCTTATCATGTTTGACGTGACGGACGGAATCGTTGACGTTCTCCTCGTCGCATTCTCGATCATCGTGCTACTTATCTCGCTGTCCGCCTATGCCGACCGAAAGACTTCTCGGTATCTCTTCTTGTCGCTAGCGTTCGGGTTCCTTGCTGCAAGTCAAGTGGTAAGTCTCATGGAGTCCTGGTTCCTACCTACTCAGCTGATCTTTATCCCGGCCACGGGGATACACTTATCCCATTTCCTGGAATTCCTAATGCTATTCAACTTTAGCCTGGCGCCTCTGACAAAGAACTAGAGAGACGATACTCGTGAAGGGGGGACAAAGATAAAACTCCTGGTTTCACTTAAACCTGGGCTTCATCTCCGAGAGCTAACTCTGATAGTGGCGTAGCTAATCATGATCTGTGTCTAGAGAGGCTCGACGTAGCCGAAGTTTTCCCGAATAATACTTCGGACTTGTTCAGCTCTCTCCTTTGTATTCTTGTCCAAGAATATCTTGACGATGTGACCTTTCTCCGTCTCAAAAGTCAGTCCTTCCTTCCGGAATTTTTCGAGCGCGTCGTTCAGTGTGAAGTGGTTGCCGAAAGTTGCGATTACCACTGCCTGACTCTTCTTCTTTCGACCCAGCCGGACGGCTGTCTTTCTGAACCCCTCAGCTAGACCGTACGCCATACCTTGTCTAACCTGAGCGGAACGTTGACCCGCTATATTGCTATCTCTATTAGGCTACCTTTGCCGCTTGGCTTCTTTCCCAGGACCCGTCCAAGCTGTATCTCGACCGCCTTCCGCTTTGATCTCTCGCCACCGTACCATCTTTCGCGGAGTCTTTACTACGTTCTTCCACCAGTGGGACGATTCGTGTGCAAGGAAGTACAGTTTTCCGTCTTCGAACGCGAACCAGAGCTCGACGTCGTGCTTGAGCCCTGTCTTCCTGCCTCTCGTCGTCAGATTGAGGTATGGGGTCTCTTCCAGCATTACCTCGCTCGTCGACACTTCCTAATTCCCTTCTGTCGCACCTACTGTTACTGCTTCCGTCTTTTCTGAAGACTTTGTTACCGGCCTATCCGGAAGTAGGGAGTACTTTCCGTCCGGTGTTCGATAGAGTGCTATTCGAGCTGTAGTCTCCCAGTTGTCGCCGGTTGAGTGTCGGATCTGAACTGTAACGACTTCGGCGGACGGTTCAGACTTTCCCGGCCATATGGTGATTCCTAGAAAGTCTCCATTCGGGAGTTTTGTGGAGAAGCGAGCTTTCGGGGTCTGCTTCTCAGCCATCATGCCCTCACACAGTGCATCGCGTGCGTATAAATTACCGCATGAAGTGCGGCTTCGCTCTCTATCGAACTCTTCCACCGTCACCTATTTAGACCCAAAACAAGACTTGCCTTAACGACCCAATCATGAGCATGGAGCTGAAAGCTCAGAAAGGAGACACCGTCTCAGTCCACTATATCGGAAAATTCCCTGGCGGAAAAATCTTCGACACGTCGATGGAGAAGGAGGCCAAGAGCGCAGGGCTGTATAACGCGGCTCGCGACTACCACCCCTTGATGGTGATTCTAGGAACCGGTAAGGTGATTCAGGGTTTTGACGAGGCGTTGATGGGTATGAAGGTGAATGAGGAGAAGGAGATCGTTATCCCACCCGAGAAGGCTTACGGGAGGAGCGGGACTCATCCTATGGCGGGCAAGACGCTCCAGTTCAAGCTCCGAGTCACCAACATACGAAGACCCTAAGGGGTCCAACGCGCCGTCAATGAGTTGGAGATCGACCGTAGCGGATATCGACACTAGTCTTAACAGAACGCAACGCCCAGGTCTAGTCTGGGTCCTTGCAGAGTAAAATTGTCAGACCCGCCTTACTGTCAATCATAGGAATCTACTCCCCATTCTATATCGCCGCAGTCTACTGGCCGCTAGCTTCCAGGCCAGGCGGCTTCCTGCTCATCACCGGGACTGGAGTGCTAGTAGTGATACTAGAGGGAGCCTGGCTCTCCGCCATCTCCATCCTTCTTCTCTTAGACAATGTCCGGCATAGGATCTGGGGCTTGATGGCGGCGATCAGCTACACGATAGCTTTCCCGTCTCTGTTCTTCTATTCATGGTTCTTGACCGGTTCACAAGTCGGAGCTTGGCCAGCCATGATAACGCCTCTTGTCGGATTGATCGGTGGAGTCTGGGGCTTTCTCTGGAAATCCTCCACTGCAGTCGCAACACCCGGGACTGTAGATATGAAGGCGCCTAGCCTATCGAGGTTTCCAAGGGACAAACCAGTCATCCCGGCTCTCCTCTCCATAGCTGGGACTGCTCTGCCGCTCTACATCCTTTACGTATTGGTTGGGGCTCTCTTTGCCCCGCCGCAGCCGCCTCCCGGGGGCGAGGGTCCAGGCGTTTTCTTCCTACTCATACCGGCCTTTGCCGGTGGCGCCGCTTTCATAGTGCTCCTTTCAATGGTATTCTCGATCTTTCTCTTGTTTGACCCTCGCCACCACAAGGCTTGGGGAGCGGTTCTGACAGTCTGGTGGGGGCTCCCAAGCGCCTATCTGTTCGTCGCCCTAGTCGTTGGCCTCATCAATGGAGCTTACACTGCTACTGGGTCTCAGGGCCCCGACTGGTGGGGAATTGTCTTCACTCCATTTCTGGGTCTATCAGGGGGAGTCTGGGGATTCTTCTGGCATACAGGGGTAAATCCACGGGCCTGGACCCTACCGACGATTGCTGGGACGATACGTGGGATGTCGGGCCGTGTTATGCTTGGAGGACTGGCCAGCCTTGTCTTTTCGATATTCGCCAGCTCGGCTCTCGCTATTCTTCCGTTTGTCTTGGTGGTTGGAAACATTCAGCTCGGGAGGAGCAGTGTCAGGAGCAGAGCTCGTGGTCTCGCTCTGATGGGACTGGTCGTCGCGAGCGGACTCTTCCTGTTGGCGTTTGAGGTCGTCGAGTATCTTAACGCGTGGTGGGAGGTCGGGCCACGCGTGGCGGGCCTCGCGAGTCTCGTCGCGACGCTTCTAGCCGGGTCTGGACTGGTCTGGTCGATAAGAGGGCCACTGATACCACGCTGGAAGCGTCTCAAGACCTGGATGGTGTTCGTTACAATAACCGGTCTGCTGGTAGGCTCGATTTTCGCCTATTCCTACATTCAAGTTCTTCACGCTCAAAATCTGCCTAAGCCGAATATGGCGCTCACCAACATTGGCGGCACCTACGTCGAGGATTGTGGCCCGTCCGGTTCGCAAACGACTACATTCAACATGACTGTAACAGTGGTTAATACAGGAGGCAATGGAATCGCCAACCTCGGCTACGATGTGAATGGTCAACAGATTACATCTGAGGGCTACTATGTGCCCGCAAACTCCCAGCTTCCCCTCAGAGCCATCTTCACGGTTCAGGCATGCTACGGCGCGCAGCCGCCAACTTACACCGTAGTATTACTCTCCGAACAAGCAGCGTAACATGGGCGAATTCCGAACTGTTACACCTACAAGCGGCAGCAGACGCATCCTGATGCGCTAGTTTACGGTCATCGTAACGCAGCAAACTTTTTTGTTCGGCTGATCCAGTCTTCGGTTGTGTCTTTCTCGATCTCGTCGTAGAGCTTGTCTGCTTCTGCCAGGATCGTTTCGAACTCTGTAACGAGTTCTTCACTGACTGACCTCTTGCCGATCTCTACCAGTTCCCTCACAAACCCCTCCGACCCCGGTTCCTCCATTCCCTCGCCGGTCTCCTTCCAGTATCGACGCTCCGTCTCAAGACAGGTCTTCAATCTCGACAATCGTGACCTGAAGAGCGCTTCATCCAACGCGCGCCCCTTACCACCCCGCTTAGCAACGTTAGCATGAAGGTCCGCTAGACCCCCGCTGTCAATTGCTAGCCGGACTAGTGATTCGACTCCTTCACCCGGGCGTAGCTTCTCCAAGGTGCAGAGCTGTTGAAACTGTTTGAAGAGGATCCGGTCTATTCTAAGACCCGTCTGTTGCTTAGACATCTCGACCAAACAAGATGCCGAGTTCCTTGACTAAAGCAAGAGAGCAGACCAACAACCATGTTTAGGCTGACCCGCTGGGCGCAAGCCCAAGACCGCCCCTGAGGAACTACTCTATCGAGACCAGAGCAACCCCTGCTAGGTGAAGAAGAAGCTCTCTACTGCCGCCAACAAAAGCGTGAAGGAGTCAAACCCAAGGAAGAGACCCCGATACTCAAGATCGTCATCAGGAGAAATCGGAGCGAGGTGAGAGAATGACAAAGAACAAGACCCGAGAAGGCCCCCTACCACCGGCAGACAAAGGAGTCAACGACGCAAGACCCGGACTACCCACCCCAACAGTCCGCAGAAACGTCACCTGGGTCCAACCAGAACCGACAACATCGGACGCAACGCGACCTCAACAGCTCAGCCCAGACACAACATGGGCCGAACCTAGCGTCGCGAAGTCCAAGCTGGCAAAAGGGTCCCCAGGGCTCTCAACCAACCGGGACCAATCCAAGGAATATCAGGCAGAGTGATGGTCCGATTCAGATACATTATTCCGTTGTCTTGGAGTTTGATCGCGAGTTCTTGTTCCATTCGTGAAGGGTTAGCGTGTAGTCGTTCGCGCCAGTCGCTCCGCTGACTCGACATCTGTAGGGTTTGAGCTGTTGATCGGCTATAGCTGAGACATGAGAACGAAACTGCTGATGTATCATTGATGACCTAGGCGAGATTATCATTGTCAAGAAACTGCTTACTATCCTGATGCGTTCCCCCCCGGGACTATCAGGCCATTCACGTTTATCAGCCCTCCAGGGATAATCATGGAAAACAATCTCCCCGCTCCGAAACGTTTCCTAGAGCTGTCTTGCGTCGCGAAGCCGAGAATGAGTGCCCCTCTAGAGATCCTGCAAAGTTCTTCGAACGCTTCGAGGTAGGGACCACCAGACGGCTCTTGCAAAGAGTACTATGAGAGCGAAAGCCTCGAGAACTACTAGGATCCAGAGCATCGGCATTGCTGATGGTAGAGCAACCGCAAACGTTAACGCGAGAAAGACATCGGCAATGATGAATAGCACCGCGAAGGCACCCACGGTGGTGTAGGTTGGCTTGGCCCTATTCATTTTGTCTCCCAACATTTCTATGAATAAACTTGGACCGTCCGCTGCAGGATTGGCGTTCCGGAATGTTAGCCTTCATCTGCTTTTAAGTTCAGACCGTTATGAAAACCAAAATGTAGGAGCCTATCAGCCATGCCGCAATCCAAATAGCGAATAGTCCTCTTGGAACCGACCCTATCTGAAGACGCCTGATCCGTCCAAATGGAGATGGGTGGGTTTCGGTTAGTGTGTGCATTTCGTTCGGTCGCAAGGCTTCCAATGCTTCTATCATCGCAGCTGCACCGACAAAATTGGACGCTGTTCTGTCAGCTAGGAATTCAGTCATCCAGCTTACGGGGATCGATGCGAGAAGGTAGAAGGCAAATCCTGCTATGACAAGCATTTGCAGAGGAAGGCCTCGCCAGAGAACGAGTTGAGCCCACAATATGACCCATGGCAGTATTTGTAGCAGATTGTGTCGGCCTCTGATGTGAGCTAATTCGTGAGCGAATACAGCCTTCAAAGCATTCTCAGACGATCTCTCGAAGAGGGGGCGGCCGAATACAACGACCTTCCACATTGGTAGACTGAATGCGTTGTCGAGCCCGTCCATAATCCATAACTCAGTGATGTTTTCACCCATTTTTTCCGCTACCTCCTTCAGAGCTGGAGTTAGCGGACGCTTCTCTATTCCTTTCTTGGTGAAAAGACGTAAAGTCATTCTGAACCAGTCGACGGTTCTCGTCTGAAGATTACTGTACCAAGCTACAACCAACAATTCTGCAAATATGAGAAATCCAAGCGCAACTCCCGCTTTCGTTAAGCCATACGGAACGGTGGTGAAGACGGATGCTAACAAGATGAGGCCTACCAGGGTGTAGACCCTAGCCCAGAAAGTATTGAATCGACGATGAAAGCCTACTGTCTTCCTGTATAGACCGAACAGTCTCCAGCGAAACCCGTTTGCTGGAGGGCTCGGTAGGAAGAAGAAGTTGCGCATCGTTCTTAGAAAACTCATCTTACCGTCTCCGGGACAAGTTGGGAGAACACCAGCTTAGCTAACTTCGCAGGGTGTTGCTTGGCTTGCTCCCCATTTATAGAAATTCTCCTTTCTTCGGCGAAATCCAAGAGATAAGTTCTAGCTTCGTCCAGCACTGTCTTATCCAAGACTTTCTCCGCTTTGTCGTTCCAATACCATACCTTGACTCCCAGCTTTGTGCTGTAAGTCACTACAACTTCGCACCCTAGCCAGCGCTGATAACCCCAAAGGATCCCTCGATCCGAATCAACTTTCCTCACTTCTAATCGATTGGCCTCAGCAACCTCCAAGAGAGCGTTGGAAACCGTGCTCTTCGCCATAAGGAACGTCTGGTGAATGTTTTGCTTGAATGTGTCGAGTTTATTTGCAGTCTCAGATACTGACATCCCCTTTGCCCCTCGCAAACTCCATACCTTGCTTTGAAGTGGTGTCAGACCCAGTAAATTGCCCATGGTTGTAGTAAATGATTACTCATTTACTCTGATAAAAACGTTTCGAGTTGAGGAATATTGGCCAAAGGCGATGCATTATCGTGATGTCGATTGCGGCCGTCCCTCATCTTGCTCTCTCAAATCAGCTAAGTTGGTCGCGAGCTGGTTTGCCTGTTCGATGGCTTGCAGTATGTCATCCTTGTTCATTGAGCGTGGGTGATGCACTATCCGATTGCGTACCTCGAGAAGACTTTCCATCGCTTCCCCAAGCCGCTGGTCGACGGAGGACAGCCTGAAAGCTAAAGAAGACAGGTCCAAAGTAGAAGCCGCGATCCCTCTTTTCGAAAGAATATTCCCTACTTGCTTTTCTACATTTTGGAACGTTCTGAGGAAATCGGTAAGTCGTGCCTCGGATTCTTCCACGATAGATCGCCAGCGAACAATGGCCTCCTTGTCGACAACGCGACAGGCAAATTCCGTCTTTGCGATCAGTTCTTCGCCGGCCTGAAGAAACACATCAATTCTAGATTTTTCACGCCCTTGAGGCTTGACTATCCACTTGCCAAAAGCAGGGTCGAGAAGTATCATATCAAAAAGGGGCATGAAGTTATTGGACCAACGTACGAGAAGACTGGTAATTGCGTCTAAGTGGAGAACGTCTCCCTTGACCCCAAAATCAAAGCCCATTTTCCTATGGAGCGCCCACTCGAAGAATCGCGTATAATTTGCTATGGGAACGTACAGAACTTGAGGCCGGAATCCACGCGATCGAAGAGTATCGACAGCAGTAAAGATGGTGTCGAACAGGGTCTCGTCTTGCTTCATGAGAGAATCATGTGTTGCTGCGAGTATTAGCGAAATTATGGTCCTCTCTTCATGCAGAGAAATTGATCGTCCTATCTCAGAAAACACCAGGTCAGCAGTCACAGATAGATCGGTAAACCAAGACCTTTCAGTGGGCAGTCGAACAACAAATTGTTCGAACTTCGCGTCGATATCCGTTTCCTCATCATACCATTTCGTCGTTATGATTTCGGGGAGCACACTAGAATCCCTGTATCCCTCTCGAAGGAACGATTCAAACAGTTTGGTTCTTTCGAGTGACAGAGACATTTCCAAACTATGCTCGTCTCCTTGCGTTCACTAGAATAGGGATGAAACGGGCTACTTCAGGATACGTCGCAGAAGGGTTGTCGATATCGAACTTCATTCGCTGGAGATCCATGTAGTCTAAAAGCGAAGGTATTGGTGACCTTTCCGCTACATATGGTAGAATTGGAATTCTTCGTCGATAAGCAAAGTTGAGCTCGTGTCGCCATCGTCGAGATCGAAAAGTGTTTTTCGTGACCACCATGACTGCATGTCGCTGCCGGCTAGGCTCGACACAATCTCTTCCAGTTCCTCAAGACCCGGAGCAATGTTTCTTGCGACGAAGCACCGAAAGCTGCCCGTTCCATCGAGATAGTCACCGAGGCCCACTGCAACGCCCGCTCCTTCTTCTCCTCCCCATCCCACGAAAACTTCGCTAGGCCAAGATTGGGAAATAGGCGGGAGGGCCGTGTACATCCGATATCTGATGTTCTCTCAGAGTCCTAAATTCTTAAGACTGGCCATTCCCTTCCGTAAGATCGTCTGAAAACGCCTGCGTAGGACCTCCCAGGCACTGCTACGGGTATCGCGGACAGTTTGGTGAGAATGCGAGGTGGTCGAGGATCATGGTGATGGGTTCGAAATATCCGATTGTTCTTGCGTGGTTTCTCTCGGGTTGTTGTAGCGTGTTGACGGTTTTTGTCTGTGTGTGTCGTGGTGTAGTTTCGGTCCGGACCGCAGGGTTGAGCCGTGTCTTCTCTCTGTGTTCTCGACCCCTGGTCACCCCATCAAGGGGACCCTTCTTAGCATACGTTCCTAGGCCGGATAATTTTCGAGCTCTACGAATCCAGTTTTCTGGATGTGTAGCCTCAAAAAATATTCATATCGCACCTGGAATCTTGGGTACCTTCCGGGTAGTGGCCGTTTCCCGAGTCCATCCCTGATCCCATCGAGGGGGTAATCTTCGACCTAGACGGGCCCATTGTGGACAGAGACCGTCTTGTTGTTCATTGCACCCTTGAAGTTGCCAAGGGGCTGCTCCGTAGGACCCTGAACCCAGATCAGATCTCTTGGGGCCTCCACGAAACAGATACGATTCGAAGACTCACGCGTCAACTCTCGCGGGATCGTTCCGAACAAGCACTCGACGCCTACACACATTGCCTGAAGACTAACCTGAAGATGTGGGAGGTGTTCCCAGGAATCCCAGGACTATTAGAGAGGCTCGGAGAATCCGGCAAGCAGGTTGCCTTGGTGACATCGGTTCCGAACAGAACCCTAGTCCGTGAAGCTTTGGAGGGTCTAACCCTGAACCGCTACTTTGCAGCGGTGGTGACGGGGGAGGATGTGACGAGGAACAAGCCGGACCCTGAAGGCATCCAGATGGTCCTTAGGAGAATGGAGGTTCGGCCGAGCAGGGTGATCATGGTTGGCGATTCGGCCTCCGATATTCAAGCCGGGAGGAACGCGGGAGTAATCACTGGCGCAGCCCTCTGGGGTTCGAAGGCGATGAGGGACTTGTGGGGCCCC
>WNGR01007156.1_pt1 | contig 11857 bp, 12 predicted proteins | sample 5407581 | NCBI WGS metagenome assembly WNGR01 (sample SAMN13153383, study PRJNA577476) | soil metagenome | isolation source: 80 cm soil or saprolite under Garry oak tree replicate 2 | place: USA:California | collected 2016-06-15
CCCATGCCGCGGCAAGTTCGTCACTCGAAGGCATCGACCTGGACGAGGAATGGCAGGACGTGCTCCGCTCGGTCGCCGACGGCACCATGTCGGCCGCGGCAGCCGTCCAGCAGGAGATCAACCGGGCCAAACATCGGTGACCGACCCGTACGTCATCCCCGGCAGCGCATGCCTGAAGAATCTACTCGGCCTGACCGATCCGAATGAACTACGCACGGTCGAGGCCCGAATCATCAGTATTCGAGACGTGGAACTCGCACGCACCGTCCTGCCAGGTGAGTACAACCTCGCACACCTACAGGCCTTCCACCGCCACCTGTTCCAGGACGTCTACTCCTGGGCCGGACAACTGCGCACCGTCGACATAGCAAAGGACGGCCTACGCTTCGGCAACTGGAAGTTCGTCGACGAGCAGGTATCCGCCGTACTGGCGAAACTGGAGGACGACAACTGGCTCGCCAGCCTGCCAAGGGAACGCTTCGTGGTGAAGCTGGCCTTCTACTACGGCGAAATCAACGCCGTGCACCCGTTCCGGGAAGGCAACGGCCGAGCCCAGCGCGCGTTCCTGCGCCAGTTGTCCGCCGCCGCGGGCTGGCACCTCGACTGGTCCGAACTGAACAAATCCGACAACGTCATGGCATCGCGTCACAACCTCCGCACCGCGACCACCGACGAGCTGGCAAAGGTGATCGCCCCGGTCGTCGTCCGAATCTGAGGTTTGCCTAGCCCCGCAACAGGTTGCGGGCCATGACCATGCGCTGGATCTGGTTGGTTCCCTCATAAATCTGGGTGATCTTGGCGTCGCGCATCATGCGTTCTACCGGGAAGTCTCGGGTGTAGCCTGCGCCGCCGAACAGTTGCACCGCGTCTGTTGTTACCTCCATGGCTACGTCGGAGGCGAAGCACTTGGCGGCGCTGGAGATGAAGCCCAGGTTGGGTTCGCCGCGTTCCGCTTTCGCCGCTGCCACGTAGACCATGTGGCGGGCGGCTTCGATCTTCATGGCCATGTCGGCGAGCATGAACTGGACGCCCTGGAAATCGGCGATTGCCTTGCCGAACTGCTTGCGTTCCTTCACATACTGAATTGACGCGTCCAGTGCGCCCTGGGCGATGCCGACCGCCTGGGCGCCGATGGTGGGGCGGGTGTGGTCCAGGGTGCGCAATGCCGTCTTCAAACCCGTGCCGGGATCGCCGATGATGCGGTCGGCCGGGATCGTGCAGTCGGTGAAATAGATTTCCCTTGTTGGGGAACCCTTGATGCCGAGTTTGCGTTCCTTCGGGCCTACCTCGAAGCCGGGGTCGTCGGCGCGTACCACGAAGGCCGAGATGCCGTTGGCCGGTTTCGCGGCGTTGGGATCCGTCACCGCGATCACCGTGTACCACGTTGACTCGCCTGCGTTGGTGATCCAGCACTTGGTGCCGTTGAGGACCCAGTGGTCGCCGTCGAGCCTGGCCCTGGTCTTCATGGCCGCGGTGTCGGAGCCGGCGTCGCGCTCGCTCAGCGCGTAGGACGCCGTTTCGCCTCGGGCGATGGCGGGGAGGACGTACCGCTTCACCTCGTCGGAGGCTGCCAGGATGATCGGCATCGTTCCAAGCTTGTTGACGGCGGGGATTAGGGAGCTGGACGCGCAGACCCTGGCGACTTCCTCGATCAGGATGCACGTGGCCACCGAGTCGGCGCCCTCACCCTCGTAGGCCTCGGGGATGTGCACGGCGTGGAAGCCGGCCTTGATCAGGGCGTCGCGGGCCTCGACCGGGTAGCGCTCCTGCTCGTCCACCTCGGCCGCGTGTGGTGCGATCTCCTTCTCGGCCAGGGCGCGCACGGCCTCGCGGAGCGCGTCGTGCTCTTCTGCCAGCTGGTAGGTGCCGAAGCTCGCGTCCACGGTGGTTACCCTTCAGTAGTGCGGTGCCGAGGACGATGTTAGTACGCGTTCACGTGGTTGCGGACGTGTCCTCGCTCGCCCGTAGCGCCGCATCCTTCGCCTGCACCGATCGTGCCAGGGTCTGCTGGAAATCGGCCATCTTCGCGCGCAGGTTCGCATCCCCGGCACCCAGAATGCGCACGGCGAGCAGGCCCGCGTTGCGTGCGCCGGCGATCGAGACCGTCGCGACGGGCACGCCGGCCGGCATCTGCACGATCGACAGCAGCGAGTCCATGCCGTCCAGGTGTTTCAGCGGCACGGGCACGCCGATCACCGGCAGGACCGTGGCCGACGCCACCATGCCGGGCAGATGGGCCGCACCGCCGGCACCGGCGATGATCACCCGCAGGCCACGGTCGGCCGCGGCACCGGCGTAGTCCAGCATCCGCTGCGGGGTGCGGTGCGCGGACACGACGCTCACCTCGTAGGGCACGTCGAACTCGGCGAGCGCGGCGGCGGCGGCCCGCATCACCGGCCAGTCCGAGTCACTGCCCATGATCACGCCGACGACGGGATCGGTCACTGGTGGTCCCCTTCATGGATGTCGTAGCCGTCGGCCCACTGGCCGGTGGCCAGCCAGTGCGCGGCAAGGGACGCGACCCGGCGGACCGGGGCGAGCTCCGTGCCGACGACCGTCACGTGGCCGATCTTGCGGCCCGGCCGTTCCGCCTTGCCGTACAGGTGGATCTTGGCCTGCCCGAACCGGGCGAACAGGTGGTGCAGCCGCTCGTCGATGGCCATCACGTCCGGCTGGGTCGCGCCCAGGACGTTGGCCATCACGGTCACCGGCGCCACCGGGTCGGTCGCGCCGAGCGGGTAGTCCAGCACCGCGCGGATGTGCTGCTCGAACTGCGATGTGACTGAGCCGTCGATGGTCCAGTGGCCGGAGTTGTGCGGGCGCATGGCCAACTCGTTGACGACGAGGCCGTCGTCGGTCTCGAACAGTTCCACCGCGAGGACGCCGACCACACCGAGTTCCTCGGCCACCCGCAGCGCCAACCGTTGGGCCTCGTCGGCGGTGGACGTGCTCAGGCCAGGCGCCGGCGCGATGACCTCGACGCAGATGCCGTCGGACTGCACGGTCTCCACCACCGGCCAGCACGCGCCCTGGCCGAACGGCGACCGGGCCACGAGCGCCGCCAACTCCCGGCGCATGGTGACGAACCGCTCGACCATCAGCGGCGTGCCACGCTCCAGCAAGGACGCCACCAAAGCGTCGTCCGGGCCACGCAGCAGCCAGACGCCCCGGCCGTCGTAGCCGCCGCGCACCGCTTTGAGCACACATGGCCAGCCGAATTCGGCGACGTCCCCAACCGAAGTGACCGGGGCGAAGGCCGGGACCGGAACGCCGAGATCGGCCAACCGGCGGCGCATCACCAGTTTGTCCTGGGCGTGGATCAGCGCGTCCGGACCGGGATGCACGGTCACGCCGTCGGCCACCAGCGCGCGCAGGTGCTCGGTTGGCACGTGTTCGTGGTCCAGGGTGACGACGTCGCAGTGCGCGGCGAACGCGCGCAGCGCGGCCAGGTCGGTATGCGAGCCGAGATCGACGCCGGGCGCGACCAGCGGCGCCGGCTCGTCACCGGACACAGCGAGCACGCGCAGCGACTGGCCGAGAGCGATGGCGGCCTGGTGGGTCATCCTGGCGAGCTGGCCACCGCCCACCATGCCGACGACGGGAAGGCCGGTACGAGGGTCCACGAACAGGCGAGCCTAGTGGCCCGGTGCCTTGGCCAGCTCGGCGACCAGCCGACATGCGTTCTCGTGGGTGGCCGGCAGCTGTTCCAGCCGCACCGACGGCACGCCGATCTGGCGCAGCTGCGGGTCGACGCCGAGCCGTTCGGTGGTCAGCCAGCGGGTGGCCGCGGCACGCTCGGACAGCCGGCCGTCGCGTTCGGCCAGCACGACCATGGTGGCCGGGCCGATCGTGGCCAGGGTCTGGCCGCCGTCGAACGCGGTGTGCAGCACGTCGGCCAACAGCACCATCGCGGCAAGGCGGGACCAGCCGCTGGTGTGGCCGAGGTCGGCGTCGACAACGACGAGGACGTAGCGCGACCTGACCTCGAACCCACCGGCGGCCGCCGCGCGGTAGATCTCGCGCAGCCGGGCCCGCAGGTACGCGGAGTTGGCCAGACCGGTGAGGCCGTCGTAGACCTCGTTCCTGGTCAGTTGTTGGACAAGAACATCCGACCAGGCCATCGCGGTGACCCGCAGTAGCCGGGCCGGTGTGGCGTCGGGGTCGGCGGAGACCAGACCGTCGTGGTCCTCCGGCACGGTGAGCGCCGCGTGCAGGGCGGCCACGTCCTGGAGCGTCTCGCCGAGGCCGGAGCCAGCGGCGGCCCGTGCCCGACCCAGCTGGACCAGCGCCTGGTCCGGATCGGCGCCGGCGAGTACCGCCTCGCACACGAGGTCGACCTCGGCGACGGCCCAGTCGGTCGGGAACGGCCACCCGGATGCCAGGCTGGCCGTCCGCCACCGCGCACGGAGGGCGTGGAACGCCCTGGCCGAGCCGCCACGCCACGACTGTGCCTTTCCCCAGCCATCCCGCCCCAGCGGCGACACCTCCCGCGTTCCCACTGCCGCTTGTCCTCCTGTTGGCCGAACCGCTGTCCCCGTTGATCGCTCTCAGTCACCAGACGCTACGGATCCCCCGATATGACGCGAAATACGCCCCCAACTCGGACACGACTACCGTCCGCGACAGTCGTTCGGCGATCCGCCATGGCGAGCGGGATTCAGGTCCGTCACACTGACCCCCGGAACCTGAGGAGGGATTAAGTGGCCGCGGTCCCCGCAGAGATCCAAGGTCCCAGTGACGCTGAGCTGATCGACGCGGTTCGCGGCGGTCAGGTGGACGCGTTCGGGTCGCTCTACGAGCGGCACGTGTCGGCCGCGTACAACCTGGCCAGGCAGCTGGCCCGCTCCCGCGCGGAGTCCGACGACCTGGTCTCCGAGGCGTTCGCGCGGGTGCTCGACACCCTGCGCGCCGGCCGTGGTCCGGACTCGGCGTTCCGCGCGTACCTGCTCACCGCGCTGCGCCACGTGGCCTATGACAAGACCCGCCGGGACCGCAAGGTCGAGCTGACCGACGACGTCACCGCCGTCTCCGGGGTGGCCACCGAGAAGATCAGCGAACCGTTCCGGGACACGGCGGTGGCCGGGCTGGAGCGCTCGCTGGCCGCGAAGGCGTACGCCCGGCTGCCCGAACGCTGGCAGGCGGTGCTCTGGCACACCGAGATCGAGGGCCAGTCACCCGCTGAAGTGGCGCCGCTGCTCGGCCTGACCGCCAACGGCGTGTCCGCGCTGGCCTACCGCGCGCGCGAAGGTCTGCGCGAGGCGTACCTCCAGGTCCACCTGGCCGAAACCGCGACCGGGACCACGGCGGAACGCTGCCGGGCCACCACCGAGAAGCTGGGCGCGTGGACCAGGGGCGGGCTGTCCAAGCGGGAGACCGCGCAGGTCGAGGCACACCTGGACGAGTGCGAGCGGTGCCGGGCGCTGGCCGCCGAACTGGCCGACGAGAACAGCGGCCTGCGGGTCATCGCCACGCTGGTGCTGGGCATCGGCGCGGCCGGCTACCTGGCCACCACCGCCAAGGCCAGTGCCGGTGTCGCGCTGGCCGCGTCCGGGGCCGCTGCGGCCGGCGGTGGTGCCGGTGCGGCGGCGGGCGCGGCGAGTTCGCTGCCCCGGCAGTTCGTCGGGGTCGGCGCGTCGGTGGCGGCACTGGCCGTCGCGCTGATCCTCGCGTTGACCGGTGGGACCGTGCAGCACATCCCGGCCGCGGCCGCACCACCGCCGACCGTCGCACCGGTGCCACCGCCGAAGCCACCGGCGCCACAGCCACCGCCGCCGGTCGTCCCGCCACCGCCGGTCCAGCCAACGCCCGCACCACCCAGCCCGACGCCGGCCCCGCCGAACCCCGCGCCATCGCCGACACCGGCGCCGCCACCACCCCCCGGTCATCCGACGTTGAGCGCGTCCGGGCCGGCCATCACGCTGGTGCCCGGCCAGGGGTCAGTCGCGCTGCCGATCACGGTGGTGAACACCGGCAACGCGCCGTCCCAGCCGGTGACCGCGACGCTGAATCTGCCGCCGGGGGTGAGCGTGACCGGCCCGGTCACGGCCGCCGGCACGCGCTCCCTGCACCAGCAGCACATCGGGCCGCCGGAGACAACAACGCCGCCACCAGCCGCGCCCGTGGCACCCGTCGCGGCCGGTTCCGTGACGTGCCCGCCCGGCACCGGCACGGTCAGCTGCACGTCGCCGAGTGGCCTGCAGCCAGGCCAGTCCGTGGTGCTGGTGTTCCAGCTGGTCGCGGCGCCCGGCACGATGAACGGCCAGATCACCGGCACGGTCAGCGCCGGCATGGACGTGTCGGTGATGATCACCGTGCAGGTGCGGGTCCCGGCGCTGGTCGACGAGCTGGCGCTGACCGCGCAGCTGGACAAGTTCGACTCGTGGTGGAACTGGCTGTGGGACGGCTCGCCGATCATCGACGTGACCGCGACCAACACCGGCACCAGCACGAAACCGGTGACGATCGTGGCCGACCGGTCGTCGTCGCTGTGGCAGGGCGGCCCGGACTTCACATGTGTCGGCGGCGGCCAGCAGGTGACGTGCACGACCGACGAGGCGTTGGCGCCGAAGCAGTCGGCCCACCTGCGCCTGCGCCTGTACCACCTGCGGTCGGAGTCGGACATGGTCACCGTGGTCGGCACGCTCGGCAGCGCGACGCGGACGGCCCAGGTCGCGGTCGAGCCGCCGAAATGCCAGTGGTTCTGGTGTTTCCCGGTCGCGGGACCGGACGACGCCGTGACCACCACGCCACCGACGACCACCCCGCCGACGACGGACCCGACGAAGACCGGACCACCGCCGACGACGCACACGCCGCTGCCGGGGCCCGATCCGACCGGCGCGCCGCCGCCCGGAGCCCCGCCGACGACCACGACAACGCCACCGGTGCAACTGCCCACGACGGTCCCGCCGCCGACCCAGCCGGGCTGCGCGACGGATCCCGGTCCGGGGAAGTACCACCCAGGGGACCTGTGCAACCTGGTGCCGGCCGTGTTATCGCTGCTCGGGCCGCTCTAGTTGGTCCGGGCAGGGCCGATGCAGGCCACCGCGACCGGGTTGCGGCTGACCGGCACCCAGTGCGTCGCGCCGGTCGCGTCGGTGCACGACGCCGAGCCGCCGGGTCCCGGTTCGGTCTTGAGCACGGTGAACGCGCCGGCCGCGCACGGGGACTTGAGGAAGCTGCTGTCCACGCAGTCGCCCTGCTTGACGTCGAGGGTGAAGCAGTAGAAGCCGGCCGACGCGGCGGACACCCGCAGGTACTCGTGGTCGGCGCAGCCGGTCATGTCCGGGCTCACCACCGCCAGCACCAGGTCGGACCGGGCGGTGCCGCAGGTGACCTGCTCGCCGAGGCGGTACTGGTTGTCTGCGGTGGCCTGGGCGCTCACGCAGGCGCCAGGCGCCAGGTGTAGCGCGGTGCTGCCGTTGGGCAGGCCGTTGTCGGGCGCGGTGGTCAGCGGCTGGGCGTCGATCGTGGTGGGCGTCGCCTGCGCGGCCGTGGTGGGCGGCGGGGCGGCGGACCGCTGGGTGTGCCGCTGTTGCAGGAGCACGGCGCCGACCGCGACACCGCCGATGATGACCAGGACGGACACCACGACCACGATCTTCCGGCCCGTGTTGCGCGGCGGTTTGCCGGGCGGCGGGCCGCCCCAGCCGCCCTGCTCTTCCCAACTGCTCTGCGGGTTCGCTAGGCCGCCGTACTGGACGGTCGGGAAGTCGCCGTACGGGTATTGCGGTTGGTCACCCCAGCCGCCCCGGTCGGGTGGGCGCGGATATCCCGGCGGTGGGTACGGACCGGACATCGGGACCTGTCTCCTTCCGGGCTACCACGCTCGGTGGCCAAGCACGCCGCGTACCACACTATTGGTGCTCACCATGGTGACGCGACCATGTGGGTGACCGGTATCGGCGTGCCGTTATTACCGTGTGACACGGACCAGAGCATGGACTCTACGATCGTGCCGGTACAGTTCGTGGTGTGTCCCTCGTCGACAACACCCTTGAGCACGTGCCGGAACCAGTGCGTTCGCTGCTGCTCAAGCACCGTGAGCTGCTGAAGTTCGCCTTCGTCGGCGCGTTCTGCTTCGTGATCACACTGAGCGTGAACTACGGCCTGAAGCTGACCGTGCTGGGTGAGAAGCCGGTCACCGCGCAGGCGATCGCGGTCATCATCGCGACGATCGTGTCGTACATCCTCAACCGCGAGTGGGCGTTCCGGACCAGGGGCGGCCGCGAACGCCACCACGAGGCGGCACTGTTCTTCCTGATCAGCGGCATGGGCGTGGTGCTGAACACCGCGCCGCTGTGGATCTCCCGTTACGCGCTGGACCTGCAGGTGCCGAACGTCAGCCGGTTCGTGCAGGAGTTCTCCGACTTCACCAGCGGCATGATCATCGGCACGCTGGTGGCCATGGTGTTCCGCTGGTGGGCGTTCAAGAAGTGGGTGTTCCCGAGCGAGAACTTCCGCCCGGACCGCCGCGTCCGCCGGCTGCACTCCGTCGACGGCGCCACCAAGTCCGACGAGCAGGTCGCCTGACTTTCAGCGTGGGGTGGCCTCGGTCCGCCACGGCGTTGCCAGCACGTCCTCGGCCTTGGCGACCGGCAGGAACAGCGCGAACGTCGGCGGCCGCAGCACGGCCAGTTCCAGCCGACCGCCGTCGGCGTCCACCAGCGCCCTGGCCAGCGCCAGGCCTACCCCCGTCGATCCGCCGCCGGACACGCCGCGCTCGAACACGTGCGCGGCCAGTTCGTCCGGCACGCCGGGGCCCGCATCGCTGACCTCGATCAGGACCATGCCGTCGCCACGTCGAGCCGCGACGAGCACCGTGCCGGTGCCGTACTTCAGGGAGTTGTCCAGCAACACGCCCAGCGCCTCGCGCAGCCGGCCCGGCGTGGCCCTGGCCAGCAGGCCCTCCGGTACCCGCAGCCGCAGCACGCGACCCTTGGCGCGCAACAGTTCCCGCCACTCGGCCACCATCATCGGCAGCCGGACGGCCAGGTTGACCGGCTGGGCCTCCGCGGCGCGGGCGGCCGATGCCGCGGCCAGCAATTCGTCCAGCACCTGGGCCAGCCGCTCCGCCTGATCCAGTGCCGCCGACGCGTCCTCCACGGTTTCCGGGTTGGACGCCATGGTCAGCGTCTCCAGCCGCAGTTGCAACGCGGTCAGCCGGCTGCGCAACTGGTGCGACACGTCGCCGACCAGGTCGCGTTCCCGCTGCACCAGCAGGGCGAGCGCGGCAGCCGACGTGTCGAGGGAGTCGGCGACCAGGTCCAGTTCTGCGACGCCGTAGCGGCTGCTGTCCGCGCGGAAGTCCCCGGCGCCCAACCGGATCGCGCGGTCGGCCACGTGGCGCATCGGCTCGGTCAGCCTGCGGGCGGTGACCGTGGCGACGACCGTGCCGGTGCTGATCGACAGCACGACCAGCAGGACGACGAACACCGCGACCTCGACCTGCAACCGGCGGATCGGGGCGGCCGGCAGGGACACCCGGACCGTGCCGCTGCGCGCGACGGGCACCGACTCCGAGATGACGTCCGGGCCGATGTCGTTGTAGGTCTGCGGCGGCTGGTTGGGCAGGCTCAGCGTGATCTGACCACCGATGGGGTCCGCGCTGGCCAGCTTGGCCATGTTGATCGCGCGCCCGGCGTCGATATCCTGGCCGACGCTGGCCGCGGCCTTCTGCGCATCGTTGATCAGGTTGCTCTCGCTGAGCACCTCGACCATCTGCATCGCGGCGTACCCCAGCGGCACCCCGAGTGCGCAGGCGGTGACCGCGACCGCGAGCAGGATGGCGAGCAGAATCCGTCGCCGCACGCCGGCCTCCTAGTCCGCGTTGTCCGCGTTGAAGCGGAAACCGACCCCGCGCACGGTCGCGATCCGCCGCTCGGCGGACCGCGGGTTGCCGTCACCGACCTTGCGGCGCAACCAGGACATGTGCATGTCCAATGTCTTGCTGTTCTTCAGTTCCGGCCCGTTCCAGACCTCGAACAGGATCTCCTCGCGGGTCACCACGTGGCCGGCGTGCTGCATCAACACCCGCAGCAGCTCGAACTCCTTGTTCGCCAACTGGATCTCCACGCCGTCCACGGTGACCAGCCGCCCACTCAGGTCCATCCGCACGCCGTTGGCCTCCAACGTCTCCGGCGAGCGGCGGCGCAGCAGGGCACGGATCCGGGCCATCAGTTCGGCCAGCCGGAACGGTTTGGCCACGTAGTCGTCGGCGCCCGCATCCAGGCCGACCACGAAGTCCACCTCGTCCGCGCGGGCGGTCAGCATCAACACCGGCAGGCCGCGACCGGCCGAGCGCAGCCGCCGGCAGACCTCCAGCCCGTCCATGCCGGGCAGGCCCAGATCCAGCACCAGCAGGTCGGCGCCGCCCGCGTTCGCGGCCTCCAACGCGGTCGGGCCGTCGACGACGATCTGCACCGCGTAGCCCTCCCGGTGCAGGGCCCTGGAGAGGGGCTCGGCGATCGCGGGATCGTCCTCGGCCAGTAGCACCACGTTCACGGTGCGCTCCTCTGCGATGCGGGCACGGGTTCCATCAGGACACCAAGCGTATTCATGACAGCATCCAAACCGTGTCACTCGACGAATCTGATATCGAACTGGCCCTCCGACTGGCGGACACGGCGGACGACATCACCGTCGCGCGCTTCCGCGCCCATGACCTGAAGGTAGACCGAAAACCCGATCGCACGCCGGTCACGGACGCCGACCTCGCCGTCGAGGACCGGATCCGGGAACTGCTGGCGTCGGCACGACCGGGTGATCAGATCGTCGGCGAGGAACGCGGCGGCGAGGTCGGACCCGGCCGGACCTGGCTGATCGACCCGGTGGACGGGACCAAGAACTTCCTGCGCGGTGTGCCGGCGTGGGGCACGCTGATCGCGCTGCTCGTGGACGGTTCGCCGCTGGTCGGCGTGGCCAGCGCGCCCGCGCTGGGCCGGCGCTGGTGGGCGGCGGCCGGAACCGGGGCGTGGAGCAGGGCGCCGTACGGCGATCCGTGGCGCATCTCGGTGTCCGCCGTGGACGATCTGGCGGATGCCTACCTGTCCACGACCGACCTGGGCTCGTGGGTGAAGGACCACTCCAGGGACGCCTACCTGAGGCTGGTGGACGCCTGCTGGGAGAGCAGGGCGTTCGGCGACTTCTGGCAGCACTGCCTGGTCGCGGAGGGTGCGCTCGACGTGGCCGCGGAGCCGATCGTGAACCCGTGGGACGTGGCGGCGCTGCAGGTCATCGTCACCGAGGCCGGTGGCCGGTTCACCGACCTGGCCGGCCGACCGCGCCACGACGGCGGTTCGGCCCTGTCCACCAACGGGCGGCTGCACGACGCGGCGCTCACGGTGCTCGGTCCGCCACCGGCGTCGTGACGAGCGCGCCCCTGGCCACCTGCGCGAACACCAGGCGGCCGAACAGGTAGTGGCAGGCCACCTGCTCGTTGGTGAACCGGGCCCAGTCGTAGCGGTTGCCCTGCTCGCGCCAGAACACCTCCCAGGTTTCCTCCGGTTCGCCAGGGCGCTCGCCGGGCTGTTCGTCGCGCAGCAGGCACCACGCGTTGTCCGCCTCGGTGCCGATCGAGACCACCTCGGTCGGCACCCCGACCGCCGCCAGCCATCTGGTGATCGACTCAGCGTCCATCTGTGATCTCCATGAGGTAGCCCAGTGCCATCAGGTCCGCGGCCGGGTAGACCGCGCGGTAACGCTCACCGCCGCCGGGCTGGCCGAACCAAGGCGCGGACAGCGTCCGCCACACCGGCAGGTCGGCTGTGACCTCGTAGCGGTGGTAGCCGGCGGCCAGGTGGTCGGGCGGCAGGGAACGGCGGGCGAACGGTGTGCCGTCGGCGCTGAACACCCGGCC
>WNGR01015505.1_pt1 | contig 11855 bp, 10 predicted proteins | sample 5407581 | NCBI WGS metagenome assembly WNGR01 (sample SAMN13153383, study PRJNA577476) | soil metagenome | isolation source: 80 cm soil or saprolite under Garry oak tree replicate 2 | place: USA:California | collected 2016-06-15
CGGTGTTGGTCTCCGCCCTCGGTGTAGAGGTCGGCGGGGAAGCGGAGTTCTGTCTCGAGGTCGAGGACGGCGTGCCAGCTTGCGCCGGACTCGAACCAGACGTCTAGGATGTCCATCTCCTTGCGGAACTCTTCGTGGCCGCAGGAGCACTTCGTTCCCCTGGGCAGGAGGGCGGCTGCGTCGTGGACGTACCAGGCGTCGGCGCCTTCCTTTTTGAAGAGATCGACGATGCTCTTGTTTATGGCCTTGTCGTTGAGGGGGGCGTGGCACTGTTCGCAGAGGAAGACGGCGATGGGGACGCCCCAGATGCGCTGGCGCGAGATGCACCAGTCGGGGCGCGTGGCGATCATGTTGGAGATGCGCTCCTGGCCCCAGGCGGGGTCCCAGACGACCTGGGCGATTTCGTCGAGGGCGCGCTGACGGAACGTGGTCTCGGTGCCCTTCTCGTCGAACATCGGAGTTTCCATGCCGATGAACCACTGCTCGGTGGCGCGGACGATGACGGGGTTGTGGCAGCGCCAGCAGTGGGGGTAGGAGTGCTCGAAGCTGGTGGCGCTGAGGATGGTTCCTTTTTCCCGCAGGAGGTCGATGATGACGGAGTTCGATTTGAAGACGGTGAGGCCCTCGTAGGGTTCGCCGTTGGTGTTGCGCTGGCGGCCGGCGTTGTCGACGTATTGAATTTCAGGCAGGTCGTAGCGCTTGCCGGTGTAGAAGTCGTCGACGCCGTGGGCGGGAGCGGTGTGGACGGCTCCGGTGCCTTGGTCGGCGGTGACGTATTCGGCGATGGCTCCGAGGACCTTGCGGTCGAGGAAGGGGTGCTGGAAGGTGACGCGGTCGAGCCGGGCGCCGGGGAAGCGGGCGATCTCGACGGCATCGGGCAGGTTGCAGGCTGTCTTGACGGATTCGGCCAGGTCGGCGGCTACTAGATAGACTGTTTCGCTGTCGGAACCCACGTTCGAAGGTCCGGACGTGGGGCACCCGAGGGCGACGTAGGTGAGGTCGGGGTTGAAGGCTATGGCCTGGGAGGCGGGGAGGGTCCAGGGGGTGGTGGTCCAGATGATGGTGAAGACCTTTTTGCCTGCGAGGGCGGCGTCGATGGCCGCAGGATCGCTGGCCAGTGCGTAGCGGACGTAGACGCTGGGCGAGGTGTGCTGCTCGTACTCGACTTCGGCCTCGGCGAGGGCGGTTCTGTCGTGGATGCACCAGTAGACGGGCTTGAGGCCTTTGTAGACGAAGTCCTTCTCGAAGAAGTCGTAGAAGGTTTCGACGATGCTGGCCTCGTAGCCAAAGGACATGGTGAGGTAAGGCGAGTTCCAGCGGCCGAAGACTCCGATGCGCTCGAACTGAGTGCGCTGGAGGTCGACGTACTTCTGGGCGTAGTCGCGGCAGGCCTTGCGGACGGCTACGGGGTCCATCTCGAGTTTTTTGCGGCCTAGCTGCTCGTCTACCTTTATTTCTATAGGCAGGCCGTGGCAGTCCCAGCCTGGGATGTAGGGGGAGTCGAAACCGGCCATGGTCTTGGTCTTGACGACGAAGTCCTTGATGCACTTGTTGAGGGCGTGGCCGAGGTGGATGGCTCCGTTGGCGTAGGGGGGGCCGTCATGGAGGATGTACTTCGGGGAGCCGGCGCGGGCGGTGCGAATTTGGGCGTAAAGGTCGTCTTTCTGCCACGCTTCGAGGCGAATTGGCTCATTCTGGGGCAGATTGGCCTTCATGGGGAAGGTGGTCTGCGGCAGGTTGAGGGTGGACTTCAGCGCCTTGACGGGCTGGTCCGGGACGGAGGGCTTGGGGACGGACTTTAAATCGGATGCTTCCGGCATTCGTTCCTCTTTATTCCTTATAGACAGAAGTGCAGTTTGCGCCAAACTCTTATTGTAGCCGGGGGAGCGGAGTAATGAATGTGATGCGGGCGAGACATTCCTGAGGTGAAGTGCGTCCAATGAAACGAGCGTGTGGAGGCGAATCTTTGTAGAATGTTCTCTGGAGCCAGGTGCCGTGCGTGGCTGTATCGAAAAAGAAACCGGCGGAAGACCGGGAGAGTAGAGAGATAGAGAGTTGCGCACGATTCTCGAGAAGGGTAGGCGGGGGCCTCAGTCACCTGCCACCGAGGCAAAGCAGCTTATGGCGAATACATTGTCGACACCACCGGAGATTGAACCAGGCAAAGAAGGTCCCACGCTACGTCCGGCAGAGGCACCACATCTGAATGAAGAGACCGATGGGTCCATGTGGAGTTCGCTCTTCTCGAATCTGCGGGATGCGTTCGGTAAGACGACGGAAGCTCCGCTGGTGTTGGATTCAAAGCCGATTGAGAACGACCTGATCATCCATGAAGAGGGAGTCTTCAGCTCTCTGTGGAGCAGCATCCGGGATGTCTTCTTCCCGCCTAAACTGCCGCCGCTGGTGCTTGAGTCCACGCCGGTTGCTGTTGTCGACCGGATGAAGGTGAAGCGGGACGCGAAGTCGACGACGATTTCTTTTGTGATCCACGGCCTGGTGATTCTGCTGATTGCTTACATGCTGATGAAGAAGGTTGCATTTACGGCACCGGCCAAGACGACGCTGGTGACTGAGATTGCGATTCCACCGAAGGCTCCTCCGAGGGCTGAGGCGATGGGCGGTGGCGGCGGACAGCGCGGGCCGACGCCGGTGACGAAGGGAACTCCACCGAAGTTTGCCGAGCAACAGATTGTTCCGCCTAAGGCGCCGCCACTTGTCGAGCCCAAGATCAAGATCGAGCCGACCGTCGAGGTTCAGAAGGACGTGAAGATGGCGAGCAGCCTTCCGCAGATTGGTGTGGCGAATTCGCCGCTGGTCGGAATGTCGATGGGCAATGGTCGAGGAACCGGGCTGGGCTCCGGGAACGGTTCGGGCATCGGGCCGGGCTCGGGCGGAAACATGGGTGGTGGACCGAGGCGGATTGGTGGTGGAGTTTCGGCGCCGCAGTTGATCTTTTCGGTCGAGCCGGAGTTCTCCGAGGAGGCTCGCAAGGCCAAGGTTGCGGGCAATGTGCTGGTTAATCTTTGGGTCGACACGAACGGAAATCCGAGTCATGTTCGCGTGATCCGCGGCGTTGGCATGGGCCTGGATGAGAAGGCAAAGGAAGCGGTGATGCAGTACAAGTTCAAGCCGGCGATGGAGAACGGGAAACCTGTGCTGGTTGAACTGAATGTCGAGGTCAACTTCCAGATCTTCTAGAGGTTTCTAAGGAGAAAGACAAAGGGCCTGCTTTATGAGCGGGCCCTTTGTCTTTGATTGCAGGTTTGTCAGGCAGCCTGAGGAGACGGATTGTGCTGCATCCGGGAGCTATTGGAGCGGATGAGCCTTGCTCCAGTGTTCGATTGCAGGTGGAAGCGATCGACCTGTTCCTCGAGGGTTACGGCGGTCGTGCGGAGCGACTCGATGCCGGCGGCCGTCGTGGCCATTTCGACGAGGTTGTCGTGGCTGAGCGAGTGGATCGAGTCGAGGCTCGCACTGGACTGATCCGCCGCTGCGGCCTGTTGCGAGGCGGCGATGGCGATCTGCGCGATCATCTTGTCGACACGCTCTGCCATGCCGATGATGCGCTCGAGTGCTTCGCCGGCCTGGTTGGTGGTGACGACGCCCTGCTGGACGGTTCCGGTGCCGCTCTCCATGCTCGCGATGGCGATGCGGGTGCGGTCCTGGATCTCCTGGATCATGGTTGCGATCTCGCCTGTGGCCTGCGCTGTGCTCTCGGCGAGACGGCGGACTTCGCCGGCTACGACTGCGAAGCCACGACCGTGATCGCCGGCGCGTGCGGCCTCGATGGCTGCGTTGAGGGCGAGCAGGTTGGTCTTGCGGGCTATCTCGTCGATGACGGTGACGATCTGGCTGATGCGCTTCGAGTCATCGCCGAGCAGACCGACCGTGGACGAGGTTTCACTGACGGCTGTTGCGATGGAGTGCATGGAGCCGAGGACCTGCTTGACGATGTCTCCACCTTCGCGGGCAGTCTGTGCGGCGTTGCGCGCGGTTTCGGCGGCGGACTGGGTGTGGCGCGAGACCTCGGCGATGGAGGCGGACATCTCCTGCATCGCCGTGGCGGCCTGCTGGGTCCGGTGAGCGAGCCTGCGGTGTCGACTACGGTGCCGATGATCGAGCCGAGGCTGCTCTGCATCTTCTGCATGGCTACGGCGAGGGTGCCGATCTGATCGCTGCCGTAGAGGTGGTCGAGATCCTTGCCGGTGAGGTCGCCTTCGGCGATTGCGTCGGCGCGCTCAGCTACGAGATCGATGGATTTGGTGATGCGCCGGGCGAGGAGGATGGAGACCACGCCGCCGACGATCGCGCCAAGAATGGTAGCGAGCCACAGAGTGTAGAGCGTGGCGGTGTTTGCGCGCTGGAGTTGGACGATTTCGGCGTCAGCCTGGGCCATCTGGGATTGTCCGAGGTCTCCGGACATCGCGAAGAGGGACTTCTCCAGAGGAAGTATCTGGTTCTGGAAGGTGTCGTAGGCCTGTGCAGTTCCTTGCGCGGTCTTGGACTCGTTGAGCTGCTCGACCTTCTCTTCGAGGGACTTCAGATTGGAGAGCCCGGCGTCAAGCTCGCTGATGCGTGTCGCATCGTAGCCGAGGTTGAATTGCGAGGCGTATTGCTTGAGCTTGGCCATAGCATCGTCTGCCTGGGCGAGGTTTCCCTGGCGCGCCTTGCGGAAGTTGGCGGCAGACGCGGGGTCGATGCCGAAGAGCATGTAGGACTCGAGCGCGTGGATGCTGTAGACGAGCTGAATACGCAGGTCGCGGGTGGCGGCGTTGATCGGGATGTGCTGCGTAGTGGCGCTGGATGCGAGGTGGTTCGCCTCCTGGATGCGCATGGTGGCTGTGAAAGCACTGAGCAGCATTGCGCAGATGAGAACGCCCGTAGTGAGGCCGAGTTTCGATTCGAGTTTCATGATGATCCTTACCTACGCGAGGTTGTCGGTGATGTGATTACTGGATGGTGAAGTTGACTTCAACTTCCGATTCGGAGGGTTCCGGGTTGGGGGCGAAGCGCCAGCGCTTGACGGCGTCCTGCGCGGCGGAGGTGAGAAGGGCGTGGCCGGACTCGACTTTAGTATCGGAGACGGTGCCGTCTGCCTGAATCTGGACGAGCAATACGACTTTGCCGCCGACGTGCATGCGGTGCGCGAGTTCGGGATAGACGGGGGGGACGCGGGTGACTACTGCTCGATGGACGTTGCCGGCGAGGGCGGTGCCAACGCAAAGGAAGAGGATCCCCGTGAGAAGGAGAGAGCGGGCGCTGCGGGGTATGGGTGCCAAAGTGAACCTCCGGGTACAGAGGCTGTATCGGCGGGGGCGGCGGAGTCTTTAGCGGGAGGCGAGGACGGGGGTGACGATCTCGGCGAAGGTGAGGTTTTCGGCGGGGCTGCCGGTGCGCTCCTTCCAGTCGAGGAAGAGTTTGCCGTAGCTGTCGGTGAGGCAGGCGGCGTGGTCGACCTGGAGTTCGGCGAGGGTCCGGTCGATCCATTCTGTCGGGCCTTCGAGCTCGGCGTAGTTGCCGATGGGGGTTTCGTCGATGACAAGGTGAACGGTGGTGCTCGTGATGGGATCGGTGCGGGACCACTCGGTGCGGTACTTCTCGTAGACGAAGGCGGGGATGTAGCCGAGTTGCTCGAAGATGGCGGCCAGGGCAGGGCCGTCTTCGACGGTGGTTTCAGTCTCGATGCGGACCTTGTAGCGGGCGAAGTCGTCGGGCTGGTCGGGCAGGCGTTTGTGGGTGAGGGTCCAGAGGTCGCCGTACTTGCGGAGGCGGAGAATCTGACGCTTGGTGCGGAGTTCGCGCGAGGGAGTGTCGTAGAGAATGTTGCGTTCGAAGGTGCGGGGCGTGTCGAGGTGAAAGCCGAGCTGGGGTAGGCGCGATTGGAGGGCTTGTGGATCGGAGATGGGAAGTTTGAGTTCGATCTCGGCGGCCTGCATGGGGTGAGTATACGGCTGGAGAGGCACGTCCGCAGCGATAGGATGGAGAGATATGTTCAGTGGAAAAACGGAACGATTAGAGGGTGAGGCTGGACTGCTGCGGGCGGCGGAGTTGCTGCGCGGAGGCGGGACGGTCGCGTTTCCGACCGAGACGGTGTATGGATTGGGAGCAGATGCGCTTGATCCGGTGGCAGTTGGGAGGATATTTACCGCTAAGGAGAGGCCTGGTTGGGATCCGGTTATCGTGCATGTGTGTGACCGCGAGATGTTGCATCGGGTTGCTGAAATTCCGGCTTCGATGGCAAGGGACGTCGAAGCGCTGATAACTGCTTTCTGGCCGGGACCACTTACATTGTTGCTGCCACGGACTGCGGCTGTGCCGGATGTAGTGACGGCGGGAAGGGCGCTGATTGGGGTTCGGATGCCGGGGCATCCGGTGGCTTTGGAGTTGATTCGGAGGGCGGGGGTGCCGGTGGCGGCGCCGAGTGCGAACCGGTTCGGGAGGACGAGTCCGACGACTGCGGAGCATGTGCTGGAGGATCTGGATGGGCGGATCGATGCGGTGCTGGATGGTGGTGCGACCTCGGTGGGGGTGGAGTCCACGGTGCTGGATGTGGGGGCGATGATGATCTATCGGCCGGGAGCGGTTACGGCGGAGATGATAGCTGCTGTTGCGGGAGAGGTGAGGGTGTTTCAAGAGAGTGGGCTGGAGACTTCGGCGGCTCCTGAGAGTCTGCCTTCGCCGGGGGTTGGGTTGCGTCACTACGCTCCGCGGGCGCGACTTGTGCTTCTGGATATGCCTAGCGAGGGCGCTTTGCATGAGGCCATTTTGCGCTATGGACAGGCCGATGAAGTAGTGGGAGTGATGCTTCCGGATGAGTGGGACGCGCCGGGTGCTCGGCAGGTGTTTGCCTGGGGACCCTGGGGCGATGGCGAGATTCTGGCGCGGAGGCTCTTTGCTGGTCTGCGGGCTCTGGATGAGGCTGGGGTTACGGTGATTCTTTGTCCCTTGCCTGAGGGGGATGGGGTTGGGGTGGCTTTGCGGGATCGGCTGAAGAAGGCTGCGCGGAGGAAGTAGGACAACGACAACCAGGTCCTTCGACTCCGCAGCTCGCAAAGTACGCGAGCTACTCCGCTCAGGATGACACTTTTCTGGCTAGTTTCTGATTAGCGGGCGGCGGTGGTTAGTTGGCCGGCGAAGGCGTCGAGGGAGAGGCTACGGAGGAGGTTGCGGCGCATTCCGCTCTGGACCTGGTCGAGGGCGCGGGACGCCTGCTCTATCCAGTGGAAGGAGAGGGATTGGGCGAAGCGATCGATCTCTGCGCGGAGGTCGGTGTTGCGGAGGAGTTCGGGGGTGCCGGCCTGGAGGAGGAGGATGTCTTCGAGGAGGAGGGAGAGTGCGCGGAGGAGGGCGGAGGTTTTCTGCTGGCCTTCGGCTCCGGCGCGGTAGGTCTCGGTCATCTTGAAGAGGGCGGTGTGGTCCGGTTCGGCCGATGCGTTGCGGATGAGGAGTAGGGCATCGGCGCGGGCGGCGGTATAGGCTTCGAGGTCGAAGCCTAGGGCCTTGCCGGCGGCTCCCTGGGCCAGGCGGGCGATGAGGGTACGCTGTTTGGGATTGACGTCGGGGCGGCGGTCGGCGAGGAGCATCTCGATCTCTTCCACAGGCAATGCTCCCAGACGCACGGTGGCGCAGCGGGAGCGGATGGTGGGGAGGAGTTCGCCGGGGTTTTCGGCGAGGATGATGATGTGGACGGTGTCGGGTGGCTCCTCGAGGACCTTGAGGAGGGAGTTGGCGGCCTCCTTCATGAAGTTGGCCGCGGTGAGGATGAAGATCTTGCGGCGCGCTTCGCCGGGAAGGGTGTGGGAGCGCTGGATGAGGGTGCGGACCTGGCCTAATTTGATGAGGAGTTGCGGGGGGTCGGGGGGGATGATGAGGACGTCGGGGTGGGGCTGGATGAGGACGCGGGTGTCCTTCTTGTCGGTCTCGCGGAGGTCTTCGCGGGCGGCGACAGCCTGGTCGATGAGGTCTTCGAGGTTGAAGGCTTCGGCGATGCGGGTGCAGTGGTGGCAGACTCCGCAGAAGGAGGCGAGGGAGATGCCGTTGGACCAGAGGTCGCGGGGCTGGCGCTCGCACTCGACAGCCATGGCCAGCATGAGGGCGAGGGTGTACTTGCCGGCGCCGTTGGGTCCGGCGAGGATGATGGAGTGGGGGAGGCGGCCGGCGGCGATGGCGGTGCGGAGGGACTCTACGGCGTGAGTGTTGCCGATGAAGTCGTTGAAGGTCGCGGGTTGGGTCATCTCTTTTCTCCTCTCTGCCGGTCGTTCTGGCGGGTACCCGGGGTGGTGTACTTAAAGTCCTAAAGTAGTCATCCAACGGGAGTTACGGGATGGTTATTTCTGTAAAGTATTGAATTCAGATACTTTAGATAGTAAAGTATCTGGAATGAATACTTTAGGGTGATCTTGACGGGCTGTGGTGCAAGGCCCTTAGCTGAGGATACCGGATTGGGCGGGTGGTTTTGTCAAGTACCATCAGATTTTGGTATTGGCTCAATTTGACATGAGACTGTTCGTGAATGCGATCAGTGGATACGAAGAGGGCGGGCTTTCAGCCCTTGGGGTGTGGCTCTATCTGGACCGAGGGCATTCCACCCCAAGGAACCAGATGCGCTCCTTGGGGCCCCGGGGCTGGTATAGGAGCGCGCCGTTGGCGCTTGAGGCCATCCGCCGGGTGTGGATCTTTGGGGAGCGTCACAACTTCGGCTTTTTCTCAAACTGACCCACTACCCAGATTTTTGGGTAGAGCCTTGCCAAGGCTTGAGGGCTGACGGCGCGCGGCTGCTGCCCATGTTGCGGCTGGCCAGGAAGCCGAGGGTGGTGCAGGTGAGCAGCCTGGCGCAATCGGCAGGGGAAGGATGCTGCTGTGGCGAAGAGGCTTTGGGAGGTATCGAAGCAGCTGGGGGGGGTGCGTTGGAGTGAGTAGCGAAGGGCGTTGGAGATGGTCGAAGAGAAGAGAGACGAGCCTTCTCACCCCATTCGGCGCGGCGTTTTTATCGGCACATCTGAAGAGGGTGCTGAAAAAGTCTGATTGCGGCTGCGGAGAAGGCCCGGGGCTAGGGTGTTTAGTCCCAGCTTGTAGTGGAGGGGAGAGGAAAGGATGCCCAGGGGAGGCCTAGCTAAAGCTTTGACGCACCTCGATACAAGGACAAGAGCGAAGACGAAATACAGGGATCTCTCCACTGCGCAACGGACGATAAGACCGTCCGTTGCTCCGGTCGAGATGACGTTTGTTTTGGGTTGGGTGGGAGAGAAAAGGCAACGACAACGGCAAAATCGGCGATTTCCGTGATTCGTCAAACACTACCTAAAGCCCTCTGTCGTTCAAGGGTTTATCACAGGGATAAAGCCCTGCGCTCCACTGAAATACAACGACAAAGACTTTTCCGCACCTAATGACCGGCGTACATGGCATTACCGCCTAAACTTGTTTCAAGGAGGGATATTGTATTTGACATATACAGTTATCTCGGGTAAAGTCTGCGTGCCGTTCTTTCTGTTTCCCCCTCGCACGTTCACAGAGTTCAGGGCCAGTGCTGGAGAAGAACCTCGCACTGCAGCAGCCACCGCTGCTTCTGTTGCCACCTGGCCGCCATAGGAAACGAAGGAACGGCAAGTCTCCCAGGGCCTCGGAATAAAGGGAAATCCAGCCAGTTCTTTGCCTCGATCGGGCACGGGACCGACTCGGAGTAGCACGCCCTATACCGCATGCAACCTATACGCACGCAACTCTGTGCGGGAGGGATCGTCATGAGAAACAATCGGCAAAACCTCCTGCATTTGGCGAACCCGGCATCTGGTGTCCCGAGCGGTACATCAGCTTATCGAACTTCCCCTAGACGGAGGTTGGGGTCAGCTCGTCACGAGAATGAGGCATAACTGATATCAGATTGGCAGGTATGGCGCGGTGAAAAATGTAGAGTTCTATGGGCAGGCTTACCAGAATCCAGAATTCGTCAGGGTGTATCAGGAGACCCGCAATGAGCTTTATCGGCGCATTGCAGGGATCATCCGTGCTCTCGGCGCGACCTACGCATTGGACATAGGTTGCTCTGTGGGCCTCCTGGTGAAATACCTGTATGAGGAGGGCATCTCCAGTTGGGGCGCGGATTTTGATCTGCCGCAACTGCGAGCGGCTCATGCGAGCCTCCCCTGTGGTCACAACTTCTTCTATGGGGATGCGGCCGAACTGAACATCCCGATTCCCGCACAAGACAGCGTCATCATCTTGCTGGATACGGTCCGCTATATGACCGAACCGCAGAAGCTCGGACGTCTGGGCGCACAGTACCTCATCATCAAAGAGGTTTCGGGGAATCCGATGATGGGGCACTGGCGGAAGGATCAGAATGATACGGTGCTGTACACTCCAGCCAAGTTAGCCCGCTTGTTTCCGACCTATTGCCTTGAGCGCATCTATGCTTCACGCTTCCTCTTCTCGGTTTCGCGGCCGAGCCCGCCCACGCTCGCGGTTTTAAGCCTGATGCCGAGTTATACGGTATTGCTAGTGCGTCGCTAAATCTACGAGGTTGGTACTACACTGCGCGAGGTTGTGGTGTCTTATATACGAGAATGGATCATGACCTCTGTACGGATGGATAAGTGGCTGTGGGCGGCGAGATTTTTCAAGACGCGTGCGCTGGCTGCACGGGCTTGTGAACTCGGCAGGATCGAGTCGAACCGGCAACTGGCCAAGGCTGCGCGGGATGTTCGGGTCGGGGATCTTTTGCAGGTGAAGAACGATAGCGGCGACTTCCAGGTGGAGGTTCTGCTGCTGAGTGAGGTGCGTGGGCCGGCGGCTGTGGCGCAGACGCTCTACCGTGAGACGGAGGAGAGCCGTGAGGCTCGGCTGAAGGTGGCGGAGGAGCGTAAGGCGATGATGCAGTTTGAGGTGTTACCGGCAGGAAGGCCATCGAAGCGGGATCGGAGGGAGATTAATCGGTTTCGGGGGCGATGATAGCGGCGCGTGTTGCTGGTTGAGGAGAACAGGCAAATGCAAGTGCAACGGCAACTGCAGGTTCCTTCGGCTGCGCTCAGGACAGGCTCTTCGACTCCACCTCTCGCAAAGTGCGCGAGAGGTTTCGCTCAGAATGACACTTCATGGTGATCGATGAGAGAACAGACAACGGCAAGAGCTGGCTGGGAGAGGTTCTACATTCCCACCCATCGCGATAAGACTGCGATGAATGGGGCACCCGATCCTTTGTGGCGGGTTGAGAGGGGAACACGCAACAGCAACGACAACAGCAAAGGCGAAAATGCGGGGATTCTTCGCTGCGCTCAGAATGACGGACGTTTTTTTGGGGACTCAGAATGACACGTCATGGGTGATCAATGAGAGAACGAGCGCGCATCCCGATGCGGTCAGGCGGCGGCGATTCTTTGGGTGAGGTCGTTTTGTTCTTTTTGGGATTCGGCGCCTATGGTGAAGGCGTCGAGGACGCCGGTGGAGAGGGCGTAACGGATGGCTTCGGCGGGGCGGTCGCGCATGTCGCCCTGGCCAAGGATCTTCATGCCGATGATGCCCTTGCCGGAGGCGCGCATCTGCTTGATGACGCCGATGACGGTGTCGGGGTCGGCGTCCATGTGGGAGCCGATGGGGTTGAGGCGGACGAGGTCTACTTCGACCCAGGGTGAGGCGGCGGCGGCGCGGAGGGCTTCGATCGAGTGGCAGGAGACGCCGTGGGCGCGGATGATGCCCTTGTGCTTGGCCTCGGAGAGGACGTCCATGACGCCGCGGTAGCGGGTGGTCCAGTCGCCCTCGGTGACGCAGTGGATGAGGACGATGTCGAGGTAGTCGGTGCCGAGTTCTTTGCGGAAGCGATCGAGGTCGGTGCGGACGCCGGCGGGGTCGCGGTTGTC
>WNGR01007159.1_pt1 | contig 11854 bp, 10 predicted proteins | sample 5407581 | NCBI WGS metagenome assembly WNGR01 (sample SAMN13153383, study PRJNA577476) | soil metagenome | isolation source: 80 cm soil or saprolite under Garry oak tree replicate 2 | place: USA:California | collected 2016-06-15
CCCGTCGAAACGCAACAGCAGATCTACGCGAAGGGACCGGACCAGGTTTTTGCGGGCGGTCTCTATCCGCTGCAACCTGCGTTTCAAGTGCCGGGCGGCTACAAGGTCAGCGGCCAGTGGCGGTTCGCGAGCGGCTGCAAAGGCGCGGACTGGATTGGCGTCGGCATTGGCGGCACACCCGCGAGTTCGGGCGATGCGGGCGCGGGCAAGCCCTTTACCGCCGTGTTTCCCGCGAGCGAAGTCGAGATCGTCGACAACTGGAACGTGGTCGGCATGCAGGGCACGGGCAGTCACGATCTGCGCTTGCGCGACAAGTTCGTCGATGCGCAATGGACCTTCGTGCGCGGCGGCCACGCGCTGATCGACGAGCCGTTGTATCGCTACCCCGCCGTCGCGTATCAGGCGCAGGTGCATGCGGCCGTGAACGTCGGCCTGGCGCGCGCCGCGCTCGATCTCCTGACCGATATGTCCGGCGCGACAAAAACGACGACGGGCGCGCCGCGTCTCGCGGACCGGGGCTACTACCGCTCGGGTCTCTCGAAAGCGGAAGCGCAGTGGCGCAGCGCGCGTGCGTTCTTCTACGAGTCCTCGCAAGCCGCGTGGGACACGATTCTTGCCGGCAATCCCGTCACGCCGGACCAGGCGAATCTGATGCGCCTGAGCGCGACGCATGCGGCCCACGTATGCGCCGAAGTGGTGATGCAGGCGTATCAGATGGCGGGCATCGCCGCGATTTATCGCGAGAGCCGATTGCAGCGTCTGGTGCGCGACTCGATCGTCGTGACGCAGCATGCGTTTCTCGGCGAGGGCACGTATGACGCGTCGGGCGCGCTGTTCGTCGGCATTCCGCCCGTCACGCCGTATCCGTGATGCAACGCGCGAACGAACACGAGGAGCAAGCGATGACGAACGAAGAGATGAAGCGGCGCTTTCGCGACGCGATGGCGTGCCTGCCCGCCGCCGTCAATGTCATTACGACCGACGGGCCAAGCGGACGCTGCGGCCTCACAGCCAGCGCCGTCTGCTCGGTGACCGACGAGCCGCCAACGATGCTCGTCTGTATCAACCAGGCCAGCTATATGCACGACGTGCTGCGCGAGAACCGCAGCGTCTGCATCAACGTGCTTGCCGGCGAGTATCAGGACCTCGCGCGCGACTTCGCGGGCATGACATCGTGCCCGATGGACGAGCGCTTCGCACGCCACGCATGGAAGCCGGGCCGCTCGGCCGTCCCCGTGCTTTCGCACGCCATTGCGAACCTCGAAGGCACGATCGTCGAACTCAAGAGCGTCGGGTCGCACTCGGTCATGTTCGTACGTATCGACGATATCTCGGTCAGTTCCGATGGCGATGGACTGATCTATTTCGCGCGGCAGTTTCATCGTCTAGTGCGGCCGGTCGCGGCGGCAGCGTCCGCTTCCACTCAATGCGCGAGGTAAGTGTGGAAGTCTGCTTCTTTCTGATTGGTGAAAGTACTCACGCGCGCGGCGTGTTCGATCGATCGAATATCTCCCGCTTGCAGTCGGCCGCGCATGACGTGGCGGGTTTGCGGCGCTTCGTGTCGCATCTTCCTGCCGTGCGCGACGAGCGCACAGCGTTGGCACCGTTCTGCGTAACGCAATGGTATTTCGACGATCTCGAACGGCTCGAAGCCGCGCTGCAACCGGGCGGTGCAATACAGGCCGCCGCCGACAGCATCGCGACAAGCATGGATGACTGCACGCTGTTACAGCAGGCAATGGCCGTGCGCAAGTTCTCGACGCCGCATCCAATCGATGCACGAGAAGAACGTTGCACCTACCTCGTCAGCTATGAAGGCGAAGCGGACGACTTCAACGCATGGCTCACGCACTATCTGACGCATCATCCGCCGTTGATGACGCAATTGCCCGGCATTCGTGAACTGGAGATCTATACGCGCATCGATTATCGCTCGGCGTTGAAGCCCGCGCGTGCGACGGCCATGCAACGCAACAAGGTCGTATTCGATGACGTCGCTTCACTCGACGCTGCGCTCGCGTCGCCCGTGCGTGCGCGAATGAAAGCGGACTTCGATTCGTTTCCTCCGTATAGCGGGACCACGCCGCATTACCCGATGCACAGCATTTACGGTAATCTGACGCGCGAGTGAAAGCGCCGAACGCGGGCATGCGGTTCGGTCCAACAGCGAGGCGCGTCCGACCGCATGCGGGTCGCGCGCCGCCACGGCCGGGTTCCGAACGACATGACAAAGACGCCCCCAGGCATCACGGACTTGAATCTTCTGCGCGTGTTTCTAGCCATTGCCGATCTGCGCAGCCTCACGGCGGCTGGCGCGCGGCTCGGGCTCACGCAACCCGCCGTCAGTCACGCCTTGCGCCGCCTGCGCACCCTGTTCGACGATCCCCTGTTCGTTCGCACGCCGACGGGCATGGTGCCCACCGACGCCGCTGTCCGCCTGCACGCGCCGCTCGCGCAGGCGTTTGGCATCATCAACGTCGCGGTTCAGCAACTAGCGAAGTTCGATCCCGCGACGGCACATCGCGTGTTCCGCGTGTCGATGTCGGACATGTCAGAGTTCTATTTTCTGCCGCCGCTGCTCGCGATGATCGACAGCACGGCGCCCGGCATACGCATCGAGGTCGCTAACTTCTCCGTGGATGCCGTGAGCACCGCGATGCGAAGCGGCGAGATCGATCTCGCGCTCGGTTATGTGCCGGGACTGGACGCTGCCTGCATCAGCACGACACTGTTCGTCGACGAGCACGTGTGCGTGGTGCGCGCGGGGCATCCGCTGCGCAAGCGCAATCCGACCAAGGACGACCTTGCCGCGCTGCGTTACGTCTATGCGAGCACGAACGCAACCGGTCACCGGATGGTCGAGCAATGGCTGGAGGAATTGAATCTGCGCCGCGATATCGTGCTGCGGTTGCCGCATTTCGTGGTTGCGCCGGAGATCGTCCAGAACACCGACCTCGCTGTCATCTTTCCGAAAAGCATTGCGCAGCGGTTCAATCGAAACAAGGCATTCCGAATTCTGCCGTTGCCTTTTTCATTGCCACCGATTGAAATTCAGGTACACACGCATATGCAGTTTTCCGCCGACCCTGGCATTGCATGGTTGCGCGATGCGATCTGCAGCATGTTCTCGACTCAAGGCTCGAGATAGCCCTTCACGAGTTCGTGAATCTCAGCGAGCGTGTCGACGGCCGCTCTCAGATCGAGTTCGCTGTTCGCTTGTGCCAACGCCATGACATCCGTGAACGCTTCGTCCTGTTCCTCGGCCATCATGCATAACTGGAACGGCGTGCACGCCCCGAGGCTTTCCGGCTCATTCATGATTCTCTCCCCGCGCAATGCGTGACGATGCGCTTTACTCATGCTCGGCTCGCGAGATGACCTGATCGGAATCGAGCACACAATCGGCAAGTTCCATCAGATTGCTCGCGAACGTGGAGGGTTTCCATTGCTCGACGCTCAGCCGCGCGCGGGCAGATAAGCGTTCGCGCAGCACATCGTCCAATGCCAGTGTTCGCATGCGCGCCGCGAGCATCTCCGCGTTGCCCGGCTCAACGACATAGCCGTTCGTCTCGTTCACAACAAGCTCACGCGCCACGCCGCAGGTATGCGTAACGATCGCCGTGCGCGACGCCGCGAATGCTTCGTTGATGCAGAGTCCCCATTGGTCGAACTCGCTGGCGAGCACCACGAAATCGGCAAGGCCGTAAATCGCAGGCATTTCGCCGTTGGGCAGTGCATCGAGAAAGCGCACGCTCTTTTCGAGTTCGAGTCGCGATACGAGTGTTCTCAACATGGGCTCGTCTTGTCCCTGCCCGATCAGAACCAGCTCGATTGCATGGTCCGCGAGATGGGAACGCGCAAACGCATTGATGACGACATCGACGTTCTTGCGCGCCACGAAGCGGCTGACGCAGAGCACATAGCGCTGCGGCAAGCCACGCACACGACGAACGTCGTCGGCAGCGGCATGCGCAGACGCTGCACGGCGCGAAAACTGGTCGACATCGATCACATCGAAACCGACTCGCGAACGCCAGCGCGGAATGCCGAGAGACTCCGCGTAGTCGCGATGCCTTTCTCCCGCGACCAGCGCGGCATCGAAGCGCCGCACCAGCCGGCGCTTCAGCCATTCCTTGACGCTGCTGCGCGGGCCGTCGTCGGCCTTCGAATCCGACATGTAGATCAGGCCAAACGGTCTCGTGAACCTTCTGACGAAACAGAGCCACAACGAGTACGGTGTGTCATAGCCCAACGTGACGACGACATCCGGCTCGATTTGCCGGATGATCGCAGTAAGACGCGCGAAGACATTCAGCCAGCGTCCGCCAGTATCGCTGACATCATTCTCCAGGGTGGTGACGCACTCGTGACGTTGCTCGAAAAACGACGCGCGCCGGGTTTGCGGAAACGAATAGAAACCCGACCGCCCGAATACTTCGACCAGAGAGACTTCGTCGCCACGCCTCCTCGCAAGCCGCATCAGCGCTTCATAGCGCGGCACGTGGTAGTCACCGAGGTGACCGATAACGAACAGCATCCGCATGACGTCCTCAAAACACCACTATTGGCAGAAACGCACGACGCGCGAACCCGTCGGGATGCCGTTATCGAATTGTTCTTCATTGCTCAGGCTACTGACGAACGCTGCGTCAGCGGCCACTTACTTTATTACGGGTGCGGGCTTACGTTTGTATGGATTGCCACTGACAACTGCAATCTGTCTATTAAAGGCTGTTCGCCGCACTACAATCCGCGTTCGAACCGGGAGAACTACGCTCTATTAAAGGACGGCTCACAAATATAGACTGGTTTTCGTGCTTATCCGGAAGCGGTCACTTTAATATTTTTTCGCGAAAAAGGACGATTATCTTTCAAACAGTAAGAAAACGACTGGTGTAATAGCAAGCGTCAACAAGCCGAGGCTACTTCATCCGTTCGACTACGGCTCTCGGGGACAACACCAAGAAAAAAAGGGACGATCGCAATCATATGAATACGTCGTCATTCGGGCTTTTTCGATTGTCCCGCTATGTCCTGTTTCTTCCTTGCATGTGCTTCATTCTCATCGGGACGGCACGCGCGTCATCCGCCGATTGCAGTGCGGGCACGCTCGTGACGGTTGTCGCACACCTCGATGACGATCTGCTGTTCGTTGAGCCCGCAATCAGCGAGCGACTGCGCGCGGGATGGTGCGTCACCACCGTTCATCTGATTGGCGGCGCCAATGGAGCGAATTTCGCCTACGTGCAAAAGCGTGAGGAAGCCTCGCGACTGGCTTATGCGCGTCTTGCAGGAGTCGGGAATGCATGGGACGAATCGACCGTGCAAATTGCCGGAAAACCGGTGTTCCAGCTCACGTTGAAAGCGCAACCGCGCGTGCGGCTTCTCGAACTCAGGCTTCCCGGCGGCGCGGTCCGCGGCGGCCGCGTGCCGCTTGCCCTGCTTTGGGATCAGGGCGCAACGCTCACAACCTTTCCGATGGGACATGCAGAACTGCGGGCAACGCGTTACACACGCGATTCGCTTTCCGTCGTCCTCAAAACGATACTGCAGGACGCGACGCGAATCGCCACGTTGAACCCTGACACAGTGCCCTTCATCGAGCATCCCGACCATATCTACGCCGCCCGCATGACACGCCATGTCGCGCAAACGTTAGGGCGCGCTATTCCCATTGCCTTCTACACAACGTATCCGACAGGAACCTGGCCCGCGACGCTGTTCGGCGAAGCAGCGCAACGCAAGCGCGACATAGCGGCCAGCTACTTCTCGATCGACGGTGGCGATATCGCGCATGTGTTCGGCGAGTACCAATGGGACGGCAACTGGGTTTTGCGCAACTATTTGCGCGACGACACCACGCTTCATACAAAGCCGGATTTCGTCGCCATTCCCTCTGTGCTCTTTAATACCGGTTCCAGTCAATGCCTGACTTCGCGAGGCAATGCGCGCAGCCCTGAACTCGCGGATTGCGATGAGTCGGCCAGCCAGCAATGGAAATGGGAATCGCGCGCTGCGTACGCGGGCAACCAGCACAATGCGGCACTCGTCTCCGTCTCGACGGGGCAATGCGTCGCCGAACACGACGGCAGACTCGCGGAAGAACCATGTGAAGAATGGAATGTGTCGCAACGCTGGACACCGTGGGACTTTGGTCTGATATTCACGCCCTCGCGTCGCTGCCTTGGCGCAGAGAACAACCGCCTTCATATCAGGGGATGCGCGTCCATGACGACGCGCTACCGCTGGTCCACAATGCGTCCGTCATGGTCGACGGACTTGCGTCTCACGGGCGCAATGTACGGCGACGTGACGGGCGACGGTACGCTCTCGGCCGTCTACGTGCAAAGACGTTCCGACGGCCCCGGCTTCGACGTCTATGTTCAGACTTCAATCTTGGGCAAACCCGAAGAGCCCGAGAACTGGTACGCGAATGCCGTGCGCTTCGATAGCCGCGCGACGATGCCGACATGCGGTGCCGATACGTTGTGTTTCGACAGCGCGCGCTTTCTGACTGGCGACTTCGATGGCGACGGCCGGGCAGATCTCATGGTCGTCACGCCGAGAAACGGCGGCTCTGCCTTCTGGTTGTTGCACAGCAATGGCAATCACTTTTCCGCACCCGTTCTCTGGTTTCAGAGCGACAAAAGCCTTCCCGCGGAACGCGTGCAGCAGTACCTTGCCTTTTCGACCAAAGAAACATCGCGCGAAAAGATCCTTGTTGCAGTGCAAAGATCAGACAAAGCTGTCGATCTATGGACGATCAGCGCCGATCAAGCCGGGCAGATCCAGCAGACAAAAGTCAACGGTACGAACTATTTGAAGTCCAACGTCCAACTGCTCACCGTGGGCAGCACTCGCAAAGACACGGCAACGTTCATTGCCATCCAATCTGCCGACGATTACCGTCGCCTGGCCGTCACGGCACTCAGCGTCGAGAAGGAGCGCTGGAGCTTCGGCGCAACATCTCTTCTGCCGTCTCAATTCCAGCGCGACACCACCCGCTTTACGCGCGACGCCAGCGCCGACGCAACGATTGTGATGACCGTGCAGCATTTCCAGGAGCCCGGCGGCGTGGATGTATGGAAGTGGAACGTACAGCATCGCGAGACCGCACCCGTTTTACTCGCCTATCTGCGCGATCTCCGGTGGCAGGACGCCGCGCCTGCCCTGCTTCGCGATAACAACCGCACTGCACTCGTCTTCTACGAACGAACGGACGCCGTACTCGCCAACACGCTCTTCTCGGCGGGCACTGCCGCCCTGTCGCGATACGCGTTCGACGGAAACAATTTCCAAAGTATTCCGATGGAAGGTTTTCCGTTGTCAGCCGTTTACTCGGAAACGCTCTGGCTCGATCGCCTGGTTCAATAGAGACATTGCAGTCGCACTCGGATGAGGACTGCTCTCATCATCATTTGCTCGACGAAAATGGAAAAGTTCTCTGAACGAGTACCCGTGTCCAGCAACACCTAGTGCTTGACCGAATCGCAATGTGTCGATTGGCTATGGTATATGCACATATGTCGATTGCGACATTGACGATTGACACAGGCAACCGTACGCTGCAGAAAAGACGAGAGACACGGCTCTCCAAGATCACGCCCCATTCGAGACGGTGAAAAGTGCGGATACTACAGGTCGTCTATGCGCCACGTTTGTCTGGTGCGGAGATTCTGGCAAAGGGTCTCGCGATCCAGCACAGGGAGGGTGGCCACGAAGTCTGCATCGCGTCGATGCAGCCGCAAATGGCGGATTTCGATCATAGCCGCAGCGAACTCGCGGCAGCCGACGTACTGTGCGACTTTCCCGCTTCTCCGCAAGGACGTATTGGGCGTCTCATGCATCTATGGCGCTGTATACGGCAATTCCGACCGGACGTGATCATTGCGCACGCGACGCTAGCCGCACTCTATGTGCGTCTTCTTCCCAATGCCGCGCCCGTCGTGTATGTAATGCACTCGGGCTCCAATGACTTCGCGAACCCGAAACTAAGGTGGGCGGAGCGCGTGCTTTCCCATCGCGCGAAGGCCGTGGTCGGCGTCTCGTCGCAGAATACGCTCGACTATCTGCGCGAAGTTGGGCCGCATCCACTCGTAACGGTGATTCCCAACGGCGTGGATCTGCCGCGCTTTCAAATTGCAACTTCCGCTTTTGTCGATTGCGGCGCTTCACAGCAGATCGTTCAACTGGGCCGCTACGTCGTCGACAAAGGGCAACTGGAAACCATTCACGCGTTTGAAATCGTGCTGCAACAGGAGCCTGACGCGCGGCTGGTGTTGTATGGCGTCGTCGAAGATCCCGCTTATCACGATATGGCCATGAAACTCGTGCAACGTTTGAACCTGAATGACCGGGTGACGCTGTGCGGTCCCGCGTCGAATGTCGCGGCGATTCTGCAGACCTCGCAAGTCTTTGCGATGCCGTCACTCAGAGAGGCACATAGCATCGGCTTTCTCGAAGCACTGGCGTCGGGTATTCCCGTTGTCGCGAGCCGCATTGCAGCATTCGAATTTGCCCGTGATTTTCCGAGTGTATCGCTCGTCGACACGAAAGATCCTTCCACCTATGCGCGCGCATTGCTGCACGCGCTGCGTGTGCCCCGCGCGTATCGCGCGCTGGACGGCTATACGTTGCACGACACGGCAGAGAACTACCTGAAGATCGCGCAAGCCATTTACAAAGCGAGAGGCATTGCCACGGAATCGTCGATATCGACGCTGGAGAGCAACGAATCATCGATGTGAGCGTGGGAACAAGATCTCTCCTTCAAACGTTTTGCTATTAGATACACGCCCCACGGAACCGACATGAGCCTCACATCCAACCAGCAGGACAGCTTCGGCAACGCGCTCCATATGCTGGTGAGCCAGCAACGCAACACGCTGCGGACCCTACTCGCGCTCTCGGACACAACGCGCCACCACGACGCCGCGTCCGCCCGCGCGACACTGGCCGAGATCTTTCACGCCGCCGCGCAATGCCATTCGACCTATCAGGCGATGCTCGTCGAGATCATCGCGACGCAGAAGGAAGGCTGTGTTTCGCGCGAAAACTGAAAGGACGTTAGCCAACCGTCAGCGAGTGATCTGCAGATTGCGCGCATGAGTGTGAATGCGCGATTGATTGTCAATGGGGGAGCACGGCTGTTCTTCGAAAATACATCGCGTTGCGTGCGCTCGCCCACATTCGCTGATCGATTTATCGAGGCAGCATAACCAGTTAGCGAGCGCACTGGAGCCTTCCTCGCATAGGCATCGCGCGGAATGCTTCCCGTATCGGAGTCGGTCCTCGAGGTTCTGGTCCTGTTCATTCAGGTTGGGGAAGAAATGATGTCGACACGTCCGGCTCCAAGACCCGAAACGCAAGCTTCCGACGGCACGGACGTCATTCCCCGGCGACTGCGGCGCGTCGCTATCGTGCTGTTCGACGGCTTTGACCTGCTGAGCGCCAGTGTCATCGCCAATGCACTCGAAGCCGCGAGTGAGTTGTCGGCGCGCGGTCCCATCCAGTGGCTCTATCAGATCACCACGCTTTCCGACCACGACGGGTATATCGCCAGTTCCGCCGCGTTGCTCGTTAGCGCAGAAGCATTCGATACACACGCCGGCCACGAATTCGATGCGATCTTTGCGATTGTCGGCGCCGACGCGTGCATCGACTCGCGCTCAGTGCCGCTGATTGCATGGATGAACCGCGCGCGCTCGAAGGCGGCCGACGTGCGGATCGTCGGCGCGCCGCTGCCCGGTCTCGATGGTCACACGTGCAGCGAATCGAATGAACAGGAGCGCGATTCGCAAGCGAGCGCGGCGCGCCATTCCGGGGAATGCAAGACGAGATCGCAAAGCCTTCACGACGCGCTCACAGGCGCGCTGAAGCTGATTCGCCGCGACATGGGCGACGGCATGGCGCGCCGCGTGGCCGAACGTCTGTCGATCTGCTCGCACGACGTGCTCAACGCGATCTTCGAGGACGTGGTTGGCAACACGCCGGCGGAGAAGGTGCGCGTGGCCGCGCACTGGTTGCAGGACAACTGCCGCCGCCAGGTCACGATAGAAGACGCGGCACAGGTCGCCGCGATGAGCGAACGTAGCCTCCTGCGTCACTTCAGAAGCGAACTCGGCATGACGCCATCCGACTATCTGATGCATGCGCGGCTCCAGGTCGTCTGCAATCTGCTGATCGAAACCGACCTGCCCGTCGACAAGGTGGCGAAGCGCGCCGGCCTGACCAGCGGCGACCATCTCGCGCGTAGCTTCCGGCGGCATATGAAAACGTCGCCGACCGAGTATCGTGCGCAGCGCAGGCTCCAATGCTGAATCGCGCGCTATCCCCTGCCCCGTAGCAAATTCGCCAGGATACAACACCTGTTTGTTGCCGCTTTTTTACCGGGCGCACGCTGCGGTATGCTGGCGGCTTTTCGACTTTTCGAATCACGATGTCAGACGAATACGAAGTGCACGGCCTACATGATCATGCGATCGAGCATGCAGGCGGCCACGGTGGCGACAGCAACGCTTCGCGCCTCGCTGTCATGACGGCCATCCTGGCGAGCGTCGGCGCGATTGCCGCGTATCAGAGCGGAGCCAACGAAAACCAGGCGCTCGTCTTTAAGAATGAGGCCTCGATACTCAAGACGGAAGCCGCGAACCAGTGGGCCTACTATCAGGCCAAGGGTGAAAAGCAGAACCTCGCCGAACTGGGCGCCGCGCTGACCGATCCGGCGTCATCTGCGCACGCGAAGTTCGTCACCGACACGCAGCGCTACAAGACCGAGAAGGAACCGATTCGACAGCAGGCGGAGACGCTCGAAAAGCAGGTGACGGAGGACAATGAAGTGAGCGAGTCGTTGCAGCATCAGCATCACCGCTGGGCGCAGGCGACAACGCTGATTCAGGTCTCCATCGCGCTCGCCGCGATCACGCTGCTCACGAAAAAGCGCTGGCTGCAAAAGCTCACGATCGGCATGGCCGTCGTGGCAGTTGGTCTTTTTGCCACCGCGTTGATGGGCTGGTAGCACGCTGCTCATTGAATCGCGTTGAGCTTGCGCCACAACGTGGTCTTGCTGATACCGAGTGCCTTGCACGCGGCGTCGCGGTCGCCGCCGCACGCAGCCAGCATCGCGCGTATTTCGTCCGCCTGGACATGACGGCTGCGCTCGCGCAACGTCAACGCATCCTTCTTTTGCGACACCGAGGACGCGACCAGTTCGGGCGCGACGACATCGAGCATCTCGCGCGTGAACACGTCAGCGGTGTCGCCTTCCGCGTCGGCCAGTTCGACGGCGATCCGCTCGATCACGTTCTGCAACTCGCGCACATTGCCGGGCCACGCATAAAGGCGCAACGGCTCGCCGATCTGCGCGAGCACGCGCGTGGCGGCCTGCAAATCAGGGACGCGCGCCACCAGCCTCGGCTCTCGCGCGGCAGCCTGCAACAGCAGTTCGGCGGCGAGCGGCAATACGTCCGTCGTACGCTCGCGCAACGGCGGCAGTGCAATGCTTAGAATGTTCAACCGATAGTAGAGATCGGCGCGAAACGTCCCTGCCTCGACACCCTCCGTCAGTGCGCGGTGCGTCGCGGCGACAACGCGTATGTCGACACGCGTCGGTTCCGTCGAACCGAGCCGCACCACTTCGCGTTCCTGCAACACGCGTAGCAGCCGGCTTTGCAGCGGCAACGGCATCTCGGCGATTTCATCGAGAAATAGCGTGCCGCGGTGCGCGGCCTCGATCAAACCCGCCTTGCCGCCCTTGCGCGCGCCCGTGAACGCGCCTTCCTCATAGCCGAACAGCTCGCTTTCCAGCAACGCCTCCGGAAACGCGCCGCAATTGATCGCGACGAAGGCGAAGTCG
>WNGR01011015.1_pt1 | contig 11853 bp, 10 predicted proteins | sample 5407581 | NCBI WGS metagenome assembly WNGR01 (sample SAMN13153383, study PRJNA577476) | soil metagenome | isolation source: 80 cm soil or saprolite under Garry oak tree replicate 2 | place: USA:California | collected 2016-06-15
CAGCGCCCCGGCGCAACGTTCCGGTCTTCTTCGGCGCCTTGCGTGGAAAGGTTTCCTGGGTGCCCTGCGCGCGTGCGACGCAGTCCTCATTGAGCGGGCATAGCGAGCAGGCCGGCTTCTTCGGCGTGCAGATCGAAGAACCCAGATCCATCAGCGCCTGCGCGCTATCGCCGGCGCGAGAGTCGGCAAGCAGCGTCGCGGCCAATTGCTGGATCACCGGCTTTGCCTGCGGCAATTCCTCTTCGACCGCGAACAGGCGCGACACCACCCGCTCGATATTGCCGTCGACCGGCATGGTGCGGCGATCGAAGGCGATCGCGGCAATCGCAGCCGCCGTGTAGGGCCCGATCCCCGGCAGCGCGCGCAGGCCTTCCTCGGTGTCAGGAAACACGCCGCCATGCTCGCGCGTCACCGCGACCGCGCAGGCATAGAGGTTGCGCGCACGCGAGTAATAGCCGAGCCCGGCCCACATCCGCAGCACGTCATCCTGCGAGGCCCGGCCCAGCGCCGTGACATCCGGCCAGCGCGCGACGAATTTCTCGAAATACGGCCCGACGGCCTTCACCGTGGTCTGCTGGAGCATGATCTCCGACAGCCAGACGCGATAGGGATCCGACGTCTCGCCCGGCGCCGCCCGCCAAGGCAATCGGCGACGGTGGCGGTCGTACCAATCGAGCAGCAGCGTCGGACGCGACGACGTTTTCGGCAGAACTGGTTCCGACTTGGCCTTGAGGGCGGATCTGGGGCTCATGCTGCTAATGTAACGACAACGCACCGACCTCTCCACGTCATGCCCGCGCTTGTCGCGGGCATCCACGTCTTTCTTCGTGGCAGAACGTGGATGGCCGGGACATAGGCGAGCGGAAGCGACGCCGTCCTTCGGACGGCTAAGCCCGGCCATGACGGCGAAGTCTCTGTGGCCGGCGCCCCTGAGTGCTATAAGGGCTCATGTCGAAGCTTCGCCCCATGAAACCCGGCCCCATCAGCGCAAAGCCGCTTTCGCTGCTGCTCAACGACGTCTTCGCCGAGGCCTATGCCAAGCAGGGCTTTGCCGCGCGCGAGCTGGTGACGCGGTGGGCGCAGATCGCCGGGCCGGAAATTGCGGCCCATGCCGAGCCGCTGAAGATGCAATGGCCGCGGCCGGTCGAGGGCCAGCCGCAGGAGCCGGCGACGCTGGTGCTGCGGGTCGAGGGACCGATGGCGCTGGAGATCCAGCACTCCGCCGACGTCATCCTGGAACGGGTCAACCGCTTCTTCGGCTGGAGCGCGGTCGGCAAGCTCGCGTTCCGCCAGGCTCCCCTGTCGCGCGCCCGGCGCCCGGTGCGGCCCGGCCCGCCGGACCCGAAGACCGTCGCCAAGGTGGCCGAGGGCCTGGGCGACATCGAAGATGAACAATTGAAGACGGCGCTGGCGCGCCTCGGGGCCGCAATCAAGCGAAATTGAGCCTTATTCTGCCGGCAATCTGGACCCGTCCTTGCGGCCCGCCATTGCCTCAAACGACGTTTCAAGCTAGCGACAGGCCGCTCGGGAAGGGAACCGGGCGAGACCACGCCAATACGGGAGCCGACCTTGATCATCACCCGCCGCGCCTTCACCACGATGCTGTCGCTGACCGGGCTTGCCGCGCTCGCCGGGCTCTCGCCGCTGCGGTTCATTTCCGGGGCTATGGCGCAGGCCGCGGCCGATGTCGCCAAGCCGGTGTCGCTGCCCGACATGGCGCTGGGCCCGAAGGATGCCGCCGTCACCATCACCGAATTCGCCTCGATGACCTGCCCGCACTGCGCGGCCTTCAACGAGCAGGTGTTCCCCAAGATCAAGTCGGAATACATCGACACCGGCAAGGTGCGTTACATCTTCCGCGAGTTCCCGCTCGACATCAAAGCGGCCGCCGGCTCGATGCTGTCGCGCTGCATCGCCAATGGCGACGCGCCGAAATATTTTGCGGTCACCGACATGCTGTTCCGCCAGCAGGGCGACTGGGTGACGAAGAACACCACGGAGACGCTGGCGCGGATCGGCAAGCAGGCCGGCCTCACCCAGCAGCAGGTCGAAGCCTGCCTGAAGGACCAGGCGCTGCTCGACAAGATCGCCGCCGACCAGAAATATGCGAGCGACGTCTTGAAGGTCGATTCCACGCCGACCTTCTTCGTCAACGGCGAGAAGATCAAGGGCGAGACCTCGTTCGAGGAATTCGCAAAGAAGATCAATCCGCTGCTGAAGAGCTGATCTTCACGCGTCCCTCCTGATTCGCGTCTCAAAAGCCGTATCTTTCCCGGCATAAATCCCTTGGGAAAAGCGGCTTTCGCAGGTTGCCCTCGCGGCGCACCGCGGCCATTGTCCAGCCGCATGAGGCGCCTCGCGCGACTCACCCAGGGAGTGACATTGCCTTCCATGGTATTGTCCCGGCAGGGGGATTCGCGCCTGCCAACAGAGATGCGTGCTTATGAAAATCACCCGCCTGCGCCTACACGGCTTCAAGTCCTTCGTTGAGCCCACGGACTTCGTCATCGAGCCCGGCCTGACCGGCGTGGTCGGTCCCAACGGCTGCGGCAAGTCGAATCTCGTCGAGGCGCTGCGCTGGGCGATGGGCGAGACCTCGTACAAATCGCTGCGCGCCGCCGACATGGATGCGGTGATCTTCGCAGGCTCCGGCAACAGCCAGCTCCTCGAAATCTCCCGCCGCATCGAGCGCGAGGCGGGTTCGGTCTATCGCATCAACGGCCGCGACGTGCGCGCCCGCGACGTGCAGATCCTGTTTGCCGATGCCGCGACCGGAGCGCGTTCGCCGGCCCTCGTCCACCAGGGCAAGATCGGCGAGATCATCCAGGCCAAGCCCGAGCAGCGTCGCCGCGTGCTGGAAGACGCCGCCGGCGTCGCCGGCCTGCATGCCCGCCGCCACGAGGCCGAGCTGCGGCTGAAGGCAGCCGAAACCAACCTCACCCGCGTCGAGGACGTGATCGGCCAGCTCGCGGGCCAGATGGAAGGCCTCAAGAAGCAGGCCCGCCAGGCCGTGCGCTACCGCGAGGTCGCCTCCAAGGTCCGCAAGGCCGAAGCAACCCTGTTCCATCTGCGCTGGATCGGCGCCCATGCCGACGTGAATGAGTCCGGCCAGACCCATGATCTTGCCGTGCGCGAGATGGCCGAGCGCACCCAACATCAGGCCGAAGCCGCCCGCATCCAGGCGATTCGTGCCGCCGAAATGCCGGCGCTGCGCGACGCGGAAGCGCGCGCCGCGGCAGGCCTTCAGCGCCTCACCAACGCGCGCGAACTGCTCGACCGCGAGGAAGAGCGCGCCAAGGAGCGCGTCGCCGAGCTCGAACGCCGCCTGGCGCAGTTCGAGGGCGATATCGCCCGTGCCCAGCAGCAGACCATGGACGCCGATGTCGCGCTCGAGCGGCTCGACACCGAGGATGCTGAGCTGAAGGAAGAGATCAAGTCGCGCGTCGAGAAGCGCTCCGGCGTCGACGAGCGCGTGGCTGAGGCCGAGGCAACGCTGACCGAAGCCGAAGGCCAGTTCTCCGAGCTCACCACCACGCTCGCCGACCTCACCGCCAAGCGCAACCAGCTCGAGGCCAACGTCCGCACCCACCGCGACAAGCTCGCCCGGCTCGACCAGGAAATCACGAATGTCGCCGCGGAAGAGCAGAAGCTTGCGGATGAGACCGGCGGCTTCGGCGATCTCGACGAGCTGACCGCGACGGTCGAGAACGCGGAACAGACGCTTGCGGCTTCGGAAGCGGCAGCGCAGGCGAGCGAATCCGCCCATGTTGCCGCGCGCCAGACGCTGGAATCCTCGCGCTCGCCGCTGAACGAGGCCGACAAGCGGGTGCAGCGGCTCGAGACCGAGGCGCGCACGATCTCCAAGATCGTCAACGGCGAGACCAAGAATCTGTGGCCGCCGATCATCGACGGCATCACCGTCGACAAGGGTTTTGAAAAGGCGATCGGCGCCGCGCTCGGCGACGATCTCGATGCGCCCGTCGATCCGTCGGCGCCGATGCGCTGGACCAATGCCGGCGTCACCGAAGGCGATCCGGCGCTGCCCGAAGGCGTCGTGCCGCTCGCCGACCACGTTCAGGCGCCGGCCGAGCTGGCCCGCCGCCTGGCGCAAATCGGTGTGGTGCCGCGCGAGCGCGGCGCTGAACTCGTGTCGCAGCTGAAGACCGGCCAGCGGCTGGTTTCGCCCGAAGGCGACGTCTGGCGCTGGGACGGCTTTGTCGCGGCAGCTCACGCGCCGACCGGTGCCGCACGGCGCCTCGCCGAGCGCGCCCGCCTCGTCGACCTCGAGAACGAGCTCGAGCAGGCCCGCATCGACGCGCAGATCCAGCGCCAGGCGCTGGAGAACGCCGAAGCCGAATTGCAGATGGCTGCGAGCGCGGAAGGTGCGTCGCGCGAAGCCTGGCGCGCTGCACAGCGCGAGCTCAACACCGCGCGCGAGCGTCATGCCACCGCCGAACGCGAGATCAACCGTCACGCTGCGCGCAAATCGGCGCTGATCGAAGCCCATAGCCGCCTCGCCGCCGACCGCGCCGAGGCCGAGGCCGCGCATGAATACGCCGCTGCTGCGATCTCCGAGCTGCCGCCCAGCGAAGACGCCGAAATCCGTCTCGCCGCGGTCCGCAGCGACATCGAAGGCCATCGCCGCATGGCGGCGCAAGTCCGCGCCGAGGCGCAGGCGCTGGCGCGCGAGGCTGAGCTTGCCGACCGCCGCGTGCAGGCGATCCTCGCCGAGCGCACCGAGTGGCAGAACCGCAAGGGCAGCGCGACCTCCCATATCGACACCATCCAGGCCCGCATCACCGAAGTCTCGATCGAGCGCAGCGACCTCGAAAACGCGCCGGCCGTGTTCGCCGAGAAGCGCAGCGCGCTGATCACCGAGATCGAATACGCCGAGAATGATCGCCGCGTCGCCGCCGATGCACTCGCTGCCGCCGAGACCGCGATGGCAGAGACCGATCGCGCGGCAAAGTTGACCCTCGAAGCGCTGTCGAGCTCGCGCGAAGCGACCGCGCGTGCCGAAGAACGCATGGAAGGCGCGCGGCGCCGGCTCGAAGACATCGAGCGCGAGATCCGCGACATGCTGGAAGTCGAGCCGCAGGCCGTCGCCGGGCTTGCCGAGATCGAGCCCGGCGCGGAGCTGCCGCCGCTGGGCGAAACCGAGGAAGAGCTGGAAAAGCTGCGCCGCGACCGCGAGCGCCTGGGCGCGGTGAACCTGCGCGCCGAGGAAGAGCTGCGTGAGGTCGAGACCCAGCACACCAGCCTCACCACCGAGCGCGACGACCTCGTCGAAGCCATCAAGCGGCTGCGCCAGGGTATCCAGAGCCTCAACAAGGAGGCCCGCGAGCGGCTGCTGACCTCGTTCGAGGTCGTCAACAGCCACTTCAAGCGCCTGTTCGTCGAGCTGTTCGGCGGCGGCGAGGCGGCGCTGCATCTGATCGAGAGCGACGATCCGCTGGAGGCCGGCCTCGAGATCATCGCAAAACCGCCGGGCAAGAAGCCGCAGACGCTGTCGCTGCTTTCGGGCGGCGAGCAGGCGCTGACCGCGATGGCGCTGATCTTCGCGGTGTTCCTCACCAATCCCTCGCCGATCTGCGTACTGGACGAAGTCGACGCGCCGCTCGACGACCACAACGTCGAGCGCTACTGCAACCTGCTGAACGAGATGACCGCCTCGACCGACACGCGCTTCGTCATCATCACGCACAACCCGATCACGATGGCGCGGATGAACCGGCTGTTCGGCGTCACCATGGCCGAGCGCGGCGTCTCGCAGCTCGTCTCGGTGAACCTGCAAGAGGCGGTGGACATTCTCGATCAGAACGTGGCGTGACGATCACCGCGTCATTCCCGGCTCGCGCAGCGCGAACCCGGAATCTCGCGCCACCATCTCTAGATTCCGGGTTCGCGCTGCGCGCGCCCCGGAATGACGGCGAATGAACATGGTCTCGCCCACCCTTCCCGCCGAACTCAAAGCCGCCCTCGACGGCAAGCTCCAGGGCTTTTCCCGCACCGACGCAGCGGAGCGATCGCAGAAAATCTCGAACACCTACCGCACGGGCGGCGGCTCCGGAACGATCAAGTTGGAGGCTGACGCGCTCGCCTATGCGCTCGCGCGCATGCCGGCCACGTACGCTGCGGTTGCCGCCAGCTTGAACGCACTGACCGAGATCGTGCCGGACTTCGCGCCGGAAACGCTGCTCGATGTCGGCGCAGGTCCGGGCACTGCGAGCTGGGCCGCAGCGGAGGCCTTTTCGTCGCTGCAATCCTTCACCCTGCTCGATGCCAACGGCACGCTGAGCCGGCTCGCGCTCGAGCTTGCGCAAGACAGCGCGCGACTGGGCGATTGCCGCTACCTGCCGGGCGACGCCGGCGCGAACCTCGCGGAAGTCTCGCCCGCCGATATCGTCATCGCGAGCTACCTGATCGGTGAGCTCGGCGAGCGCGATCAGCGCGCGCTCACCGAGATGATGTGGGCGAAAGCCCGCCACGCGCTGGTCGTGATCGAGCCCGGCACGCCTGCCGGCTATTCACGCATCCTCGCGCTGCGCCAGCAATTGATCACGGCAGGCGCCTTCGTCGCCGCGCCCTGCCCGCACGAAAAGTCATGCCCGCTCACGGCACCCGACTGGTGCCATTTCTCCCAGCGCCTGCCGCGCTCCCAGGCGCACCGCCAGATCAAGGGCGCCGACGTGCCGTTCGAAGACGAACGATTCATCTTCATCGTCCTGACCCGTACGCCGCCCGCAACGCGCGCCGCGCGCGTGCTGGCGCCGCCGGATGTCGGCAAGGCCGAGATCACGGCAAAGCTTTGCACCGAGGACGGCCTCGCCATCACCAAGGTGCCACGGCGCGACAAGGCCGCCTATGCTAGCGCCCGGCGCTGGCGCTGGGGCGACGCCGTCATGGCCGAAAGTTAACCTCGTCACCCGCTTTTGCCTTGAACTCGGATGGTTCCCCGTTCGACCAAGTCTTACCTTTCCTCCGCGCCGGGCTCTCCCCCGGCCCCGTTTTTGGTCTACGCTGCCCGCCTTAATCCCCTTCAGGAGTTCTCCATGTCGACCGGCTGGATCGTTCTCGGCGTTATCGTCGTCCTCGTGCTGTTCGCCTTCAGCGCCTACAACCGGCTGGTGGCGCTGGGCCAGCGCGTCGGCCAGGCCTTTGCCGATATCGACGTTCAGCTCAAGCAGCGTCACGATCTGGTCCCGAACCTGGTCGAGACGGTGAAGGGCTATGCGTCGCATGAGCGCGGCACGCTCGACGACGTCATCAAGGCGCGCAACTCGGCGATGTCGGCGCAGGGGCCGACGCAGGTGTCCGCCGCGGAGAACCAGCTCTCCGGCGCGCTCGGCCGGCTGATCGCGCTGTCGGAGGCCTACCCCGACCTCAAGGCCAACGCCAATTTCCAGCAGCTTGCGAGCGAGCTCTCCGACCTCGAGAACAAGATCGCGGCCAGCCGCCGCTTCTTCAACAGCGCGGTCCAGGAATACAACACCGGCATCCAGCAGATGCCCGCCGCGTTGTTCGCCGGCATGTTCGGCTTCACCAAGAAGGACTTCTTCGATCTCGGCGCGAGCCGCACCGAGGTCGAGGCAGCGCCCCAGGTGAAGTTCTGATTTGAGCCGATAGGCCGGCAGGGCAGCGCGTCATGGCCGCGTATGGTCTCTACACGCACATCGCCTCGAACAAGTTCCGTTCGATGCTGTTGCTCGCCGGCCTGTTCGCGCTGGTCTATGTGCTGGTCTATGCCGGCGCGCTGGTCGCCGAGGTCGTCATCAACGGCAATGAGACCGTCGCCTATTATCTGAGCCGCGCCTTCACCGACCTGCTCAAAGCCGCGCCCTTTGCGACGGTCGCGGCGATCGCCTGGATCATCATCGCCTATTTCTTCCATCAGTCGATGATCGACGCGGTGACCGGCGGCCATGACGTCACCCGCCAGGAAGAGCCGCGGCTCTACAATCTGCTCGAAAATCTCTGCATCTCGCGCGGCATCACCATGCCGAAGCTGAAGATCATGGATTCTCCAGCATTGAACGCGTTCGCGACCGGCCTCAATCCGCGGCAATATGCGGTCACCGTCACCACCGGTCTCCTGAAGGCGCTGAACGACCAGGAGATCGAAGCGGTGCTGGGCCACGAGCTGACCCACGTCAAGAACGGCGACGTGCAGCTGATGGTCGTCGCCGTCATCATCGCCGGCGTGGTCGGCTTCTTCGGCGAATTGTTCTTCCGCCTGTTCACGAATTTGAGCTGGAGCTCCGGCGGCTCGTGGTCGTCGGGCTCCTCCTCGTCGTCGCGATCGTCCTCGTCATCGAGCGACAGCAAGAACTCCGGCGGCGGCGCAATCGTGGTCATCATCATCGCGGTCGTGCTGATCGTGGTGGCCTGGCTGGTGTCGCAGGTGGTCAAGCTCGCGCTGTCGCGTTCGCGCGAATATCTGGCGGATGCAGGCTCAGTCGAGCTGACGAAAAATCCCGACGCCATGATCTCGGCGCTGCGCAAGATCGAGAACCGTGGCGAACTGCCCGGCGCGACCTCGGCGGTGATGGAGCTGTGCCTGGACAATCCGCGCGAGGGCTTTGCCGATCTGTTCGCGACCCACCCGTCGGTGCAGTCCCGGGTCGACGCGCTGGTCAAGTTTGCCGGCGGCCATGATCCCGGTCCGCTGCCGCCGCCCACTGATGAGGCGGACGTGCACGAAGAACAACAGGCCGACCAGCAGGACGCCCCGCCGCCGCTGCCGCAAGGTCCGTGGAACGACGAAGGCGGCCGGGCCAGTCCGCCGCCCGTACCGGCGCCAAGCCCCTCCGGAACCGCTGCCGGCAATCCGCTGGGCAATCCCATAGGTCCTTGGGGCCGCCACTAAAGCGCGTGATTTGCCGCAGCTTGCGGCGGATTTCCCGGCGATCGGGAAAAACTCCGGGAATTGCCGCGACCGAACCGCAAGGAATTGAATTCTCCCTTGTTTCTGCCATGTTCGCGCCCAACAGCAGACTTGGGACATCCTTGGGACATCGATTTGGGGCCCGGCCGATTGCGACCTCGCGATCGGGGGCGCGCGTTAGGGGACAGCAATGGCAAAGCCGGCAGTGGTTGTGGTGGGCGCGGACAAGGGCGGGGTCGGCAAGACCACGGTGTCGCGCACCCTGCTTGATTATTTTTCCGCCAACAACGTGCCGACCCGCGCCTTCGACACGGAATCGCCGCGCGGGACGCTGAAGCGCTTCCACCCTGATATCACCGAGATCGTCGACATGACGACGACGTCCGATCAGATGAAGATCTTCGACACGCTCAACGCGACAAGCCCGTCGGTCACCGTGATCGACGTCCGCGCCGGCCTGCTCTCGCCTGCGCTCGCCTCGCTGCGCGACATCGGTTTCCTCGACGCCGCCAAGGCCGGCCAGATTACGTTCGCGGTGTTCCATATCCTCGGACCCTCGATCGCCTCGCTGGACGAGATCGCCGAGACCGCGGGCTTCATGGGCGGCGCAAAATATTTCCTGGTGAAGAACTTCATCAACGACACCCAGTTCTTCCAGTGGGACCAGGCGACCTACAATTCCTACTTCCACCGCATCAAGGACGCGACCGAGCTGACCATCCCCAAGCTCAACGAAATGGCCTATGAGCAGGTCGAGGTGTCCTCTGTTCCGTTCCTGAAATTCGTCGCCAACAAGGGCATCCAGGACGAGGCCGCCAATTACTCCTTCGTGCTGCGCGGTTATGTCCGGCACTGGCTCGCGAACGTCTGGAGCGAGTTCGACCGGATTCGGCTGACCGACATCGTCGGCTCGAAGCCTGGCGGCCGCAGCAGCGAAAAATAGTTGCGGAGTCCGGGCGGATACGGCTGGATTGGGCGGTGAGTTCGCTCAGATAATAGTTCGTGATGCCCGTGACGCCCCTCTACATCATCTGCTCGCCCCGCCCGCAGGTCGGCAAGACGCTGCTGGCGCGGCTTTTGAGCGAATTTTTGCTGCTCAAGAACGGCAACGTCACGGCCTTCGACGTCAATCTGAAGGAACCGTCGCTGCTCGACTATCTGCCGAAGGTCACCGAAACGGCTGATGTGATCGATACCTTCGGCAAGATGCAGTTGATGGACCGCGTCATCGTCGACGACGGGCTTGCCAAGGTGATCGATCTCGGCTTCCACGCCTTCGACGAGTTCTTCAAGATGACCGACGAGATCGGCCTGCTGAAAGAGGCGGCGCGCCGGCATGTCGCGCCGATGATCCTGTTCGTCGCCGACACCGACCGCGTCTCGGCCCGCGCGCATGAAATGCTGCGCGGACAGATCCCGCGGATGAACCTGATCACGGTCGACAATGAGTTCATCATCCGCGGCGAGCTGCCGCCTGCGATGGCCGAGGGCCGGCTGCTCCGCCTGCCGGCGCTGCCCGGCTTCCTGAAGACCTATATCGACCGGCTGAACTTCTCCTTCACCGGCTATCTGCGCCAGGAGAAGGACTCCTCGACCGAGCTGCACCAATGGGTCCGGCGGAATTACCTCGCGTTCCGGGAGCTCGAGCTCAGCCTGATCCTGCAATGGTCCTAGGCGTAATTTTACCCGGATAATATTGACTGTGGGCTAGGCTCGGCGTATCGAGCCAATCATCGCCGCCTCCTCAATAAGGCCCCGCCCCCGTGAGCATCGACCGGAAAGCAGCCATCGCCGCCTACAAGGCGCGGAAGTCCATTGCGGGCATCTACGTCGTCCGCTGCACAGCATCTGGCGAGGTCTGGGTCGGCCAGGCTCCGAACCTCGGGACGGTCCAGAACCGCACCTGGTTCACCCTGCGCCAGGGCAGCCACCCCTGCCTCAGCCTCCAGGCCGCATGGAACACGCATGGCGAGGCGGACCTGACGTTTGGCGAATGCGAGCGTCTGGACGATGAGGAGACCGACTACGTCCGCAATGCGCTGCTCAAAGAGCGCATGCTGCTTTGGCTGGCGGAGCTGAAGGCCGAGGCGATCTGAATGTCGACAGCGGCGACGATCCTCAGTGCCCTTCGAACGTCATCAGCGTGCGCACCGGTACGTCCATGGCGCGCAGCTTGGCGGCGCCGCCGAGCTCGGGCAGGTCGATGATGAAACAGGCCGCGACCACATTGGCCCCGATCTGCCGCAGCAGCTTCACCGCACCTTCCGCGGTGCCGCCGGTGGCGATGAGGTCGTCGACCAGAATCACACGCTCGCCGGGCTGGATCGCATCGACATGCATCTCCATCTCGTCGATGCCATACTCCAGCGAATAGGCGATGCGCACGGTGGTGTGCGGCAGCTTGCCTTTTTTCCGGATAGGCACGAAGCCGGCCGAGACCTGATGCGCCACCGCGCCGCCGATGATGAAGCCGCGCGCTTCCATGCCGGCGACCTTGTCGATCTTGTTGCCGGCCCAGGGATTGACCAGTTCGTCCACCGCACGGCGGAAGGCGCGCGCGTCGGCGAGCAAGGTCGTGATGTCGCGGAACATGATCCCCGGCTTGGGATAGTCGGGGATGGTGCGGACGCTCGCCTTCAGATCGTGATCAAAATTCATCGGTGTCTCGTTTCAGTTGCCATTCCGGGGCGGCTCGAAGAGCCGAACCCGGAATGACGCGTGTGAAATATCCTGCCCTCAATTCGTCCCCGCTTCCAGCCGGAACGCATTCTCGACAATCCTCAAGCCCACCTCATTGCCGAGCGACATCAGCGATTCCGGGTGGAATTGCACGCCGGCGACCGGCAGCGTCTTGTGCTCGAGTGCCATGGCAACACCGTCCTCGGTGCTGGCGGTGACGGACAAAACCTCCGGCATGCTGTCGCGCTCGACATAGAGCGAATGATAGCGGCCGATCACGATCTCATTCG
>WNGR01012850.1_pt1 | contig 11853 bp, 11 predicted proteins | sample 5407581 | NCBI WGS metagenome assembly WNGR01 (sample SAMN13153383, study PRJNA577476) | soil metagenome | isolation source: 80 cm soil or saprolite under Garry oak tree replicate 2 | place: USA:California | collected 2016-06-15
TCGACCCAGTCCTTGTCGGAAATCTTTCCGGCGCGACGCTCGTCCCAATATTTCCAGGCGTCCGAGCCGGAGCCGAGCGTCTTGCCCTTCCAGTTGCCGCGCAGCATCAGCCCCGCCGGCAGATAGATGGTCGGCAGGTTCATGCTGGTGGCCCCCAGCAACAGACCCGGCGTGGTCTTGTCGCAACCGCCCATCAGCACCACGCCATCGACGGGATGGCCGCGCAGCAATTCCTCGGCGTCCATCGCCAGCATGGTGCGGTAGAGCATGGTGGTCGGCTTCAACAGCGATTCCGACAGCGACAGCGCCGGCAGCTCCATCGGGAATCCGCCGGCCATGAAGACGCCGCGCTTGACGTCGTCGATCCGGCTCTTGAAGTGCATGTGGCAAGGCTGCGCATCCGACCAGGTATTGAGGATCGCAATGACCGGCCGGTCCTTCCACTCCTCCGGCGCGTAGCCCATCTGCATCGTGCGCGAACGGTGACCGAAGGCGCGGAGATCGTCGGGCGCGAACCAGCGCGCGCTGCGGAGCTCTGCGGGGGTTTTCCTGTTGCTCATGATTGGGTACCCCATTTCTGGACGGTGTTGCGCTCGATGGTGCGGAAGATCAGGTTTTCGACGATGAGACCGATGATGATCACGGTCAACAAGCCGGCGAACACGGCCGGTATATCCAGCAGATTACGGTTCTCGAAGATGAACCAGCCGAGCCCGCCCTGCCCCGACGACACCCCGAACACCAGTTCAGCCGCGATCAGCGTGCGCCAGGCGAAGGCCCAGCCGATCTTCAGCCCGGTCAGGATCGAGCCGAAGGCTGCGGGAATCAGGATGCGCGCGACGTAAGGCAAGCCGCGCAGGCCGTAATTGCGCCCGACCATGCGCAGCGTGTTCGACACGCTCTTGAAGCCGGAATGGGTGTTGAGCGCGACCGGCCACAGCACTGAATGGATCAACACGAACACGAGACTGCCATTGCCGAGCCCGAACCAGATCAAGGCCAGCGGCAGCAGCGCAATCGCCGGCAGCGGATTGAACATTGCCGTTATGGTTTCGAGAAAGTCGGTACCGATGCGGGTCGAGATCGCGAGAATGGTGAAGATAGCGGCGAGAAAAATGCCGGCGCCGTAGCCCATGAACAGCACTTTCAGCGACGCCCACGCCCGCAACGGAATGGTACCGTCGCGCACCTTCTCGAACAGGGTGATGATGGTGTCGTGGAACGTCGGAAACAGCAGCGGGTTGTCGAGGAGTGTGCCGTAGAGCTCCCACACCATCGCGAGAAAGACGATGATCACGCCCTTGCGGACGAAGCCGTCGTTCCACAGCCGTTCCAGCGCCGTCAACTTGCGCTCGACCTCCACCGCAACGGCCGCAGTGGCGTTGTCGCGCAGCAGGATTTTTGCTTCACCCATCGCGCGCCCCCTAATGTGCGGTTGCCGGGTCAGCGAACAGCAGATCATGGATCTGCTGCTCCAGCCGCGCGGCACTGCCGTCTTCGCCTCCGACCCGATCGACATCCACAATCTCGGCCTTGACCCGGCCGGGATGCGGCGACAGCAGCAGGATGCGGTTGCCGATCTTGATCGCTTCCGCGATCGAATGGGTCACGAACAGCACGGTGAATTTGGTCTCCGCCCAGAGCTGCAGCAACTCGTCCTGGCAGGTCCGCCGCGTCAGCGCGTCGAGCGCCGCGAACGGCTCGTCCATCAGCAGGATGTCCGGCTCCATCGCCATGCCTCGCGCGATCGCCACGCGTTGCTTCATGCCGCCGGACAGCGTGTGCGGATAGCCGTCGACAACGCGGGTCAAGCCCACCTTCTCGATATAGGACCGGGCGCGTTCCTCGGCTTGCCTGCGCGGCAGCTTCCGCGCCACCAGCAGCGGAAACATCACGTTTTCCAGCACCGTCTTCCAGGGCAGCAACTGGTCGAACTCCTGGAAGATCATCATCCGGTCGGCGCCGGGCTCCGATATCTCGCGGCCGGAAATCCGCATCTTGCCTTCGCTCGGCGCCATGTAGCCGCCGACCGCCTTCAACAGCGTCGACTTCCCGCAGCCGGAAGGACCGAGCAGCACGAAACGATCAGAGCGGTCGACGCTGAAGGAAACCCGCTCGGTCGCGGTGACGACCGCGCTCGAGGTTTTGTAGCGCATCGTCACGTCACTGACGTCGAGGAGCGCCGGCATCAGCTGCCCTTCAAATCATGCGCGAGCGGCAGATAATAGTCGGTCCACGCCTTGGGCTGGGTCTTCAAGGTGCCGGTCTTGAACAGATGGCCGGCGAACTTCATCGTGCCCTGCGGCTCGAGATTCCATTCCATCATGCCGGGCTCCTTCAGCCACGCCAGCAGGTCCTCGACGCTGGTCTTGTCGCCGGTGATCTCCTTGTAGATCTCGACCGCGGTTTTGGTGTCGCTGCGGATCAGGTCCTGCGCCTCCTTGGTGGCGTCGCGCACCGCCTGCACGATCTTCGGATTGGCGTCGGCGAATTTGGTGGTCGTAAAGAACTGCGCCTGACTCAAGGGGCCACCCATCACGTCAGGCGAATTGAGCACCACATGCGCGCCGGGCACGTTCTTTATCTCCAGGAACGTGAATGGCGGGATCGAGAAGTGATTGTGGACCTCATGCTTCGGGTTCGACAGCGCGGCATAGGCATCGGGATGGCCGAGCTGAACGGTGTTGGCATCGAGTTTTGCCCATTGGTCGGCGCCGAAGGCCTCGCTGGCCGCGATCTGCAGCACGATCGCCTGTGTCGAGATCTTCACGGTCGGCACCGCGATCTTGTCACCCGGCCCGAAATCCTTGATCGATTGGATGTTGGCGTCGCGGCTGATCAGCGTCATCGGCTGCGCCGAAGTCGCGACGATGCCCTTGACCCCGCCGCGGGTGCGATCCCACAGCAACAGAAGATTGCCGGTGCCCGTATTGAGGATGTCAACGCCGCCGGCCAGCAGCGCATCGGTCTGTGCGCCGCCGCCGGAGAAGGTGAGCCATTTGGTGCTGACCCCGGGCACGCCAAGCGCCGCCGCGTGCTTCTCGATCAGCTTCTGCTTCTCCATGATGTGGCTCGGCATGTAGAAAATGCCGGGCTGCCGTGACAACGAGATTTCGGCCTTCTGCTGCGCCGCCGCCGGCAAGGAAGACAGCGCGAAACCGAGCGCCGCGATGGCACCTGCGCAACTGCGCCACATCATCCTGTTCATCGAGCTTCCTCCGGCGGTGCCACCTGTTGACTTCAAGGCTTGAGAAATGCACTAATGCATTAGTGCATTTGATGCAAGTCCCCCTGCTTTCCGACGGCCGTTCGATGGGCTCACCGCAAGTCGCCTCCCGCCGCACCGCCCAGCGTTCGCTGGGGCGGCTCGACCGCGACCGCCAGGCGGCGCCGCAAGTGTTCGAGCGGCTGCGCGGCATGATCCTTTCGCTTGATCTACCGCCGGGATCGGCGCTGTCGCGCGCGGAACTCGCCACCCAGTTCGGGGTCAGTTCGACACCGATCCGTGACGCCTTGATGCGGCTCGAAGAGGAAGGCCTCGTCGAAGTCTTTCCGCAATACGCCACCGTCGTCAGTCGGATCGACGTGCGGCTGGCGCAGCAGGCGCATTTCCTGCGGCAGGCGGTCGAGCTGGAAATCGTGCGCGGGCTCGCGATCGACCACGACGCGACCGTGGTCGCCGAACTCAACCAGGCGATCGCGCGGCAACAGCAATTCGCCAAGGCAGGCGACTTCGAGCGCTTCATCGCCGCCGACAACGAGTTCCACGCCCAGCTTTACGTCGCCGCCGACAAGCAGGACATCTGGTCCCTGGTGAAGAGCCGCAGCGGACATATCGACCGGCTGCGGCGGCTGCACTTGCCCTCACCGGGCAAGGCACAGGACATCCTGCGCCACCACCGGCTGATCGCAAAGGCGATCGGCGCCGGCGAGCCTGACGAAGCACAGAAGCATCTGCGAACCCATCTGTCGGGAACCCTGAGCGAGCTGGCGCAGATCCGTGCGCGATACCCGGAATATCTCAGCGATTGACCACCGACGCGGAACGGACCCGGTTCCCTTCTGCCCGGCACCGTGAATAACGATTGGTTTACGACGTCGGGTTTTCCCCGGCGCCGCGGAACGTCTGGATCAGGAACTTGTTGCACCGGAAGACAGATTCAGGGAATCTGCAACCTGCAATTGACGTGATTCAGGCGGCGGAGAACATGGCCAAGATCCTGATCGTGGATGACGACAGCGCGGTGCAGCTTACCATTCGGCTGCTGCTGGAACGCGCGGGGCACAGCGTCGTTACCGCCAGCGACGGACGCAAGGGATTGGCGCTGTTCGAAGCCGGTGATTTTGACCTGCTGTTCGTCGACATCTTCATGCCGGGAATGGACGGGTTCGAAACCATGCGGATGGTGCACCAGCAAAGGCCGCTGACGCCCATCATCGTGATCTCCGGACGGCCGATGCCGTCGGATTCAGGCCCTGATTTCCTGACCATGGCAATGAAGCTCGGGGCCGTCTCAAGCTTGCAAAAACCTTTCAGGCCGGCAGACCTGCTGGCAGCCGTCACCAATTGTCTGGAAAGTGCGAGGCGCCGATCCTCGGACCAGAGCGCTGGCAATATTGCGTCGAGCGCCTGAAGCGAACTAGCATCGGCTGTTCCGCCGGCGTCCGCATCAATTTGCGTGCCGGATCGCCTGTGCGGATAGTCGGAAGGCTGCGAACGCAAAGATGACGCTCTCCACCAGGCTCGCCATCGCGATGATTGCATTGGTTGCAATCACCGTGACTGCAGTCGGGTGGCTCAGCTATCGCAGCCTGGAACAGCAAATCCTGCCGCGCGTGCTCGATCGCACCGAAACCCATTCCCGGCTGGTCGCCTTCGATCTGCAATCCCACGTGAACGGTGCGCGGGGCGATATCGCCGGCTTTCGGTCTGCGGCGGCATTGAATGGACTGATCCGCGCCCATCTGGCCGGGGGCATTGACCCGGTCGACGGACTCTCGGAGCGGACATGGCACGACCGGATCGCGGAGCGCCTGCTGGCCGAGCTCGGGGCCAAGCCGAACTATGCCCAATTTCGCATTATCGGCATCGAGGATGGCGGCCGCGAAATGGTCCGCGTCGACCGATCCGGACCGAATGGCGCCGCCCGTCTCGTCCCGGATGCGGAGCTGCAGCGCAAGGGCGACCGCCCCTATTTCAAGACCACGGTCGGGCTGCCGGCGAACGAAGAATACGTTTCGGCCCTCGACCTCAATCGGGAGAACGGCGTCGTCGAAACACCTTATGTGCCGACGCTGCGCATCGCCACTCCGCTGCACGCGCCCGACGGCAAGCCGTTCGGAATCGTCATCGTCAATGTCGATATGCGACCGGCCTTCGATCGTGTCCGGGCGTCGGTGCGGCAAGGCGGCAGCATCTACGTCGTCGGCAGCCGGGGCGACTATTTCGTCCATCCCGACCGCTCGCGCGAATTCGGCTCCGATCTTGGCAAGCCTGCGGACTGGCGGAAAGACTTCCCGTCGCTGGCATCTTTGGTCGGAACGACACAAAGCGCGGCAGGGACGGCGCCGGATCAGGCTGGACAACCGGATGGTGCCGCATTCGCACCCGCCATCCTGGCCGGCAAGGAATGGGTGGGGGTCATCGAAACCGTGCCCTACGCCATCATCGTGGGGCCCGCCACGACGGTTCGGAACACCTCGCTGACGGTGGGCCTGATTGCCGTGCTGTTTGCCGCAGCGCTCGCGCTGCTCATCGCGCGATCGTTGACGCGGCCGATCGTTCAATTGACCGCGGCGGCGAAAGGCATCACGCGCGGCGGCATGGCGACGATTCCGGTCACGGCGGACGGCGAAACCGGTGTGCTGGCACGGGCGTTTGCCCGGATGGTTGCGGAATCGACGGAGAAGACGCTCGACCTGCAGCGCGAGGTGGCCGAACATCGCCGCACCGAAGCCGCCCGTGCCCACCACGCGGAACGCGAACAGCTGTTTAGCGCCGCAGTCGAGGCCTCCAACGACGCCATCATCACCGAATCGCCGGGCGGCATCGTCACCGGCTGGAATCCGGCTGCGGAACGCCTGTTCGGCTATGGCCCCGCAGAAGTCGTGGGCCAGCATATCTCAATCATCGCGCCGCCGCACCGGCAGCCGGAGGTGAACGACATCATCCGCCGGATCGGCCGGGGCGAAGCGATCGAGCAGAGCAAAACAGTCCGCCGGCGCAAGGACGGCACGCTGGTCGAGGTCTCGCTCAGCGTCGCACCGATCAAGGCCGCGTCGGGGGCCATCATCGGCATATCCAAGACCGTCCGCGACATGACCGAGAGCCAGCGGGCGCAGGAAACATTGCGCGAGAGCGAGCAACTGGCGCGTGGCATCATCAACAGCGCAATCGACGCCTTCGTGCAGATCGATCAGCGCGGCATCGTCCGCGACTGGAATCCGCAAGCCGAGACCATGTTCGCGGTGCCGCGCGACAAGGCCCTGGGGAAGAACGCATTCGAGCTGCTGGACATCCAGGACGGGCCGACGCCACTGAAGACGTCACTGGCTGAGTTTTTGCGTTCCGGACAGGCGCAGGTCCAAAGGCCCCGCCGCGAAATCCAGATCAAGCTGCGGGATGGAAGGGAGTTGACCGCGGAGTTGAGCATCACCGCGCTCAGGACTCGCGATGGTCTCGTGTTCAACGGGTTCATCCGCGACATTACCGAACAAAATCGCACCCAGCAGACGCTGCGGCAGCAGGCTGAGGAACTGCGCCGTATCTTCGAAACGTCACAGGACCTTATCCTGGTGATGGATCCCACGGGATCGCTGATTCAGATCAGCCCGAGCTGCGAAGCCATCCTCGGCTATTCGCCCGGCGAGATGATCGGCCACACCGCGATCGACTTCATCCATTCCGACCATGTGGAGAAAACGCGCGAGGAGATGCGCGCGCTGCGGGGCGGGGAACGTCCGAAGCTTGCGGACCGGCGGTGCATACACAAGAACGGACGAGCGGTGTGGCTGTCCTGGCTCGGGGTCTGGTCCGAACCGGTGCGGCGGTTCTTCTTCGTCGGCCGCGACATGACCGAAAGCCGCAAGGCCCAGGAAACATTGCGCGAGAGCGAGCAAATGGCGCGCGGCATCATCAACACCGCGCTCGATGCCTTCATCCAGAACGACGAGAGCAACACGATCGTGGACTGGAATTCGCAGGCGGAAACGATGTTCGGGTGGTCGCGCGATGAAGCCCTTGGGAAAAGCCTGATCGACCTGATCATTACGGGGCCGGACCAAGCCTATTTCAAAGCCGCCCTGCCGCGCTATCTGGAGTTCGGCCGGGATCAGACATTCGGGCGGCGCCGCGAAATCCTGGTCAAACGACGCGACGGCAAGGAATTCAGGGCCGAGCTGAGCGTCACTTCGCTGAACCGCCGGGAAGGCACCCTGTTCAATACCTTCGTCCGTGATCTCACCGACAAGATCGCGGCGGAGGAACGGATCAGGCAGTCCGAAAAAATGGAAGCCGTCGGCCAGCTCACCGGCGGCATCGCGCATGACTTCAACAACATCCTGACGGTGATCACGGGTACGATCGAAATCCTGTCCGATGCGGTAAAGGGCGATCGGCAACTTGCCGCCATCTGCAAGATGATCGACGAGGCCGCCTCGCGCGGCGCCGATCTCACCCAGCATCTGCTGGCGTTCGCCCGCAAGCAACCGCTCGAGCCTCAGGAAACCGACATCAACACGCTGATCATCGACACCGCCAAGCTGCTGCAGCGAACGCTCGGCGAGCATGTCGAGATCGAATCGGTGTTCGAACAGGAAACATGCCCGGCGACCGTCGATCCCAACCAGCTTGTCACCGCGATCCTCAATCTCGCGCTCAATGCCCGCGACGCCATGCCCAGCGGCGGCAAGCTCGTCATCGAGACAGGCTTCGTCATTCTCGACGAAAATTACGCCAACATGAACGACGTTCGGCCGGGCCGTTACGCCATGATCGCGGTCAGCGACACCGGGACCGGCATTCCCGCGGCCCACCTCGACAAGGTGTTCGATCCCTTCTTCACCTCAAAAGGGCCCGGCAAGGGTACCGGCCTCGGGCTGAGCATGGTCTACGGCTTCGTCAAGCAGTCCGCGGGCCACATCAAGATCTACAGCGAGGAAGGCCACGGCACGACCATCAAGATGTATCTCCCGCCGGCGGCCGAGGCTGCGCCGGCGACCCAGGCCGCCACCGTTCCGACCCTCGTGGGCGGCGATGAGACGATCCTTGTCGTCGAGGACGACAAGCTGGTGCGGGATTATGTGCTGGCCCAACTGCATTCGCTCGGCTACGTCACGCTGGACGCAGCCAACGCGGCAGACGCGCTTGCGATCGTCAGGGACGGCCGGGCGTTCGACCTGCTGTTCACCGACGTGATCATGCCAGGTCTCAACGGCCGCCAGCTCGCCGACGAGATCCACCAGGTGAGACCCGGACTGAAGGTGTTGTTCACCTCGGGCTACACCGAAAACGCCATCATCCATCACGGCCGGCTTGATGAAGGCGTGCTGCTGCTGGCCAAGCCCTATCGCAAGTCCGACATGGCCGCGATGATCCGCAAGGCACTCGTTCAATAAAACGTGTTCGAGCGAAGCGGGTGCCGGTTGGCACGGCCATCAGGCCTACGCCGCGGTGGTCGGCCGTGAATCAGGCGTGCCGGGAGGAAGCGCTCATCACGATCCGGACCAGATCGGCGGCATTTCTTGCCCCGAGCTTCTTCATGATGTTGGCGCGGTGATCCTCGATCGTGCGCGGGCTGATCCCGAGGTGGCGGCCGGCCTCCTTGTTGGAGGCGCCCGAGGTGAATTGCTCGAGCACCTCGCGTTCGCGCCTTGTCAGCGGTTCGCGTCCCGGGAAATGCAGCGCGGCGATGCGGGAGGCGGAGTTCGCCGCCTGCCTGCGGGTATAGGCGTCGATCGCCTCGTTCAGCCGGGTCACGATTTCGCTGCCCCGGAACGGCTTTTCGATGAAATCGAGCGCGCCGTTCTTGATGGCGCTCACCGCCATGGTGATGTCGCCCTGGCCGGAAATCATGAAGATCGGCGCCGGATAATCCTCGCCATGCAACTCCCTCAGGATGTCGAGGCCGGACTTACCGGGGATGTGCACATCGAGCAGGATGCACGCGGGCGTCCTGGTTCGTGCGACCGAGAGCAGCGCAGCTCCGTCTGCAAAGCAGATGACCTGATAACCGGCCGCCGACAGCACCATTGAAAGCGTGTCGCGGACGGCGGGGTCGTCATCAACTACAAAAATCTCCCCGCGGGGAGGAACCTGTTCTGCCATGTGCCATCGTCCATGAGTAGTGAAGCGCGACAAACCCTCGCAAAACGATACTCTGAGCGTATCGATCAATGGACCCGTATTTGTACGGGACGAAGGCTTAACGCACAAGTAGCACCGCGCTCCCTAGAGGTAGAGGGCAGTGGGGAACAGCCATGCAGAACTCGGCAGCCGGCGATATTGCGGCCCAGCCCGTCGATGGACAGGAAAGCTACCGCTCGATCGTCTCTGATCTCGTCGCGCTGATCGGGCACGTCCAGGCGAGCCTGCAGCTGATCGAGACGGCGATCGCCCGGGAAAAGGCGATCGGCGACCATGACGCGTCCGCCGGTTTCATCGTGCTTGATGACGTGACCCCTCGCTATGCCAAGGCGTCTGATGCGCTAAAGGCCTGCGACGCCGGCCTCGGCGCCGCGCGTGATCTGTTGCTCGATTCGGAGACGGCAGCGCGCTGCCTGAACTAATCCGGGGCGTTTCCGAGCGAGACCTGTCCCGCGCCCGATTGACGGGGTGAGCACCGGCTGGTGTGAAGAAAACACATCAAATCCGGAATCCCGCGCTTCGGTTTTGATTTAATCTCGACAGACCCTGCAGGACCGACCGTGCTTCGGTCCGCCCGGTTTTGATCTCCGCCCTTTGGCCGGTCGCATCTGGACGTCCCCGCAAAGGCCGTCCGCTTGTCAGCCTGATGCGGCGGATCACCCCCCAGAGGCCCTCTCTCAGGCGCCGATAAGGTCATCCTTCGACGTGGCGCCCGGCCGCTTTTTGCCGTGCTTGCCCTTCAGAAACTGGACGTCCATGTCGGTGCCGTTGACGCGGACCAGCTCGCAGCGACGGTAGGCAAGGCCGGTCGACGACAGCAACAGGAAGAACTCCTTGAGATGGAGCCCCTGGATGGAACCCTCCACGGTCAATGTCGCGTCGGTGTCCGAAATGGCATTGAGCACGCAGTCCCGGCGCCAGGTTCCGTCGATGGCCATGATGCAGACATCATAGCCTCGGCTGAACGTGACCCGCTCGACGCCCTTGCCTTCCTCCGACACCGTCAGCGTCCCGCCGCCATCGCGGCGATCCTCGATGTCGCCGATGCGGCCGGCGGAGCCGCCCGCACGCTGTTCGGCCGGTAGAGACCGCGCTTCTCGGGGAATGGCTTGAAGGTATCGGTCAGGCCGACGACCGTTTCGGCGGCACCCAACACCAGGAACCCGTCCGGCTCCATCGACTTGGCGAGTCGGTTGAAGATGTTGATCTTGGTATCCTGGTCGAAATAGATCAGCACGTTGCGGCAGAAGATCACGTCGAAGACCCCGAGCGCCGAAAAATCGTGCAGCAAATTGAGCTGCCGATGCTGGACCATGGCGCGAATGTCGGCGTTGATCTGCCAGAGCTCTCCCATTTGCTTGAAATATTTGACAAGCATTTGAATCGGCAGGCCGCGCTGAACCTCGAACTGGCTGTAGATACCCGCTTTGGATTTCTCGAGCACTTCCTGGGAAAGGTCGGTCGCGATGATCTCGAAACGCCAGCCGGCGGTGGCCGCGCTCATCTCCTTCAGGCTCATCGCCAGCGAGTACGGCTCCTGGCCGGTCGAGCCGGCGGCGCACCAGATCCGGATGCTCTTGCGGGCAGCACGCACCTTCAGCATCTCGGGCATGATCGAATCGCGGAAGTGATCGAACGGCACCTTGTCGCGAAAGAAGAAGGTTTCGTTGGTGGTCATGGCCTCGACCACTTGGGCGATATGAGAGGCCGATCCGCCCTTCATCTTTTGTACGAGGTCGCTGATTCCGGCCAGACCGCATTTGCGCGACAACGGCAGCAGGCGGCTTTCGATCAGGTATTGCTTGTCGGCGGACAAGTCGAGACCGGAATTGTCTTTCAGAAGCTTACGCAGGTACTCGTAATCAGGGGGGGTCACTGGAGGCCTCTCAGGGCAAGGGTTGACAGGGCTCAGACTACGGTCTGCTCGGGGAGCGCGACCAGGCCTACTTCCTGAAACTTGGCGGCGATGATGTCCTTGTCGAAGGGCTTCATGATGTACTCGTTGGCGCCGGCATGGATCGCGCGCGAGATATGATCGATGCCGTTTTCGGTGGTGCAGAACACGACCTTGGGCGCATCTCCGCCGGGCATGCGGCGCAGATGGCCGAGGAACTCGTAGCCATCCATCACGGGCATGTTCCAGTCGAGCAGAACCGCTTCCGGCATGGCACGCTTGCAGGCTTCGAGCGCCTTCTCGCCGTCCTCGGCTTCGATGATCTGAAAATCCATCGCCTCGAGAATACGGCGTGCAATCTTACGAACGACGCTTGAGTCATCGACGACCAGACATGTTCTCATTTTCGGCCTCCTTCCTGAGTAAATGACGCGCTATGCGGCGAGCGCGGTCTTGGGCAAGATCTCGAGCACGCGATCGACGTCGAGGACGACCATGAGCTGACCGTCGAGGCGGTGCACCCCGCCGGCGAGCTTGGCCATGCGGGGATCGAGGTTGACGGGGTTTTCCTCGCAGCTGTCGTCGGCCAGCCGCA
>WNGR01007163.1_pt1 | contig 11850 bp, 13 predicted proteins | sample 5407581 | NCBI WGS metagenome assembly WNGR01 (sample SAMN13153383, study PRJNA577476) | soil metagenome | isolation source: 80 cm soil or saprolite under Garry oak tree replicate 2 | place: USA:California | collected 2016-06-15
TTGTGAGCAGCGGTAGGAGGCACGGAGTTGGAAGAGCGCTAGCGCAAGATCACGTACGAGATAGGCAGGAGGGGATGGGCAAGGAATGGCTTAAGATGGCACTCCAGGTGCTTTTTCGAGAACAATGTGATGAGTACATTCGGAGCGAATACCAGCGCTTATAAGTACATGCAGGCGGGCCACAGCTGAGACATAAAGACAAGAGGCCATAGTAAGGTAACAAAGAGTGAGACGGAAAAGCATTTAGGTCTGCAGTCACGAGCCATGCAACAATGCGTGTCTCAGTGTGCGCTTGGACCCACGCGCCTGGCGCTTGCTCTGATAATAGTAAGTACAAAGGCTATTCGTAAATTGTCAGCGCAAACTCAGAAACATCTCAGACACGAGAAAGAAACAATAGTTCACAAAGCAGTTCCTACATCAGCAAGTTGCTTGATGAGGCCTACATATGAATAGGTTCGTGCACCGAGATCCCGTGGGTAGGTTATTCATGCATATTCATGCCCTGTATTGTACAGAACGACCCACTGGCAGGGCCCACGGTCTGAATGTAATAGTCGAGATATTAGTGCGTGTGTAGGAGTGGGAGGGACTTCATATTTATCAAGCAACCTTGTGCGGCCTTTCAGAGATGCATTCTCACGGAGCATCGCATCGCTTACCGAGAGCCTGAATTAGGTCACCGACTAACTGCCAGTGGTTGAGAAAAAAGAGTTTGAACGGGGTTTCTAATCTCCATCTGCGGCTTGAGCCCGAACGGATGCTGACTATGCTGTACCGTTGGGGCGAAAGGCAAGTCAACACGTGTCATCCATCGGAGACCAGACTTGAAAACGAACATACCGCGATTGAAGCCAAAAAGAAGGTGACGGCGGAGTCTGAAACCGCCGTGATCTCAGCGAGAATGAAAACACCAATACGGTGCCCGAACGTGAGCAGAACGCTGGTAGGCGACATCAGCGTGAAAGGAGAGAGATAGGCAGGCTAGCGCCGCGCTGAGTACGAGGAGAGTGTTTATATGTCGTTTGGCACTGGCAGATGTTCGACGAGTGGGGCAGTGCCAAACTCTGGCATCGTGTGTCTTTTTCTAGATGAATACTTCCCGGCGCAGATAAATCAAGGTGCATTGCCTCTCAACAGACTGGGTTTCTGCAAGTCTGCGGTCCTAGGGAAATACGGCACCCGCAAAAGTTGGTAAAAAGTTCGGTAGGGGGAGGGAGGGAGAACCAGAAACTGTCCCAGGGTCACGGGGTACCCGGATACGGGAAATTCCTTCAACAAAACCAATGCCCTTAACTGCGCAGGGAAACGTCACAGCATAGGTATCTGGGAACATAGCAACGCACGGTGTGAACAGTCAATTATCGTTCTCAGTAGCTATAACGCAATCCCCACCAGATAAGCCTGAACGGCTCTGGCCTCGCCCTTAACAACGTCCAAGCACCTTTCCAAGTGGACCAGGCAAGCGGATCGTGAAGTCTGAAAAGCCAGACCATCCGGACCTGGCTCGCGGGACCTTCGATGTCGTAGCCGCGCGGCGGCGGGTCTCATTGGGAACGTGATGGTCATTTTGGGTGGTCCCAGTGAATGCGGGTGGAACCATGTTCCAAGTAGCCCCTCGTGTTGGAGTGCTTCTATTTGCTAGGAAGCGTTGCTGGTCTGGAGAACACTAAGCACGGTGACAAGGACGCCACAGGATGTACTCAAGGACACAGTGCAACCTACCCATATCGTAGATATAGCCGCTGCATGGCGGATCTGCGACGCCCATTGTAGAACAACTCGACGAGTTGATGATTATTTAATACAGAACAAATACGGCGAGAGCGAGGGAGGGGGGGAAGGCTGTATAATGAAGGAGCTCTTATAGTACGTGGTAGTTATGGATTGAGGAACCTTCAGCATGTCGATAGCGACAACTGCGTTTAAACAGCGTGTTCTGATGGTGCGCCTGCGGAGGTATCGATGGCGCACTGCATCGTGCTAACCTTTCGACTTTGGCATGTGATCAAGACACTCGTGCCGGCATACGACGCTTGAGGTTCCTGTTCCGATGAGATGAATGGCCCGGGGGGCAGAAATGTTGCGCCGCTTTGCGCCTGCTTTCTCCCTGCCTGCATATGTGGCATTTACCGAGTGTAACAAGGCACCACACGACAGGGAAGGTTGCAAAGGACGTGATGGCAACTACGTCTGAACGGCACCTCCTGCAAGCCTCTTGGCCACCCCCTTGGTTCTGGGAGGTGTGGGTGTGTCCTTGGAGCTAGTGGAAGAGACGGACTCGCCCTATCTTCCTACGGTTCAATCTCTGCTGGCAAACTCGCTTGCGGGACTGGAGGTACGACCGCTGTCGTTGCGGGAGTGCGAGTAGATCATGGCTCTGGTGCGACGCGACAAGAGAGGTGTCGGGGCTCGTTTTCGCCTTGGAGATCTTGGAGGTGATGAATTCGAGCAGGAACAATCGTCTTCGTGGACGTCTACGAAAGGATACGATCTAGTTAGTGTGTTGGAAGCCAGAATCTCGAGATATGTAACGGATGTGCTTACATTTACGACGATTTTCGAAGGGAGATTTCGGGATTCCCATTACTGAAGGTGGAGATGGATTGGTTCCGCTTGCAATCGACTAACTGTAGTACTTTGAGGGGTCACGCGACTGATCCATGGCAGTTGTTCTGGGCTTCATATATGCGGTGTCGCACAAGGACAAGGACACTCCAAGATGCACATCAGGAATGCAACTGACTCTGGTCTCGGAAAATATAGCCACCGCTACATGGTAGGCTTGCAACGCCCATGATAATATAACTTGAACTTGATGAGTTGAGGGTTTATTCAATGCAGAACAAAAACAGTAGTGAGTAAACAGTGAGGAAGGCATACAAATACAGTATCGTAAGTGACGGCGAGACTGGCCAAGCGGAGTTTCAATCTGGGCGCTTGACAATTCGTGAATGTCCGATGTTCAATACCGTGACGTTCATGTTTGAGTGGGTGTAGACACTATTGACGGCGGCCCTCAGCTGTGCTAGGAAACGAAACGCCACAACATATTGGAGAACACAGCCCCAATGCACACAGTGAGCAGTCAATGGTCGTTCTCAGTAGCTATAATAATGCAGCCCCGACCAGACCAGCCCGAGCGACTCTAGTTTTACCCCTAACAACGTCCTCCAAGTGGACCAGGCAAGCGGATCGTGAAGTCTGAAAAGCCAGACCATCCCGACATAGCTCGCGGGGCTGTCGATGTTGTAGCCGCGCGCCGGCGGGCGCCAACTTGGATAGTCCCAGTGATCGCAGGTGGAGCCGTGTTCTGAATAACACTTCGTGTTGGAGTGCTTCTATTTGCTAGGACGCGTCGCTGGTCTGGAGAGCGCTGAGCACGGAGACAAGGACGCTCTCGAATGCGCTCAACGACACGACTTACCCCCTTCTTGGATATAGCCGCTGCACGGCGGATCTGCGATCCCCATCGTGAAACAACGCGATGAGTTGTCAAGTTAATTAGAGAACTAATATGGCGGTGAGAGTGAAAGGCGATAAGGTGCGCGCGCCTATTGAAACGTGGAGGTGGGAGGTTGTACAACAAAAGACAAAGGTCTTATGGTGGGTGATAGTTACAAAATGAGCAAGCCAATGACGAAAACTGCATTTAGACAGCGTATTCAGACTGTGGGAACCAAGGTGGGAACCATCAGCGGAGGCACTAATGGGGGACGTCACAAAATGAAGTGTTGGGTGAGCACTACATCCTCCCACAAAGTATCTGGGTAGCATCTGAGTGAGAGCGAGAACGGAGGCTGTCGGGATGGAATTAGAGGATGGATGGGTGCAAGGTGGTCCGCTTACTGTAATATGTGATCAAAGTCCTTGTAGGATTCAGTAATATGTGTCGCGATGAGATGTACGAGGGCAGAAACGTCGAGCCTGCCTTTTCCCTGCGTGTCGTTGTGGAGTTTACCGGATGGCGGATGTAACAAGGCGTCATGTGATGAGGAGGTCTCCAAAGTAGGTGACGGTGGCTGCTGAGTCTGAGCGGACACTTCCTTGGTTCTGGGAGGAGCGGATGTGTCCTCGAGACTGGTGGAGGAGATAGATTTGCCCTTTTTTCCCGGCAGGTTTATCCATGATGGCAGACTCGTTCGCGGGACTAGAGGCTTGACCGCCGCCGTCACCACGTGAGTGCGACTAGATCCTATGTTCTGGCGCGAGGCGGCGGGAGCATCGTCAGGGCTAGTTTTCGCCTTGGAGGCCTTGGTGGACTTCCCGTGGGGATGATCGTCTATATGGTCTATATGGACAGCTGTGAAATAATACGATCTAATTAGTGCGTCGGAAACCAGAATCTCGAAATATGTGGCGGACGTGCTTACATTTGCGATGTTTCGGAGTTCCGAAGGGAGGTTTCGGGATTCCCATTACTGAACGTGGAGATGGATTGGTTCCGCTTGCAGGAGATAATCGTCTAACGGTGTCCTTTGAGGGGTCGCGCGACTGATTCATAGTCTCATAGTTTCTGGGCTTATATGTAGCATACTATGCGGCACCGTGTACACGCTCGAGTCTCACCGCATCCCTTGATCCAAAAGCGAAAGATACCTGGTGCAAAGCCTTTGAAAAGATGTCATAGCCACTAATCGACTCGTTGTATGACCAAACTTGTGCCGACAAGACAGCTTCGTAGAAGAAGAGGTACGGTGCCACTGGCACAATCATGTTACGGGAGTGGTGCCAAAGCCGCACATATTAACAGCACCAGGCCGGGAGTCTAGTCACACCTTATCTGTCCGTGCCACTAAGCGGCCCACAGCACCAGGCTTCCAGGTGTACGATAACGTGCTTACCCCCACATACCTCCTAATTGGACTAAATGAAACGCACTTGGTCCCAGAGCCAAAGACAGTCGTGATTTTCAGCAAGGCAAGGATGGTATCAAAAGCACGACGGCAGCCAAGGACGTGGGATCAACCTGGTCAACTTGAAAGACACGAGTCCTTAGGGAACGTCGTCACGTTCTATTTGCCCTCCCGCGTTCAAGCTGTAGTGCCGTTACTGTAATGGTGACAGTATTCGGAAGAGCGTGGTACATGCATGCCTTTCTCGTTTGACAGTAGGAGTGCCGCGCGCTAACTGAGAACTCACAGCTCCCACGCGTTACGTCTACGATGGCACTGTGCGAAACATACGATTCAAGTTCACCAAAAGTCCGTTCTTATACCTTGGGCACGACAAGCACTAAGCAATGGGCCTGCTAGTCACGGTGCGTACCGATGCTTGCACTGAATGGGAATCAGGGTCGTTGTCTTTTCCCTACTGAGTTCCCATTAAAATTTCACTTTCTGTGTGCGAGGCGTAGTCCTTCCTTGGAACGTTGTATGTGGGAATCTTCGATATTACCGCCTCGCGAAGGCCTGCTGTGTCTTGGGATAGGACATAGCTTCAGTTGCATCTAACTATATGGGCAAATGGACAAGCTTACAGCCTTTTGCATTGGCTTTTTGTGTAGAGGCGAGATATTGTCGGCACCGAATAAAGTCTTGGAACAAAGACAATCATGATGGTGATCATACCAACCCAGTGATAATGCATTGCACTCTCTCAAGCGTGGGGACGGGAGAGATAACAGATGATTAGAATCGCGGAAATAACCTTGGGGATTGTACAATGTATATAATTACATCCGGTGTTAATTTCATGGTCGTGGGGTAATTAATGTTCTGCGTGATGGCGTTCCAGTCGGTCCTTACATTACAGCCCGATAGCTGCCAACAGCTTCGCCCAGTTCGGTGTGCCCAGACCAGTTACCTGTAGTCATAGACGTGAGTACATGGTCGGCCATAGAACGGAAATGAGCTCACAGGATCCCATCCCGCCTTTGCAAGGAAGCCACTTGTGTCGCATCCGGGGTTACTACCAGTCGTGATATCGTTCAGCGCGCTCGCGCCAGTCGAGTACAAGAACGGATTCAGGAAGCCGAGCACAGGCTTGTCGGCCGCGATGAGGCGGTCGTTCAGTAACGAGACGACGCTCGCGAAAACGGGGGTCGAGCAGCTCGTGCCCTCGACCGTATTCACGTAGCCACTCCGCACGATCTCGAGGTTGGTGCCCGCGGCGGCGACGTCAGGGAAGCCCCGGCCGGAGGTGTTGAACCGCCCTGCGTGGGTGCTCCCGAGCTCGGCCAGGTAGGTGGCCTTGGCAGCGGTTTGGTACGACGGTGTATCGAAGTAGTTCGAGAACCCGCCGGACGAGAAGGGGGCGGAGGTTTCCGGGTTGAAGTCCTGTGTCGCCCCGACCGAGGTCACGCTTGATTTGCGGAAAGGAAGTCAGAGTGGTGGAACTAGGGGGCCAGCGAGGGAGGGAAAGACGAACAATGGGCAGCCGGACGGGAAAGAGGGCACGAAGGTCGTGCATTCCGTGCTTTGTGAACCTGAAACACCGCCGTCGCCAGATGAGAAGAGGATGCTGACACCTCTGGCGCCGAGAGACGCGTAGGCATTGCACAGCGTGCTGAATAACAGGGTTAGTGAGACGCGGGGTTTCAAGAGAGCTCGATTCGTACTTGGCCAATGCGCGGGAGATGGTGTTTTCGCCCTGTCCGTAGCTGGTGGTGAGGACCTGTGGGGGTGCACTCTCACCACTCAAGAAGTTGATGATGTCCAGAAATCCCTCAAGATCGCCGTCCTGGTATTGGTTGCCAACGGAGATGAAGGAAGTCGGCACGCCCGACGCAATACCGATCGTGTATTGTACGTCAAGGTCCTTATGAATCGCGACAATTTATGTAATTCGATGTGGCGAGAATGTCATAACAGTTACTCACGGCTTCGAGACCAGCTTGGTCGGGAGTCTGTGGGTTGGTGCCGCCGTCGATTGTTTGAAGGGTAAAGGTGTTATTTGGGGATAGGTCAGTGCGGAAGGTCTGGAGGAATTTCTGAAAGGAGACTCGTTTCATTCCTAGGATGGAGTCACTCGCTTTGGCACATACCCTGAGATCGGCCCTATTTGCAAATTCCTGAAGAAAGCCTGAGATAGCAAGCTTATTCGACGACTGGGAGGCAGATATCTTGGGGATTTTGTATAGCTGTTGGATGCACTTCGGGGTCATCATTGCGTCGCACAATGTGGATGTGACTGCAGACGATATGTTTCTGCTGCTGGGCATGGTTTTCGCCGGTGAACGGACGATCGGCCGCCCAATGTTATTTGCAGCTGGGAAACTACAGACGGCGTGAGAAGGTCTTGAAACGCCCTTCGAAGGACGACGCAAATCACACACGCGATTGTAGGGTGGACGAGTTGGAGGTGGTCCTTGAGCAACGCCGGGATTGAATATGCCAAGGTACGAATGGCCTTCTTCCCGCTTCCGTCGTGCATAAAAGTGGAAAACTCGGCATCGAAAAGTTCGTTCGCATGAGACACGGTCGTCTCGAAACCGATCCAGTCTCCGAACGGTGATAAAACCGTCGCGTTGAGACCGTTACCCCCCAACCACTCGTTGACCACAGTGACAGTCTCGGGCTTAGGTGTCACGAAGGCGCCGACCTGGTGTTAGCGGCATCTGGCAATCCACAACGAAGGGAGAGCCGTCAGTATGGGCGCACCTCCTCCTTGGACAGCCATTGGCCGTACTGCGGGCTGTTCGGCGTGCTGACGTCCATAAGCTTGGTTTGGAGACCCTCGATGTCATTCTGGGCAAGCGCAATGCGGAGGCGCAAGGTGGCGTTTCCGGGCGCGAGGCCCTTTCCCGTGAAGCCTTCTGGGACGCCATCGCGACGCTCATGAAGGCGCATATCGCGTTTGAAGCGGGACGAGGCGTGTGCAAGCAAGAGGAAAGACGGGAGAAAGGCGAGCGCGTTGACCATAGCTGCTTCGAGAGCTCGAAATTACTCGGAAATCCCCTCAGGACTCTAGTCACATCTTTATAGAAGAAAACTTCACGAAGCAGCACGCCTGAGGTGAGAACAAGTAGTCGCAACGGGGATTGAAAGGCCATAGGATTATAATGAAAGTCGGATGTTGCTAATCCCAAGAAATCTCCAATATACTCAGCAATGCAACCCAACGACCGAATTCAAGCACTAGTCAAGAATGGTGTATTAGTAGTAACAGGTATTATGTTTTGAGGGGAAAATAATTCAGTTCAAGACGAACTTGAATGAGTTCATGCTAGCACTGAATGTTGCTCAAATTTTCACATCAAAGAAGCATTGACAGTGCACCATGCACACGGGATACCATGACGATAGGAGGGTTTCTAGGTGTTCACGCCGTTATTGAAGACGGGAGACCTCGTGACTTGGTTCCCACCAGGCCATTCTAGAGCGCGCCAGAAATGAAGTAACCATCGTTCTGCTTGGAAAATAGTACCGTAACGGGATATGGAATGAAAACCGTGTGTATGGATGGGCCATCATACGCCGATATGGCCGGGGTTACAAGGCCACGAGTTGAGGGTGTAACAAAGTCAGGCTTCGATATCATACAGTACGCCGCAACGGAAGTTTTTTTTGTACAAGCGATGTATTAGGTACAGTAGCGGCACGTACTGTAGTAGCTAATAGGTTACCTAACAGCTCTGGAAACTGCGCTGATGCAAACCAGAGGATCGAAATATTAAGGAAAAATGCATTTGTGGCACACCCACTGTTGTAGTGTGGGGCTCAAGTTACGGGGTGGTGCTAAAAAACCACTCTGATTTATCCAATTTAACGGAAGATCACGGTGCCGGGCTTTTTCCCTGTGTTGGTAACTAGGTTTATGAAGCCTTTTCTCCGTAGCACTTCACTTTGTCCCGGATAGTCTTAGCCGCCCTGCAGCGCGCTGCAATAGGTGTCGCGATGCGAGCTATGTTGGGATGGAGTGAGGAGCGGAGCTCCAAGTCCGCAGCATGAAAGTCACGAGACCGTCGAGACTAAAAAAATCTTCCACTCGTAAGATTTTCTTCCAGGTCATGAGGCCTGTATCATGTCACATTGACTACAGATTGTCTCTCTTTACCTTTCGGATGACCCTTTGATTTAGCTTCCAGTTCTGGTCACAGAAAGCTTAACTTGAGCGATTCGAGAATCAATCGGCCGTGCAACACGGGGCCCACACAGGTCGAGTAGTTGGAATGGAACTTCACATCCTGAAGCTCCCTGAGCCTGAGACTGGGCGCTGGGCACTGAGCACGAGGCCTGGGTTCTGAGCAGCCATCTTGGCACCGTCCTTGATCTCTACGTATACATCGGCCTGTACCTCCTTTTTTCGGTTGAAATGACTCGATGCAAAATGCCACGGTGCAGAAGGTTTAAAACGCGGCGACTACAATTGTATGGGCACGTGTATATATATGGAACGCCCAGACTGACTAGGTGGGCACCATAAGTACTGCAACGGACGGCTCTCAAGCTGCCATGTTCTTCGATCATTCTCTAGCCGCCGAGAGCCACAGTTTGCATAGCCCGTTTCTAGTCATGGCACACAGAACGACTGTTGTAGTGGTCTGGATAGTGGGCAGTATGAGGGAATGGTCAGTGGGTGACACCGGATGTACTGTAAGCCCCTCATTTTCAAGTTCTGCGAAGTTGTGCCCCTCTCCGAGCCATCTCGCCCTAGTTTCGTGTTTCAGTTCGTCAGCGCATGTCAGCCACCTACTTGCGACTCGGAGTCATTGACGTCCCATCTTGGTTCAGTAACCCCGCCTCGTCTTGTGCTCTCATCTCGTTCCCCACCTTCTCTTCTCCCCTTCCTGTCATCCCTGTCCGAGTCTAGGTCCTCCTGGGTGCTCTCTCCCTCTATCACAGTTTCTCGGTGGTGTACTATCACCCCCCATACAAGCACGTTCACACGCACATGTACCCATTACAAGGCAGCCACGAGCTCTAAGCGTCGCCGATATCCTGCCCCGCACCGGGCGGCCTGTTTGCGCGGTCAAACCACTGCCGTCCCTCGGCCCAGACGGTCATCTACCAGACAGCTCGGCTTCCCTCGTGTGGCCGCACCCGCGCTGTTCGACGCTTACTGCCTCCGAAGAGTGATGTTTTATTTTTATTTTTAAATTCCATCTATATTTCGAGCCATGTACCTAGGACAATGGTCAGTCTTTTTCTGAATCAAATTTATTCCCCGTTATGCGTGCGACAAAGGTACAGAGCGGCCGTCAAACTAGCAACAAAGCCTAATAAACAAACTAAGAAAACTCGATCCCTCTAGCCACTGAAAAACCCGTAAATGCATGGCCTCCAACAAAGAGGGCAGCTCCTGCTTCTGCGACTTACCAACTATATGGGAAGACTGACACCGGAAATGGAAGGGGGGAGAGATATGAGTGGAACCGCTGCTAAAGAAACCAGGTAAAGAGAAGTGGGAAATAGGCGAAGAGTAGTCTGGAAAGGGATGGATAAAGGGGTCATAGAAGCAAACGTACAAAGACAGAGTTGACACGAAATGGTGAGTGGTATACCGAAAGACCAGAGTTGTGGGGGAAGTTGACAATATCAGGGGGTGGTCAGCGAAAACCGGGTGATAGACAGTCCCACAAAAACAGCTCCCCCAGGGTAAGGGGGAAAATCCAGGGGGAGACGTCGACTCACCAGATGGGCGCTGGGGTGGTCTTGATAAGGGCTGAAGCTCAAGGGTAGAGTTGAGGGCCGGAGCCCATGGGTGGAGTTGAGGGCTAAAGCCCAAGGGTAAGTTGTGTCGACATCGCCTGGACGACGAAGAAAGGAAAAAAAAAAAAAAGGGACTAATAGCGATTCCCTCGGAGTCAAGGAGTCGATGCGTTCCCGCGGGCTGTAGAGAGCGACCCCCAGGGGGAACGCCCTAGATCAGAGCACCAGGGCTCTAGGGGAGATGGTGATACGAGTTCAAGAAGAGATGGACAATGGTCGGTCGTCCGAAAACATTTGTATGTGCGAAAGGTAATGGGGGGAGTTAGCTGGGGGAGAGGTAACGTGCATCTAGTATAGGTAACCTAATACAAGCAGACATGGAGGGCAATTTGCGTAGTGTGAAGGGCTTCGTGTGCCGAGTGATGTTCTTTGGATCGGCATGTATGCGCGGATTCTAATTCCCATCCGCCTGGCGAGTACTGAGAGGGTTACTGTATGGCCTTTGGCACTTCCCTGAGTCCTGCAGCGCAGTCCACGCGGGCGGTGGTGTGATCTTTTTTAGTGACCTGGTGGATCGGCCCCTGCATCGTGTGCAGCATTGGAAAAAAAAAAAAATTTTTTTGGAATCTCCTGGTCCCCCTTCGGACCAGATGATGCATGAGGTTTACCACCAGGGCTCACCACCGGAGAACCTGGCCTTTTACGGCTTCGTAAATTTGCGGTACATGGCAGCTCAATGACTCGGAGCGAGCTTCGCTTGGCTTTTATCTGGAAGAGTACAAACGACTTCGAGCTCGCGGGGAAAAAAAACGTATCTTACGCTAGCCCACCTCTCTGTCGGTGACCGTCCTGGCGCGTAACAAAGCTTCCAGGCGACGGCCATCTCGCCGTTCTCGAGCCTGACCCAAGTGATTCCCACCAGGCGGAGTGGGATTTATTTTTCAAATTCGGATCCAGCATGCTGTGTCAGCGCACTTTTCTGAAACAAGGCTTGAAGCTTGAAACCCAGTGAGAATCCCGGTGAATGAAAAGGGACGGGGTTGAGTGCGATTGAACCAATTCATTCGCATTCACGATTCCGAACTATGTGCAATTTGATTCGTTTGCTCGTCGAATCACGTCGATACAAATTGCACGTCATCGAATCACGTTTGATTTGCGTAGATTTTAATTGAATGCTTTTGTTTCAATCCCGTTGAATCTCATTGGTCCATATTGCATACAATTGAATTGTATTTGAATCACATTGACGCCCATC
>WNGR01007165.1_pt1 | contig 11848 bp, 11 predicted proteins | sample 5407581 | NCBI WGS metagenome assembly WNGR01 (sample SAMN13153383, study PRJNA577476) | soil metagenome | isolation source: 80 cm soil or saprolite under Garry oak tree replicate 2 | place: USA:California | collected 2016-06-15
GCGGCATTGGCGTACACGACGGTGATGACCGTGCTGTCCCGCCTGGCGGGTAAAGGCATCCTGATCCGCGAGCAGCAGGGCCGCGGGTTCGTCTACACCCCTGCCGTTGCCGACACCGCGGAGATTGCGGTGCGGGGTGTGCTGGCCGAGTTCGGTGACGCGGCGCTGGCCCGGTTCGTCGAGCGGGTGGAGCTGGACCCCCGGCTGCGGGCGCGGCTGCGCAAGCTGATGGGAGCCTCGTCATGACGGCGCTGCGGTCGCGGGCCGGGTGGCTGGCCTGGCCGCTGGCCGTGCTCGCGGTGCCCGTGCATCTCGGGCTGGGGGTGCTCGCGGTGCTGGAGTACGCACGGTTGGACTGGCTGGCCTCGGAACCGTACGAGTTGACCGCGGTCACGGTGGTCGCCGGCAGCGCGGTCGCCGCGATCGTGGGGGCGCTACGGGTGGCGCGGCCGGCCGCTCAGGGCACCCGGGCGCTTCGGCGGTTGCTGCGTTCGGCCGGCCAACCGGTACCGGCCTCCGTCGCGGCCGTGACCGAGGAGTTGGGCATCGCCAGGTACGTGGATGTGCTCGCCACCGCGGAGGCGTTCGCGGTCACCCACGGGCTACGGCGGCCGCGGATCCTGCTCAGCACCGGCCTGGTCGAGGCCCTGGACACGGCGGAGTTGACCGCGGTGCTGGTGCACGAGCGGCACCACCTGCGGCGGCGGGATCCGCTGCGGTTGCTGGCCGCCCGGGTCCTCGCTGGTTACGGCTGGTACCTGCCGCTGCTGCGCTGGTGGGCAGCCCGCCTGGCGCTGCGCCGGGAGCTGGCCGCCGACCGGGCCGCCACCACCCATACCGGGGTAGCGGCGGTGGCCGGGGCGCTGCTGAAGCTGGCCGACCTGCCGGCACCGGCAGCGGTGGCGGCGGTCAACCCGATGGGGAACCTGCCCGACCGCATCGCCCAGCTCGAGGGGCAGCCGCCGGCACGCCGGGCGGGGTTGGCGTGGCTGCTGGCCGGCGTGACCCTGGCCAACCTTGCCGGCCTGTCCGCAGCGGCGATCTGCTGCACGGGCCTGGGTGTCGCGATGGCGGGAGGGATGACGTGAACCGGTACTGCGTCGGCCCCACCATGGCCGTCGACTGGGGCGACGAGGGACCGCCCCCCGCCGTGCGGCGCCAGATGATGTGGCGGGTCCTGGCCTACTTCCACCCCTACCGCCGCCCCGGCCTCATCGTCGTCGCCTGCATCGCGGTCCAAGCCGTGCTGGGGTTGGCCCCGGCGGTGGTGTTCAAGGCGCTGATCGACACCCTGGCCCACCCGCACCCGAGCTTCGCCCGGGTCGGGCTCCTCGTAGCCGCTGGGATCGGCACGGCCCTACTCGCGGGTCTGGTCGGGGTGGCCGAGTCGTACCTGTCCACCCTGATCAGCCAAGGGATCGTGGCCACCCTGCGCAGCCAACTGTTCGAGGCGCTGCTGGATCAGCCGGTTGGGTTCTTCACCGGCCACAAGGCCGGCGACCTGCTCTCGCGGATCAACACCGACATCGACGGCGTCGAGGACGTGGTCACCGATACCGTCTTCGGGCTGATCGCCAACGTCCTGGTCACGGTGACCACGCTCGGGCTGATGGTCACCTTCTCCTGGCCGCTGACCCTCGCCGTCCTGGTCATGATTCCCCTCGTGGGGCTGCCCACCCGGCGCGCCGGCCGGGCCACCTACGCCGCCCGGGGCCGTACCCAGCGCCAGCGCGGCGCCATGTCGGCATATCTTCAGGAGATCCTCGGCATCTCCGGGATCATGCTGGTCAAGGCGTTCGGCAAGGCCCCGGCCGAACGCGACCGGTTCGGGCAGCTCAACGCCGAGCTGCGCGCGTTGGAGGTCCGCCAGAACTTGATCGCCCAATGGTTCCGGATGCTGATGACCACCCTGCAGACCGCCGGCCCAGCTTTGATGATCCTGTTCGGTGGGTGGCTGGTCGTCACCGGCCGCGCCACCGTCGGCACCGTGTTCGTGTTCGCCACCGTGCTAGGCGCCCGGCTCGCCGGGGCGGTCACGTCGCTGGCAGGGATGCACGTCAACATCACCGGCTCCCTCGCCCTGTTCGGGCGGCTGTTCGCCTACACCGACCGGCAACCCGAGATCACCGACGCCCCCGACGCCCCCGACCTGACCGACGTCAACGGCGCGGTACGGCTGGAGCACGTCACGTTCACCTACCCCGGCGCCAACCGCCCCGCCGTCGCCGACCTGACCGTCGACATCCGGCCCGGCACGCTGGTCGCGCTGGTCGGCCCCAGCGGAGCCGGCAAGACCACCATCACCGCCCTTGTCGCCCGGTTCGCTGACCCGCAGACCGGACGCCTGCTCATCGATGGGACGGACCTGCGCGAGGTCACCCTCGCCTCGTGGACCGCGCAGTTGGGCATGGTGTTCCAGGACACCTTCCTGTTCCACGCCTCGATCGCGGAGAACCTGCGCTACGCCCGCCCCGACGCCACCGACACCGACCTCGTCAACGCCGCGACCGCCGCGCACCTGCACGAGTTCATCACGTCGCTGCCCGACGGCTACGACACCATCGTCGGGGAACGCGGGCACCGGCTATCCGGTGGGGAGAAGCAGCGCGTCGCGATCGCCCGGGTCATCCTGCGCGACCCGCGGATCCTCATCCTCGACGAGGCCACCTCCAACCTCGACTCGGTGTCCGAACAGCACATCCAGGCCGCGCTGCGCCCGCTGCTGCGCGGGCGTACCTCGATCGTCATCGCGCACCGGCTGTCCACGATCCTGGCCGCCGACCAGATCCTCGTCCTCGACGAAGGACGCCTCGTCGATGCCGGCAGCCACACCGAACTCCTGGCCCGCGGCGGCTTGTATGCGACGTTGTATGACCGGCAGTTCCGCACCCAACCCGTGGCCACGATCGGCACCGACGGGGGCGCCGAGGTCGAGCGCGTGCTGGCCCCGGCCGGGCCCGCCTGACGTCCGCGCACCCTTGGGAGCCTGCGACTACCGGGGTTGGCAGGAGCAGTTCTCGCCGCCGACGCAGCCGATCCGGTGGGTACGGTGGCCGGTGGTACGCCACCACGCCAGCGCGGCGAGGACGATCAGGGACAGCGCGATGCCGGGCATCCACTGCCCGGCGATGGCCCACCCGGCGCCGCTGAGTACACCAGCGGCCAGCAGCAGTGGGATCGCGCAACAGGCCAGGCATGCGGTGCCGGCCAGCCCGGTCAGTCCGGTCGATAGCAGCTGGCGCACGCCTGGCATGGTGCGGGTCACCGCCACTCCTTGGCTGGGTTGGGGTCGCTCAGGAGCGGGCCGAAGATGTCCCGGCCCAGCATGACCGCGCTGTCCTGGTTGAGGACGGTTGCCCTCAGGCCCGGATGCGCGCCGATCCACGCCAGCGCGCTGGCGGTGCCGGTGAAGAAGTTGATGGTCGAGCAGCACGTGTCCACCGACCGGCCACCGCTACCGGTTGCCGCGTACACCACCACCGTCTCGGCCGGATCGAAGACGGCCACCCCGCCGGTGACTGCCACCGTCACCGACTGGCCGGTCCGGGGATCGGCGGAGGTGATCGTGGCGTCGCGCCCCAGCATGGCCGGTATGCCCAAGGCGTCGATCGCGCACATGGCGTACACCGCACACCATCCAACTGCACTACATGGTCGGTCGGCGTCGGGGAGAATGGGTACGCCGCGACCAGCCGTCCCGCGTGATCGACGGCGACGAAGTCGTCCTCGGCGAGGCGCCGCAGTGCCGCGACCGGATCTACACCACTTCGGGTGGCGACCTCGACCAGATCGGTTGGAGTGGGCGCGGTCCCGGTGGCGGCGAAGTGGCGCAGGACCTGCCGGTGCACCGCGCGTACCTGCGCGGGCAGGGCGGCGGCGCGCAACTGTCGGTCGGTGCGGATCGCCCCACCCGGCTGGCAGCACTCGGCCACGACCGATCCGGCGCCGGTGACATCCCGGCCGGCCTCGCCCGTCCCGGTGATGGCTGCGCGCAGCGCCGCACGGATCTGCTCGGCGGTGGGTGGCCGCAGCACACACGCGGCCGGGGCGTGCGGGTCGGCGCCGGTGACGTCCTCGCCGTCGATCAGCACCGACGGCGACGGGTAGTCCCCGATCCGCTCGATCACCGTCAGCTGCACGCCGGCCTCGGCCAAGCAGGCGTGCAGCAGGTCCCGGGTGGCGTTCAGGTTCGGGCAGTCCGGCACCGCCCGCAGTTCCACGCTCACGAGCCAATCATCGACCCTGTAGCGCGCTACAGGGTCAAGAGGCCGGGTGGGGCAGACTGGGCTGATGCGCATCGGTGCGGTCGTGTGACTGTCAGCGATAGTCGGCCGTTGTCAGAGCAATGTGGCCAGGCCTTGATGAATGACCGCGCAATTGGCGTTCGCGATAGTGCACGCGGGTTTACCGCGCCGTTCGCGGCCGTTTCTGGTTGCCGTGGATCCGACTCGCGTCGATCTCGTCGATGAGTTGATCGGCGAGGGTTTCGAGTCGTGGGCGCAGGGCGGCGTAGTGGCCGGGCTTGGCGTCTCGGATGAGTCGCCAGCGGGTGTGCACGTAGCGGGCGTGGTAGCCGCCGGGCCGTGGCGCGTTGGGGTCGGGGCGGACGGGGGCTGCGTAGATGTGCTCGCCGCGGGTGATGTGCACCCATACCCAGACGGCGGCGAGGGTGCGTTTGTCGTCGTTCCAGTGGGTGTGGGGGCGGGATCGTCCGCCGACAGGCCGGCCCGGCAGGCCGTTGATCAGCTTCTGCCATTGGTCCGGGGTGATTGTCCAGCCGCGTAGGGCGTCCCGCCGTCGGCCGTAGTTGATCAGCGTGGTGGCGGTGTGCAGGTGGTGGGCGAGGGCGTCGATGGCCTTGTCGAAGGCGCGTCGGCGACGGCCGAGCTGGCGGGGCACGTCGACGGCTGCGTAGTGGGCGGCGCGACGGGGTATGCCGAGCAGCGTTCCGGCGTTCGCGGCTGATTGGCCGGTGGTGATCTGGGCGAGGCGGATGCTGATCGCGCGGCCGAGCAGGTGTGGGGTGACGTCGGTGAACGGGGCGAAGTGCTGCTCGCGCCATTCGGGCAGGGCGTAGGCGGGGACGTGCTGGATGCCGAAGCGGACCGGTGGCGGTGAGGGCTGCGCGGGCCGGGGCGGCGGGCCGGTCCGTTCGATGATGTGCGTGGCGCCGACTTCCCGGCCGAGAGCGGTTTGTAGTCCCGGGTGAGCAGTACCCGTCGCCGGCGAGGAACTGTCGGGTCCAGTTGCGGATGGTCGGTGCTGCCGCGACCATGGGCCGTAACAGGTGCCCTGTGGTGTCGGGGTCGGTGCTGGCGGTGATGTGGTCGGCCAGGGTGAGCAGGGCGGCGCAGGCGTCGGCGGGTAGCGGCGGCCGGTCGTAGAGGGCCAGCTCGCGTACCGCCCGGTCGGAGCGGCGGATCACTTCGATCGCGCGGCGGGTGTCGCGGATGTGGCGGTTGATCAGGTTCGCGTGGGCAGAGTTGGCGACCAGGTGGCGGGCTGCTGGCCAGGACGCGGCGATCAGGCAGGTGAGGATGCGCAGGTCGACGAAGTATCGCGCTGGTGTGGTGGGCGCGCCGACGCTGCGGGTGGTGGTTGGTCCGTTCGGGTGGAGCAGGTTCAGCAGTCGTTGCTGAAGGCGCAGGAGCGGTTCATGGTGGTGATCTCCGTGCGGGTGAGCGCGGACGGGACTGTCGAGTCGGTGCCCGCACGGTGACGGCCGTCGCCGGCCGGGTGGGGCGAGGGGGTTGCGGCAGGCGGCGGGGTGCAGGCTGGCGTCGGCCGGCAGTGGCAGGAGTTGGGCGCCTGCGGCAGCGCGGTGGTGGACCGGGTCACGGCAGGCGGGGCAGGTGTGGCGAAGCAGCCGCCGGTGGGTGGGGCAGGCGAACACGACGGGTAGCCGCCAGAGCTTGCTGAAGGCGCCGCCGTGGCGTTGCTGGATGAGGTTGCCGTCGCCGGCCAGGCAGTCGGGGCAGTAGCGAGTCGAACGGGACAGGATCCAGTTTTCCTTGACGAAGATCCCGTGGGTGAGGCGTTGGCGGCCGGTGAACCGTAGGTCCAGCGGCGGGTAGCGGTCGGCCAGACCGGCCAGGGTCAGCGCGTGGACCTCGTCGAGGGACAGCCGGGCGGCGTGGGCGAAATCCTCGGCCAGGTCCGGTGGCAGGGCGAGCATCCGCCCGGCCGGGAGGGTGACGGACTTGGTGGGGGCCAGCCCGGTGATCGCGGCCAGTTGGGCCGGGGACAGGTCAAGGCGGTGGGCCAGGCGCAGCAGGAATCCCGGCAGCGACTCGTCGGGCAGCGGGGCGAGACTGCGTGGCAGCGGCGTGCTCATGCCGAGGACGGGGTCGCCTCAACCGGCGTGTCGTCGGGTGTGCCGTGGTCGTCGAAGACGGTGTTGCGGGGTTTGGTTCTGCGGCCGGTGGCGGCGGGTCGGGGTGGGACCTCGGGGATCTCCCCGGCGCAAGGGTCGCGGCCGGGCACGTTGCCGAGGTTGATGTCGATGCTGTCGAGCAGGTCGGTGCTCAGCCGTTCGGCGCCGGTGTCGATGGCGTGTGCGCAGCCGTCCTCGATGAGGCGCTCCAGCAGGCCGACGATGCCGCTGGTGCGGTGAAACAGGTACTCGGGCATCGCCGCGTCGGTGAGCATGCCGGGCTCGCCGTGCAGCAGCCGCAGGTGGTCTTCGACGCCGGCCAGGTGTGTCACCCACGCCGCGATCGTCTCGGGGGTGTCGTAGCGGAACGGGTCGAGGTCGACCAGGTCGAAGCGTCGTTCGGTCTGGGTGGCCGCCTCGTCGTTGAATGTCCGGGCGTGGCGGGGTTGTGGGAAGACGACCTGCCCGGTGCGTCGGTCGCGGCGGCCTTCGCGTAGCAGCCCGGAGGCGGGGATGCCGACCCCGACCAGGACCAGCGTGACGTGCATGCTCATCAAGGCACGCAGCAGGTCCAGGGTGTCCTGGTCGGCCTCGCGGTGAAGAACGGCAGCGCCGCGACCCGGTGCCCGGCGAACTCGGCCACCACCGCGGCCGGGATGCCCGGGTAGGGCCATTCCATCTCCTCGCCCCAGTCCGGGCGCAGCGGCAGCGGCATCATCACATCCCGCAGCAGCATCGCCACGTCCACCGACGTGTCCGACACCAGGGTCAGCCGGAACGCGACCAGCGAATGGGTGTACACATCCAACGCCAAAGTTAAATGCACTGATACCGGCTCGCCGAAGACGTTCTCGCGAACCTTGACCGGCAGCAGCGTGGTGTCCAACGCGACGATCTGGCCCGGACGGTGCACCACCACGTGAGCGCCGGTAGGCTCGACCCGCGCCGCGGTGCGCGCGTAACGCTGCCGGGCGCCGCCCGGCCCGAACCACTCGATCCACAACCCGCGCAGAGTCTGGTAGCAGGGCACCGCCACGTCCGGGTCGAACTTCTCCCGCACGTACTGGTGGATCATCCGTTCCCGTGTCTTCATACTGACCCGCGACCGGTGCAGCGTCTCGGCCCGCACCGCCCAGATCGCCTCCCGGATCGCTTCGGTGACGCTCGGACGCATGCCGCTGCGCCGGACCCAACTGCCCTTGATCGCCCCGGCCGCGCCGAACCGTCGGCAGTTGCCCGCCAGCCGTCGCAACGTGCGTTCACTGATCCCGGAGAACCCCAGCAGCCGGGCCTGATCGGGGCCCAGCGCCTCGATCTCGGCCACCTTCGCCCGCCGGCGCTGCTCCAACGTGGTGGTCTGCGGGTCGTAGCCGGGGCGGGGCTCACCCGCAGCCGCCCGCAGCGGGTCGCCGCTGCGAAAGCCGGTCTCCGCCTCCTGCGCATGCGCGAACCGGATCCGCGCCAGCTCCTGCTGATGCGCCGTCAGGTCGCTCATCATCACCGGCTGACGTCCCCGCCCGGCCCACGGCGTCGTCGACGACATCGCGCCGGCGTGGTAGCCCGGATGGTTGACCAGCGTCCGCACGCTGGTACGCATCACCACGCCCAGCGCACGCGTCAGCAGCACCCGCCCGTACTGCGGCTCGAACGACTCGACCGTCCACTCCACGCCGTCAAGCACCAGCCGCGTCCCCACAGACAGGTCCAGCGGCGCCGCCGGGCTACCCATCTCCACCCCACTGCGCCGTGGCCGCCCACACCACCGTGGCGTCCGTCAACGGCGCTGCCAGATCGATGCCCAACCGGCGGTGCCAGATCAGGTGCAAGGCGTGCGCCCGCGCCACCGCCGGCAGCGCCGTGACCGCAACGAGATCCCCGAAGCGGGTCGGCGCGCAACGGGCCGCAGCCAGCAACTGGTCCTGCACGCCCAACCGATCGTCCAGCCGACGCCGCTGCGCCGACAGGCTGTCCAGACTCGACAGCACATGCCGACGCCAGCCGGTGACCACCAGATACCGCCAACCACACGCCAGCGCGGTCTCCGCCGCCGCGGCGAACCGCACCCGGTCCTCCTCACCGATCCGATCACCAGGGCGCACGTCAGCCAGCAACCCGCCCCCGTTCGTCACGGCCAGGAAGTCAGGGATGTGCTCGCCCCACCCCTCCCGCGTGGCGAAGCGCAGCCGAAACGGCTGAGCGAGCACGTCGAGCACTCCTGCGGCGAAATCCAACGCCAGCAGCAGATGCTGCTCGGCAATGCTCTCAAAGCCGTGATGACGGCCCGTGCTGACCAAGTACTGCAACCCCGCACGGTGCCGCTGCCCGGTGCGCCAGGAAAACCGGCGCACCGGCTCGTAGCCGACCGTGGGCATCGACGCCAAGTCCCGCACCGGGCAGACCACGGGTGTCCCGCAAGACTTCCACGTCGTGGTCCACCGCCTGGTCCAACCATCGCCCAGCGCCAGCATCCGACGCGACTGCCGCAAGCCGCCGTAGCCCACGCACAGATCCTCCACCCCGCACGTCGGCGACGCGATCGCCACCGGCGGCGCTACCGGGCCAAACTGGGCAGCCACGACCCCATCCAACCGCCGCGACCCGTGACCGCCGAGCAACCAATAATCGATGCTGGTCAATCAGCGTGTCGCGTCCCCGCCGACCATGAACGGGCCCCGGGCCGGGCCGCTTCAGCCGGCACCGAACATGATCGACCTGATAGCGGTGAGAGCTCTGCCGGGTCGGCCGCCGACGGCGCAGCGTCAGCGCAGGGCGGACAACGCTCGGCCCACCGCTGCGGCGTCGAACCCGTCCGAGGCGAAGTCGCCGGCGTCATCCAGGCCCAGCCACTTCAGCCTGTCCTGGTGCTCTGGATGATCGGGATCGGCCATGACCTCCACAAGCTCGGCGTAGCCCCAGACGCCGCCGCAGTCCTCAGGCGGGGCGGTGCGCCGCCCACCCGTGCACCGCGGATACGCTGCCGCCGGGTCGCGGTCGAGGACCTTCTCCACCACGATGTCGTGCTGCCAGTCGTCGCCGAAGTCGTAGACGTAGCGCAGCTTGCCGCCCACCGCCGGGGCGACCTGTTCCAACGTCACCGGCGCCTCCGCCCGGTGACCCAGCCCGGCGTCGGCGGTCCCGAAACTGCCGTACGGGGTCTCGAACACATGCAGGTGGCCGTCGTCCCAACCGAACGCGACCTGGATCACCATGTGCAGCCGGGCCAGGCTGATGTCGGCGGGTACCTCAAGGCGCCGCCAGATCGGCGGCTTCACGCCCCGCAACCCCACCTCGATCCGATACACCGGTGCCGGCCCGCTCGACTTCTTGCGTTTCGCCGGCAGCGCGGCCACCGCCGCCCGGCCCCGCAGCGCCACCGGCCCTCCGGTGCCGAACGCACCCCGGGGACTCCCGGCCAGCCGTGCCAGCGCCTGCAGCGCCGCGAGCCCCGCACCGCCCGCATCCTCGTCCGCATGCGAGGCCGCCGGCCGGCTGGGCGTCGGCAGCGCGGTCATCCGTGCCCGCACCAGCACCGCCAAGGCGGGGTAGCCCGGGCCATCCTCATCAACCGGGAGGTCGGTCACGTCCTCATCGGGTCCGCCGCCGTCGTGAACCGCCCGCGCGTCCAGGGCCTTCTCCACCTGCCAGCGGAACTCGGCCGCGTCCAGCGCCTCCGTCGTGATCTCCAACCCACCGCCATGGCCGCTGGCCCGCATCATCTCCAGCGCCTCGGGCAACTGGTCCGCGTCGAGCAGGAGAATGTCACCGGCGGCGCCGCAGTCGAGATGGTCAACGCTGATCACGACGGCGTGTGAACGCCCGGCCCGATGAAACACGCAGGCCAGCATCGACGCGGTGCCCTGCGAGTCACTCAGCCGCACACAGTCGGCGGCCGTCACCGGCTCACCCAGCTCAGCCGCCCACGTCGGCCGGGAAACGCCAGCCTCGGCCAGCCGCTCGGCAGCCACCGACGCCGCCTTGCCGCCCCGGCCCGCCGCGACCGAACCGACCGCCAGCAACATCGCCAGCGCCGCCGGAGTCGCCCGGGCCTCCAACTGCGGGATGAACCCGCTGACCAGCGCCTCCTCGAACTCCTCACCGACAAACGCGCCGATCGACACGAACGCCGCGCCGACCACCTCCGCCTCCAGCGGATCCTCGGACTCGACCAGATCCGTAGCACCCGCGACCAACTCATCGATCAGCTGCTGCGGGTCAAAGTCCGCATCCGAACACGCCGGGCAATCGCACACACCCGCCGCGTCGAACACATCGGGCAGAGCAGGACGCCGAGCGGACTTCTTGTTCTGCTTGCCTTTGCGGCCACGGCTCACAGGACTCATCCGCCTAGTCTGCCCCACCCACCGACACCACCTCGCACACCTCCACAGGGCGTGTCGGCACGTCGATCAACTGACTTCTCTACCCCGGTTTATGCCGTCTCGTCACGGATCGGCACAACGCCCACACTCACGGACAGCGGAAGACCATGGCTCTGATGGCCACCTATCCCTGATGCGTCACCCCACCTGGCCAACTAACGCCGACAGCACTGGCCAAAATGCGCTGACAGCCGGCCAGGCCACCACCGGTCAGGCTCTGTCGGCCGGCCAACTATCGCTGACAGTCACAGGTCGCGGCGGCCAGCGGGGTCAGCGTGGAGACACTGCGGTTCTATGAACGCCGCGGTCTGCTCGCTCCACCCGCCCGACTCCCGTCCGGGTACCGCGAGTACCCGTACGACGCGGTTCGGGTGGTGCGGTTCGTCAAACACGCTCAAGATCTCGGGTTCACCCTCGACGACATCACAGGGCTGCTCGCCCTCGCCGAGGGCGGCCCGGAGGGCTGCGACACGGTCCGCGATCTCGCCGAGGCAAAGATCGACACCGTCACCGGCAAGATCGCCCACCTCGTCGCGATCCGGGACGCGCTGCAGCAGCTCGTCGCCACCTGCCAGCGGCCCCACCCCGACCGGGCATGCCCGCTACTCGACGAGGTTGACCACACCAGGACGGGGTGACAACCCGTGGTTGTCTCCCCGGTGTCGACAATTTATGGTTGTCGCATGGATGGGGTGTCGTTCGAGCAGCTCGTCGCCCAGGTCGACCAGATCACCGCCAGCGACGACCCGCTGGACCGGGTCGATGCCGGAGTGACCGTCGCGGCGGCCCTGGCCGGCCACGCCGACTCGCTCGTCGACCACGTCGTCGCCCAGGCCCGCGCGGCGGGCCGGTCCTGGACCGAGATCGGCGCCCGACTCGGGGTCAGCAAACAAGCCGCACGCAAACGCTTCACCGACCCCACCGCACCCACACCCACCCCGGTCCTGCCGCCGGAGGTCACCCTGCGGCCCCGGCTGCGAAGCTGCCTGACCCGCGCCAACCAACTCGCCCAAGCGGCCGGCGCGGCACAGGTCGGCGCCGAGCACCTGCTCGCCGGGCTGCTCACCGACGGGGTCGCCGCGGCGATCCTCGACAA
>WNGR01021815.1_pt1 | contig 11847 bp, 11 predicted proteins | sample 5407581 | NCBI WGS metagenome assembly WNGR01 (sample SAMN13153383, study PRJNA577476) | soil metagenome | isolation source: 80 cm soil or saprolite under Garry oak tree replicate 2 | place: USA:California | collected 2016-06-15
GGCGCCGCGCGCGATGCCGCGGAGCTGGCGTGCGGTCTCGCCCCCACGTCCGACGCCGCCGTCCGCGCGGTGCTGCGCTGCCTGGCCCTCGCCAGCGACCGGGCCGGGGCACTCGAGCGGTTCGAGGGGTTCGCGGCTCGGCTCGCGTCAGAGGTCGGGACGATGCCGGACGCCGAGACCCAGGCCCTCGCCGAGCGGATCCGGCGCGAGCGGACGTGGCGGCTGCCGGCGCGCGGCGCGGCGGGGGAGGCGGGCGGCGCTGCCGTGGACTGGCGCCACGCCACCCTGGTCGGCCGCGCGCCCGAGCTCGCGTCATTGCTCGAGGCGTGGGCGACCTGCCGCCGCGCCGGCCGCGCCGCCGTGGGCGTCGTGGAAGGGGACGCGGGGATGGGCAAGACGCGGCTCGTGGAAGAGGTAGTGGCCCGCGCGCGGCTGGACGGAGCCGCGGTTGCCTTGGTGCGGTCGGTCGAGTCCGATCTGCGCGAGCCGTGGAGCGGTCTCGCCTGCCTCGCGCGCGATAGCCTGCTCCGGGCGCGGGGCGTCGCGGGCGCCCCACCAGCCGCCCTCACGGCGCTGCGCGACACTGACGGGGGGGCCGCGCGCCCCGCGCAGGCGTTCGCGGAGGTGCTCCGCGCCGTCGTCGAAGAAGCACCCGTCGTGATGCTGGTGGACGACGCCGCCTGGTGTGATGCAGAGTCGCTGGGCGCGCTGAGCGCGTGCGCCCGCGATCTCGCCGGCTGGCCCCTGTTCCTATTGTTTACGACCGTCGCTCACCACCCGTGCCCGCCGCTCGACGAGCTGCGCGTGCGCATCGGACGCGAGTTGCCGGGAGCGGCAGTACGGCTCGGGCCGCTCTCGAGCGATGCCCTCCGGAGTCTCGCGCACTCGGTCCTCCCTCGCTACGGCGAAGTTGACCTCGATCGGGTGACGCGTCGCGTGGCCACCGACTCGGCGGGGATCCCGCTCCTCGCGGTCGAGCTGCTGCATGCCGTGGCCCTGGGGCTCGACCTGCAGGGATCACCCGCCGCGTGGCCGGAGCCCGGCCGGACACTCGATCAGACCTTGCCGGGCGAGCTGCCCGACGTCGTGGTCGCGGCGATCCGGATCGGCTTTCGCCGGCTCAGCGCCGCTGCGCAAGCCGTGCTGGTCGTGGCCGCCGTCCTGGGCAGCCGGGTGGCGCTCCCGGACCTGGCCCGCGCCTCGGGCCTCGACGCCGAGCCATTGGCGGCAGCCCTCGACGAGCTCGAATGGCAGCGCTGGCTCACCGCCGAGTCACGCGGGTACAGCTTCGTCGCGGGCATCGTGCGCGAGGTCGTGGCCCGCGACATGGTCCTGGCGGGACAACGCCAGCGCATCGTCGACGCGGCCCGACTATGACCCGCAGCGCTCGCTCGCCGTCGCACGGGTGATCCCGCCCGGGTCGACGGCAAAGGCGAACTCGAACGTGCCGTGGGCTGGGGCGCTGGGCGGCAGGGTGATGCGTCGCGTGAAGAACGCGGTCGATGTGCCCGCGTCGGTGAGAATGCCCCGGTGGGTTTCGAGGACGACCGCCCCGTACGTGGCCCCGCTGGGCCGGCCGGTGGTCGGATCGACGGGCGTCACGTTCAGGCGCCCCGCCGCGCGGAACTGGCTCACGTAGTGGCCCGCGGACGTGAGCTCCACGTCTTGCTCGAGCGTCACCGGCCCCACGACGTAGAGGAACGCATTCGGTCCGGGCGTGACCACTGCTGGGGATGGGCACGGCGTCGGTCACGTCGCCCAATGGTCCACCGATCGCCTGCCGCAGGCCCGTCGGGATGCCGTTGTAGATCACCGCCGGAATGGTGCCGAACGCGGGGGGATTGATCGGATCGGTCGTGAAGGGCGGCGTAGCCGGATCGAGCAGGCCGGTTCGCAGGAAGTCCACCACCACGAACTGCTCGGCGAGCTTCCAGCTGATCGTCTGGTGATCCAACGTACCGGGGATCAGTACCTCGAAGGGCGCCCCCCCGACCGTCACTCCGCCTACGTCGAAGAACCGCAGATGAAAGCGAGCCTGGTCGTAGGTGCCGCACTCCAACATGATCGGGCTACCGACCCAACCGCTCGCGGCGGTGTAGGCGACCTCGGGTTGCACCTCCGGCTCGTCGTGCCAGGTGCAGTTGAAGGGGAACACAGCGGGGAACCCGAACGCTGTGCGGTCGCCGTCGAGCGACAGCAGCGCGGCCCGCAGGGCGCGGGGATCGGCGTGGCCGGTCCAGACGAGGTTCACCGGGTCCGACTGCTGGCCGAAGCCGAAGCCGGTGAATGGCCACAGTTCGAGTGTCCGACCAAGCAATGGCAGCGTGACGAGCGGGCTCGGAGCCGGCGCGCCCGCGCGCGCGGCGCTGGGCGGTCCGAGGCTCGGCCCGGTGGGCGCTGCAGGATGACCGGCGCACGCGCCGAGCGTGAGCGTTGCCAGGACTCCGACAATTGCGGCGCGGTTCATAGAGGCCTCATGGCGAGAGAGCAGGTGCGACCGCTGTCCGAGGTCGCACGATACCGCGCACGCCTCAAGCGCCGCTCAAGCCCGCCGCGCTCGCTCTCAGCGGCTTCGCATCGTCCACCGGACCGCATGAAACGCAAAACTCGGCGTCGCGGAGAACCCCACGACCTGGCCGCTGGCGTTGACGCCCATGGCGGAGCTGAATGGACCGCCCAGCGTCCCGAGGCCGGTGAACGTGCCGGCCTGCCAAAAAAACGCCTCCTGCCCCGTCGCAGTCGTGCCTCGTCCGACAATCCGACCGGAGGCGCTGATGCCTGCGGCGCCGCTGATGCTCCCGCCTGGAAGGGTCCCGAGGTCGGTCATCCCCGCGCCCTGCTGCCACAGGAAGGCATGGCCGGGAGCGAAAGGACCGGGGAGCGTGCTCGTTCCCACAACCTGACCGGCATTGTTGATCGCCAAGGCAATGCTAGAATCTCCCCCGAGTGTCCCGAGGTCGATCATCGTCCCGGCCTGCCACAAGAACGCGTGCACGGTGACGAAGTCCGGGAAGTTGCTGCTGCCGACGACCTGTCCGCGGTCGTTGATCGCGGTCGCGCCACCGCCGACGGAGCCCGGCAGGGTCCCCAGGTCGACCAGGCTGCCGTCGCTACGCCACAGCACTGGGTGTCCCCCGCTCGAGCCGACGACGTCGCCCGCATTGTTGATGCCCGTCGCGGAGCTGAACCCGCCGCCCGGCAGCGTGCCGAGGTCGGTCATGACGCCGTTCTCCCAGCGAAACGCATGGAAGGGAAAGAATCCTCCGACACTGCTCGAGCCGGCGACTTGCACCCGGGCGTTGATCGCGACGGCGAAGCTTTGCTCGCCGCCGGGCAACGTGCCCAAGTCCCTGACCGTCCCGTCCGGCTGCCACAAAGCAGCGTGAGAGGGGCCGCCCGGCTGAGTGTTGCTGCTTCCCACGATCACACCCGCCGCGTTGATCGCGGCCGCAGAGCTGAAGTCGCCGCCCGGCAGGGTTCCGAGATCGGTGATCGCGCTGACCACCACAGCGCCGACCGCGTCCGCGTGGAGCGACGGCAGACGTGAAGCAGTTGGGGAGCCGCGATCGCAGGCGAGTGTTACCGCCGTGCCGAGCGAGAGAATGAGCAGGCGTCGGTTCATGGGGCAGCCTCCGCTGACGACGTTGTAAGACGAGGAATGCGAGGGTTCGCACGGCTCGAAGGCTGCCGTGATGGCGTCAAGGGAGCGTCAAGGGAGTCCGATCCGGCGATAGATCCGCTCCATCCGGGGATCGTGCTGGAACGCGCTGAAGAACGGGTAGCGGCGCGAGTAGACAAGGATCCCGTCGCGGTCGTCGCACGCGCGCTCGAGCAACTCGAACGCTTCGTCCAATCGCCCGAGAGCGGCGCTCAAGATCGCGAGCATGGTGTACTGCACGTACTCGCGGCGCGCCCGCGCGGTCAACTCGTCGCGAATCGCTTCCACCTCTGCCACCTTCCCGGCGGAGCTGTAGCACACCCCCAGCGCGCACAGTGTCCAGGGATGGCGACCGGAGGTGACGACGGCGGCCTCGACCGACCGGATCGCCTCTTCTTTCCGTCCCAGCTCGTTGTAGAGCACTCCCAGGTGGATGGGCGGTAGGAACATCGTGGGTGCGAGCGCGGCGGCCCGCTCGAGCGGCGCGATCGCTTCCTCCAGCCGGCCCGCCCCCATCAGGCTCATGCCGAGCTGCATGTTGGGCAACGGGGACAGCGGGTCGAGCTCCACGGCGCGCCGGCCATGCGCGATCCCCTCCTCGAACAGGTCCTCTATGAAGACGAGATAGTAGGAGAGCCAGAGCCGCGCGATGACGTAACGCGGATTCAGCACGATGGCCTGCTGCAGCTCCGCAGCCGCCGTGCGCCAGTCCCAATCCATCACGAAGCTCACGGTCCCAGCCGCGGCGTGCGCCTCGGCCAGCTTGGGAGCGAGGTCGAGGGCGCGGCACGCGGCGGCGTGCGCTTTGGCGCGCAGCGCACCAGGCGGCACGAGGCCATACTGTGCAAGCACGGTGCAGGCCTCGGCGAGCCCGGCGTGCGCCAGCGCGTAGTTCGGATCCAGGGCGATCGCCTGATCGAAACACTCCAGTGCCTGCTTCAGCCCGAGCCCGCGCTGCGCCAGCAGATATCGACCCCGCAGACAGAGATGGTAGGCATCGAGATTTCCAGTGGCCGGGGTCACGAGCGACGCCGCCGCGCCGCCGTCCAAGGTGACCTTCAGCCGCTCGGCGATCGCTTTCGCGATCTCGTCCTGGATGGCGAAGATGTCGGTCATGTCGCGGTCGTAGCGTTCCGACCAGAGATGGTCGCCATCGCCTACTTTCACCAGCTGGGCGGTGACCCGGAGGCGATTTCCGGCCTTGCGGACGCTCCCTTCGAGCACCATCGCCACCTTGAGCTTCGCACCGACCTCGGCCAACTCGACGGCCCGAGCGCGAAACGCGAACGAGGACGTGCGCGCCGCGACGCGGAGGCCGGGCAGCTGGGCGAGCGCGTTGATGATATCCTCGGCAATCCCATCGCTCAGGTACTCGAAGCCGGGGTCGGCGCTCAGGTTCGCAAACGGCAAGACGGCGATCGACTCGGCATCCGCTGCGACCGCCGGCGCGTCGTCCCACGCACGCAGGGCATCCGCGAACTGCGCAATGGTGGCGAACCGGTCCGCCGGGACCTTCGCGAGCGCCTTGAGCACGGCGGCCTCCATCGCGATCGGTACGGACGGCCGCGCCGTGCGGATCGGTGCGGGCAGCTCGATCGAGAGACGCGCGAGCACGGCCTGGACCGTCGGCCCGTCGAACGGCGGCCTCCCGGCGAGCATCTCGTACAACACGCACGCGAGGCTGTACTGGTCGCTGCGGCCGTCGAGCGCCGCGTCGCCCGCCACCTGCTCGGGGCTCATGTAGGCGGGTGTGCCGATCATGGCCCCAATCCCGGTCAGCGGCTCGATCCTGGCGACGGTCAGCGCGCGCGCGATCCCGAAGTCCGCCACGACGGCGCGGCCCGCGGAGAACAGAATGTTCTCGGGCTTGATGTCCCGATGGACCACACCCCGGCTGTGCGCGTACGCCAGCGCCTCGGCGACGTCGCACGTGACCGCGACCGCATCGTCGATCGAGAGCTGGCGCTCGCGGTTGAGCCGTCGGCGGAGCGTCTCCTCTCCCTCGACGTACGGCATCGTGTAAAAGGGCAGGTCCCCTGCTTCGCCGGAATCGTGGAGCGCCAGAATGAGGGGATGGTTGAGCCCGGCGGCGGTGCCGATCTCGCGCAGGAAGCGTTCCACACCGACGGCGGTCGCGAGCTCGGCATGGAGCACCTTGAGCGCGACCTGGCGACCGAGGTTCCGGTCGTTGGCGAGGTAGACCGTAGCCATTCCGCCGCGACCGAGCGGACGCTCGAGCGTGTAGCGATCGGGGAGTGATGCCTGCAGGTGAGCCAGCTGGTTAGTCACGCAATCCCGCCCGCACGCGGGGGATACGGTGCTATGATAGGGGTCAGGAGCCCCCGCGGCTAGAGCCCGAGCGCCAGCGCGACCCCTTCGTGCTCAAGCAGCCAGCGCTTGCGGTCCAGGCCGCCGCCGAAGCCAGTCAGCTCGCCGCGCGACCCGACCACACGGTGGCAGGGGACGATGATGGGGATGGGGTTCTTGCCGTTGGCGGCGCCGACGGCGCGGGTGGCGCTCGCGCCGCCGAGGCGGCGCGCCAGCTCACCGTAGCTCGTGGTCGTGCCGTAGGGGATGGCGCGCAAGGCGTCCCACACGCGCCGTTGAAACGGGGTGCCAGCCGGGGCGAGCGGCAGGTCGAAGGTCGTGCGGGTGCGCGCGAAGTACTCGCTCAATTGCTGGCCGGCGCGAGCGAGCACGGTGCCTGCGGGACCGCGGCCGTCGTCCTCGAGCCAACCGGGTTGTGCTTCAGGCGCGGGTCCGTGGCGGCGGATCGGAAAGAACACTGCCGTCAGCGCAGTGCCCGAGGCCGTGAGGACGAGCTCGCCGAGCGGGCTCGGGAGGCGGGTGAACGTGGTGGCCATCGTCGTGGGTCGGGCGACCGAAACAATCTAGCGTGCATATCGAGTGGAGGGTGTAACGACAGGGCCGCCCGGCGCGCGCCGGACGGCCCTCACAAGAGACGGCCTGCGTCAGCCTCCGACCGACGTCGTCGCGGAGCCGACGATGATCTCGCCCGTCGTCGTCGCCGTGCCGCCGACCAGCTGGCCGGTGAGGGGATCCACAATCCCACCGCTGATAGTCTGCAAGTACACGTGGATCATATTCACCGTCATGCCGCCGCTTGTCACCCCGTCACCTAGCGGGACTTGCTCGTTCAGCACGACATAGCCGACCGCTGGCAGCTCGAGGCGAGTGTTGGGAGCCACCGGCTGGTCCCCCGACGTAACCGGCGTGCCGGCGACCACCAGGTTCTCGAAGGTGGAGCCGTTGGTGCTGCTCGTGACGCCGCTCGCGCCGCGGGTGCTCGTCACGGTAGCGATCAACTCGCCTGCCGTGATCAGTCCGTTCAGGATGGTGACGTTCGCCACGGTGGCGACGCTCTGTGCGCTGGTCTCCGCGGTGCCGATCGCACCCGTCGCCGTGCTGTTCAGAAAGCTCGACGACAGAGTGTTTGGCACTCCGAGGACGTCGGCATCGGCGTGCGCGATGTCGCCGTCCGTTCCTGAGATGGCCGGCAGCACCGCCAGCGGCGCCTGGGCCTGCGAGGCGGCGGGCGTGTTCACGAACACGCCGAACGCTTGGCCGCTGATCGATTGAGCGACGCCCGTCGCCGCCGCTCCGGCGGCCAGCGCGACGACCAGGCCGAGGGTGCTCTTGATGCTCATCGCTTGGACCCTGCCTTTCAGTGAGCTTGGATGTTCCCGCCGGTCAGCGGTGTGTCCCCGGTGTCACCGTGCCCGAACGAGTCGTCATCCGTGATCGCAAACCGGAACGTATCGGGTCCCGTGCCGGGGCTGGAACCGGGCTCGCCGTTGTCGCACGTGCGTACACCGAACGAGTGCTCGTGCCAATCGCCGTTCGCGTGCTTCGCGCGCACCGTGCCGAAGAACGTGACACAGGTGCCCTCTTCGGAGGCACTGCTGAACGACACGCTGTGAAACTTCGTCTGAGACGGATGATGCACCACTTCAAGCTGTCCCTTCAGCACGTTGCAGTGCTGGTCCAGGAAGATGTTGAATCCGAACGTGACCTTCCCGTACATGGTGTTCGTGGGCGTTGGATCGATGCGCCCGCCTCCCGTGAACTTCCCAATGGGGCATTGGCGCTCGCCTCCGGCCCAGAAGCTGGGCTTGTGCGGCGGCGCAAACGGTCGCGACGAGTCCTGGCAGGCCGCGACGAGCAGGGCGACCGCAACGAGGCCCGGCAGGATAGCGCAGATGGTGGGTCTCGGCTTCATATGAGTTCCGGCCTCCTCCGCCTAGATTCGTGACACGTTGGTTGCGCGTGCCCCCAAAGCAAATGCGGTGCCATTTTATGTGCATCCAGCAGCGTGTTGGCGCGTCGGGAGATAGGTCGGGCGTTGCAGTACCGCGCCGCTGCGGGTTGGTCACGGCTGTTGTCGCGCACTCGCGTGACGCGTGCGCGCGGCGTGCGTAGAGACGTGTCGCGAGCCGGCCTCACCATCACCGTCTACGGCGGCGCCCCCGGCGAGATCGGGGGGAACCGAATCTTGCTCGAATGGGCCGCGCGACGCTGGCTACTCGACTTCGGGATGCGCTTCGGGCCTACCTGCAGGTTCTTCGAGGAGTTCGTACAGCCGCGCGGCGCATCTTGCCGGTGCACACCGAGCATCCGGAATGGTTCGAACAGCGCTGGGGGAAGAAGGTAGTGAGGGTGAAGGAAGGGGAAATATGGCGCGCTGGGTCATAGTCGTGGTGAGTGGGCTGCTCCTTGCGCCGGCGGCGGGGAGGGGGCAGGCGTGCGCCGAGCCACACTATCGCTGGAGTGAAAAGGTCGACACCACGCTGCAAACGCGCCCGGCCGCGCCCGTGGACATCGCTGCGATCCTGACGGCCTGGGCGCCCTTGAGCCTCACGAGCCGAGACATGTGCGCGCCGCGCGGGGCCCGAGAGGACAGCGTGTTCGTGCTCGTCGGCTGGGTGCGGCGCATACGGCTGCAGGAGTCCGACGGAGACTGGCACGTCGAGCTGACCGCGGCCCCCACCACCCCCGTCGACTCCTGCATCATCGTGGAGATTCCCGCGGAGCGCTACGGTGTGATCTATAGCCGGGCCCGCGCGGCACTCGCGAGCCTGGTCGACACCACGCAGCTCGGGCCCCGTGGCGATCTCCGTCCGCCGGTGCGAGTCCGGTTCACCGGTGCCGCCTTCTTCGACGGGTTCCATCAGCGGGCAGTTGCCGGTGGGCCTCCTCATGCCATCCAGCACGGCCGCTGCAACTCGTCGTTGCGGGCGCTGTGGGAGCTGCATCCGATCTACGGAGTCGCGGCGCCGGGCTAGCCCTTTTTTCTGGAAGCGGTTACTGTCTGCTCGGCGAGATGCCCCCAGCCACGCGCTACATCATTCAGGTGGACCGGCCCGGCGAACGGGTCGACATGACGGCGATCCGCGCCCTGCTCGACGGGGTTGGGGTCGCGGTGGACCCCGACTACGGCCCGGTCCCGATCGACCCCAAACTCGGTCGCTACGTGGTCCGCGGCGTAGCGTCCCCCGACGCGCGCCAGCGGGCCGAGCAGATTCCGGGCGTGCGCTTCTTCGCCGACGCGATCCAGGAGCCCGCCTCCTGATGGGAGGCTAGCGGATCGCCTTCGCTCTCCGTCGCGCCTTCGGCTGCAACCGCAGCGCCTTCACGGCCGCCGCCGCATCGATCACCCCGTAGCCCAGGTCGTAGTCCCAGCCGTCGCCCCCCAGGTCCCGCGCGGTTCGCTGCAACAGGCCCTTCAGTTGCGCGGGCGCCAGGCGATCGGCGGGGCGAGCCTGGCGCAGTGCCGCCGCAACGCCGGCGGCTACGGGACTCGCGGCGGACGTGCCCCCGTCCCCCGGGTAAATGCCCGAGCCCTTGAAGTGACTCAGCCCCGCGAGATCGGGTTTACGAGAGTAGAGCGCGCCGGGCCCTTGCGACGAATAGCCGAGGCGCCGGTCCGTGACGGTGACCGCGGCCACGGTCACGACGTCAGGATGGGAGTTCGCGCCGTGGATCGAGGCTCCGGGGCCGGTATCGCCCGTGCCACACCGCCTATCGGGGCAGTCGGCGCCGCAATTCCCGGCCGCGAAGAACACGTCCGCGCCGGCCGCGACGAGCGCGCCGGTAATCTGATTGAACGGATGGTCGGGATTGGCGGAGTAGTTCTCCGGCGAGCCGATGGGTGCGTCGCCGGCGCGGTCGAACAACCCCCAGCTGTTGTTGACTACCCACCGCCCCGGAGTGGCATTCACTCGGTCCACGAGATCCGCGAACGCGGCGATGGCGTCCGAGAGGAACGCGGCCCAGGTCCCCGCCCGGGATGTGAGCAGCGCGTAGTCGAGGATCCGCGCGTCGGGCGCCGCGATGCGGACGTCGTACGCCACCATGGTGCCGTGGTTGGGCGCGCTCGAGCCCGGCGCGTAGCCCGGCCTGGGCGCCCAACCGCCAGCCACGGGAATGCGTGAGCCGTCGATTCCCGTGTCGACGATGGCGACGTGGACGCCGCGGCCGGTCAGCCCGGCCCGCCGCAGCGCCGCGACGCCGAGCCGCCGGGCCACATCTCCGGTGGCGCCGACGGGTGGGTCGGCACAGTATGGTTTGGGGAACGGGGACACGACGGGGTCGGTGAACACGCCGACGATGTCGGCCGGGCGGTCGCGCCGCAGCCGCTCGAGCGAGTCCTCGCCGTCCGCCTCCACACGCACGGCGTAGGTGTCCCCTGGTCCGGCGGCGCCGTAGTTGAAGCCGCTCGCGGAAGGAGGATCGTCCCCGCCGCCGATGCGGCGCCGCACCCGGACCGGGTGGTAGGTCTCGTCGAACCTCACGCCTGCGACCTTGGCCCTGTCATCGAGCAGCGGCCCGGCTGGAGCGAAGGAGCGCTTGCGCCAGCCCTCGCGTAGCGGCTCGTGGCTGCGGAGCAAAACGATGCGACGCGGCATAGACGCCTCTCATCCCTCTTGCGGATTGATCAGTGCTGCGACGAGCGTGTACAGGATGAGCAGAAGCGACCCGTACACCTCGCGGCCCGGGAAGTGTTGGAACGGCCCGCCCAACGCGAACACCCACACGGCGAACGCGACGGTCGAGATGAGCGCCTGCGTGACGGGCGGCCGGCGCCCCGGCACCGAGGCTTGCTTCCACGTCCACCAACCCGTGAGCAGCAGGCCGATGCCGAACGCGACCCAGAGGACCGCTTGCTGGGGGATGTCGCGGGCACTCGAGACGAGGCCGGTGACCGCCACCCAGGCGGCCACGATGTCCGCCGGGATGTACTTGAGGACCTTGTCGAAATAGCTGTCGATCTCGACCGGTTGTGCGGCGGCGGCGGCGCCAAGCGCCTTGGGCGGGAGCGCACGAACTCGACGGCTCATGGGGCCTCCTCTTAAGTCGAAGTCCGGGCGCACCTCCTTATACCCCACACCCCTGGTGCCGTCCCTCCGAAGTCGCGAGGGGCGGGTATAAACACGACCGATGCCACGCGTCGCCATCGTCTGCGCCCTCGCCCCGCTTATCATCAACGCCTGCGGAGGCCATGAGCCCCGCGAGACCGGCCGGCAGTCTGCCGCGGCGGCGCGCGTCTCCGCCCCGCAGGACACGACCTTCGCGGGCACGTGCGGATCAGGTGATCCGGTGACGGTCGCGGGTGCGGCAAAGGTCGTGGTGCGCTTCGAGCCGGCCCAGGCGCACGACGAGCGCGGCAATCCCACGCTCGCCGAGCGGGAGCGCGCCCTCGGGCTGCCGGCGGTCAGGGAAATGAAGCTGGTGTGCGACTTCGAGGGACAGGTCGAGTGGGTGCTGGGCGTCGTGGCGGCCGGCCCGTACCGCGTGCTCGACTCGCCGGGCGGGGGGCGGGGGCGGGTGGTCGTGGACATCCGGCATCGCCCATGACCGCGCGGCTCACGGCAGCCTTCATCGTTCTGATCGCCGCCTGCCGCGAAGCGCCCGTCGGGCCCTGTCCCTCGCCGCGCGTGGCGGGGATCGCGGCCGAGCAGGCAGCGCCCGTCGCGCGGCGGTCGCCGTTCGACTCTGCGTTCGCATGGGTCGGAGCCGAGTTTCATGTGCCGCCCGCCCTCCTCAAGGCGATCGGCTGGGTGGAGACGCGGTGGGAAATGGTCCAGGGGGCGGAGGAGTTCGCGGGACGAGCGCCCGCATTCGGCGTGATGGCGCTGCGCGGGGCCGCGCTCGAGCGAGGCGCGGCGCGT
>WNGR01010713.1_pt1 | contig 11846 bp, 8 predicted proteins | sample 5407581 | NCBI WGS metagenome assembly WNGR01 (sample SAMN13153383, study PRJNA577476) | soil metagenome | isolation source: 80 cm soil or saprolite under Garry oak tree replicate 2 | place: USA:California | collected 2016-06-15
TGGCGGTACCTCCCACGGCTGTATTTGCGTAGAACTTTCCGTTGGTGTGCTGGACCAGCGTGGTTTGCGGGCTGGCGCCGGAGTCCCCAGCGAAGTCGTGGAGCACTGTGAACGCCCCCGCGGTAGTGATGCGGAAAAGGACACCCCAACCGTGAGCTCCGTCGATGTCATTTGTGCCGTATAGGTTTCCGTCAGTGGCCTCGACTAACCCGGCGACCTGATTGCCCCCATCGGAGCCTCCGTTGAAATTGTGAAGCACGGTGAACGTGTAATCGGGGGTCATCTTGAAGACAACCCCGGCGTCGTTGGTGGATCCACCGCGTGTCGTGGTGCCGTAGAAGTTGCCGTCGCTGGCCTGGATCATCGGGCCGTAAGGACGCGCACCATGCGTCCAGTCGAAGTTGTACAACACTTTGAAATAACCCTGGGAACTGATCCTGAAGATGGTGCCTGCATCGTGCGTGCCTCCGTTAAACGTAGTTCCGTAGAATCCATAGTCGTTCCCCTGAACCAGTGGCGCGAAGGGATTAGCTCCGTCGGAGCCGGCAAAGGTGTGAAGAAGGATGAACTGATCGGTAGCGGTCATCTTGTACACGGAGCCGAAGTTTCCATTTTCTCCGTAGGTGGTTCCGTAGTAGTGCCCGGCAACGCTCTGGATGGGCGCGGCCAAAGGAAGGCCGCCATCGAGGCCGCCTTTGAAGCTATACAGAGTTGTGACTTTGCCGTCCGGCGCGATTCTGAAGATAGTGCCATGGCCATAGAGTCCGCCGTGCGCGGTGGTGCCGTGGAATCGTTGGTCAATGGCAAAAGTCAAGCCTCCGACGGGAAAATACCCACCGATGCTGCTGAACCGGTGAAGGACAGTCAAAGATCCACTGAGGCTGAACTTGAAAGCGGTTCCGAGGCGGTCTGTCCAGAGGTCACCCGCGGAGCCGTAGAGGTTGCCGCCGGGGCTCTGGGCGAGGGTATCGGAATAAGGAGCGGTCGGATCTCCGGGGTTGCTGCCGAAGTTGTACAGCACTTTGTAGTTTTGTGCGGGGACGGTGGTGGCCATAGCCAGGACGAGGGCGATGGTGGTGAAGTAGGTTTTGCGCATGGCGGTTCTCCGTGGCGTGCCTGATCGTTCCAAGGCAGCCTGATACTGAAACGGAGGGGCGAACCGCGCGTGCATGCGGATTCGCGGTGATGTAAAGACGCTGCTGAGATTCGGGAACTGCACTCAGCGCATTTTCAGCTACTGCGATCCCGAGAAGCCGTTGTTGACTTTCGCGCGAGGATTCTGTGCTCGCGCGCGAGAGGGATGCGCATGGATTTAACGCGCGATGACTGCATCCCCGTCTTTGGTTTCGGTGTGCTTGCTTTCTACCGAAGCAGTAGCCATGTTCCTCGGGGAATGACCAAGCGTCTGTGATGGGGAGCACAATTCGGGAGTGAGTGTTTCCTCGCCTTTATGCCGGGCCTTGCTCGGTGGACGGTGGCAGTGAGCAGTGGACAGTGGGTGGTCGCGGGATCGCCATCTGAATGCAAAGAGGGTTCCGGATGTTTACCGAAAGGCAACGGACTGAGCTCTGTCGACTGAACAGTGAGCACCGTCTTTATTTCGGCTCGGCGCGTTCCTGGCCTTGCTCGTCTTTGTGGAGGTTGAAGTATTCGGTTTGTTCGGAGAGGAGGCGGGAGGCCTGGTCGGCGAGGTCCTGGGCGCTTTCGATGGCCTCTTTGCGGGCCAGGTCGAATCCGGCTTCGCCGGGCAGGGCGCGGAGGACGGTCAGCCAGTGCTGGGTCGATTCTGTCAGCTTCTTCAAGGCCTTGCGGATGTCGGCCTTGCGTTCGGAGTAGACGTCGAGGTTAGTTCCCATCTCGTCCATCAGGGCCGTCAGATCCTGCAATTCATCGTCAAGCCGGCGGTTGCGGGCCGCGGATTTGCCGCGGTTGGTGAGGCCTTTGATGGTGTCGGCGCGTTCTTCAATGAACTTGGTGTAGAGGTTGACGCGATCGCCGGGATAGATGCCCGCTTCTCTGATCTGCTCGACCTGGGCCTCGGTCAACGGCTCACGCTTTTCCTTCTGGGCGGGCAGGAGCGCCGCGCACAAAAGAAAAGCCAATGCCAGAGTTACACCACGCAGTGAAAGCAAAGCTAGATCTCCCCAACGGCTCTCATTGAACCACAACCAGAGCGGCAGGGAAAGGGCGGGGCACAACGATCTTGAGCACGGGGGAGGAACGAGGCCGGAGCCTACTTGCGGAATACCTTGAGCATCGCCTCGGTTTCGGCGTCATTGAGCTGCGACAGGGTTTCCGCCACAAGGGGGCGATCTTCGAAAGCGCTGGCGTGGAGCATTTCGCTGAGCCGAAATGCCGTGTGGCGCAGAAGGATCTCGGCATTCTTGAGACGCTTGTTGTCTTCTGATACCGCCAGGTGGATCTTGTGGGTGAATTCCTGGGCGCGCTTGAGCAGGGTGTTGGCCTTGTCTACGTCGCCGGAGGCATACTGATGAGCGCTGAACTCGATCATTTCATGCACCAGCTGGGCGTAGAGGAAGCACTGCTCGCGAGGCTGCGCCTGGTTGGCGCGAAGTTCAAGGGCATCGATCGTTTGCTGATCGATGATTTTGTCGTCCAAGGTTCCCGAATATGCCGGGATCGAGAGGGCGCTGACAAGTACAAGCACAAATGGGGAAATCCGAAAACGCATGACGAACCTCCGCTGCTGCGGGTATTCGGCTAAGTTCTCCAACCTGCCCATAAACATTGAATGGTGATCCGGACGTATTTTTCGTAAAAAATACGACCAGTCCGTAACCCTCCGGGCTGATTGGACAGCTGTGCTATGGGCCGAGACTATAGGAGCTTCTCAGGAATTGTGCAAGGGCAAATCGCACAGTCCATCAAATCTCCTGCGGCGCCGGCCTGAAGCACAAGTATGTCAAAGTCTCTGGCGGGGTTTATTGCTTCTTCTCAAGCAGAAGGAGACGCTGCCTGGCCTGCCATTCCTGATCTGGGAACTTGCCAGCGGCTGCCTCGAGAAAGTGGTGATAGTAGGAGATGGCCGCTGCCCTGTCGTGCAATGAATCGTAAGATGTTGCCCAGAGAAAGTACGTCGAAGGAACCTCAGGAAGATATTTTGATCGCATGGTAAGCGCGTGCAGTGTGATAGCCGGGCGGGAGGTTTTCGATGCTGCGAATGCCAAACCGCTCCAGGCATCCGCATTCGTCGCGTCGGATTGTGTGGCTTTGGTGAAGGCCTGGAAAGCGTCGGCGTACTTCAACTGGCGAATCAGGTTCTGGCCGTGAGCGACGAGCAGGGCAGCGTCGTCAGGGTGCGCAGCCAAGAGCGGCACATAGAAATGGTCGGAGCCGGAGGCATCGCCTGCCTCGGCGAGCACCTCTGCCAGCATGCGGGTTATGGCGTCGTCGTTGGAGTGGGCGTCGTGGAGTTTCTGGAGCATGGGTACGGCTTCCGCCTTGTCTTGCGCGGCGAGAACCGTGGCCAACTGGGCGGTGAGCGCGCGGTCGTCAGGAGCATCGGCGAGGGCGGCGCGGAGCAGCGTCTCGGCCTCAGGATATTGTTTGCGCGCGATCAGCAGGTGAGCCAATCCAGCATGGGCGGGGGCAGATTTGGGATCTTTGGCAAGCAGGCGGCGATAGGCGGCCTCGGCGGTATCGAACTGGCCCGCGGCCTGGGCAAGTTCGGCGGCAAGCAGGGTGTCGTCGGCGGTTTCAGGACTGATCTTGAGAGCTTCGAGCAGTTCGTTGGAGGCTTCGGTGGGATTGCTGGTGCGGTCGATCTGGGCCAGGGCGCGCCACGCACGGGCTTTCACGGCTGGTCCAGTGTCGCCGGGATCGAGAGTCGTGGCAGTGGTGAGTTCGGTGCGGGCCTCGGGGAGTTTGCCCTGGCGGGCGAGGAGAAGTCCGAGGGAAAGATGCGACTCAAACGACTTGGGATCGGCCTCGACGGCGCGGCGGTAAAATCCGGCGGCCTCGTCGAGGTGGTTTTGGGCGTCAGCAACGTACCCGGCATCGAAGAGGGCCCTGGCATCGCCGGGGTGCGCGGTCAGCCACGCGGCGAGCTTGTCTGCGGCGGCCTTCCAGTCAGATTTGCTGATCGAGGCTTCGGCATCCGCGACCTGATCTGATGTAGCTGCGGCGGCTGATACGGTTGGGACCTGCTTTTCGGGATTTTCAGCGGGGGCCTGGGCGCGCGAGCAGAGGGGTGCGAAGACTGAGATCAAAAGCAAGACGGCAAGTACAAAACGGCGCACGAAATACCTCACTCCTTAGTTTAAAGGGCCGGCTGACAAAGAGGCGGGTCAAGTTCCGGATGATCGGCGCGCACGGCGTTCTTTCGCTCGATGCTTTCTGAGTTGGCATGGGCGATCGCCGAGGGCGCGAAAGTTCGCGCGTTTCAGGGTGGAGCCTGATGGATAACTTCGAGTGGACGGATGAACCGGATGCAGGAACATGAATCTCGCTTGTGATGCTGAAAAGACTGGAGTTTTCAGCAGAAGCCGGGAGCGGCGCATCGCCGTGCATCTTGGCAAAGGGGACCCCGCATCGTAGATCGCTGGAGTGTGAATCATGGCCAATAAGATCAACACGGTTCCCTCACTTAAGCCTGAAACCGAGAAACCAATCATCGTGAATGAAACAGACAATCCTGAGTCGGCGAAGCACAAAAAAGTGGAGCGCAACGCGGACAGGGCAGCTCACAAAGCAAATGAAACCCAACAGAAATACGATGAGGATCACAACACCTTTTCAATCTAGCCGTATTGCGTAATCGCACCCTTTCCTTCGCCCCGCAGTGCACCTGCACCGGGGCGAAGCATGTTTTGAAGAGGGCTTTAGTGGCGCTCTCAGCACGCATGACTGTGAGCATCTTTGATCTATGTCAAATTCCGAAAAAATTAAAAAAGAAACGAAAGGTTGCGTTAGCGCACATTAATTACAACAGAGGTTTGCTAATGTGACCCTGTTCCGCCGGGTGCAGTTTGCGAGCAGTTTTGAAAACAACTCGCAGCGAAGATATTGCATCCATAACAACAGGTGCAGCCGGGAGTTGCGGGGTCAGACCCGTTGCATACCGCCTCAGCAGGTGAACCGAATGCTCTCTCTTATCTCAAGACGATCAGGTGAACCTATGCCCATTCCGATGATGCAACACATTCCGCTGACGTCGGCTTATCTTTGCCAGGATTGCAATTGTGTCGGTAATTGTGCGCGGCAGTGTCCCGCGTGCGCCTCTGAGGTGCTCATGGGGCTGGCCGCTGTGCTCAACCGCGAGGTCGCCGAGCCCATTCCCCAAGCGCAATACTCGTATGCTCCGGCGCTGGTGGCCTGAGGGACTTTCTGCAAATCGCGAGGGTCTACTGGGGACGCCTCAGACGCGCCGCAACTGGGAGCGCGCTTAAAAGCTGAAGTTGATGAACCGTTGCACTCCTGCATCAAAAATGCCGGTGTGGGAGAGGCCTGCCCGGGGTTCCGCAAGTATTGTCGCGCCTGGCACCCTATAATAAAAATTGGATGGTTGCGCTCTGGTCCCGTTGAAGGGCACAGTGCAAGGCCGTCAAATTCTTCCCGGTGCCTTTCTGTTGACTTCATCGAACGATGCGATCGTAATCCGCGGTGCGCGGACACACAACCTGAAGAACGTATCCTGCGACATTCCTCACGGAAAGCTGACGGTGGTGAGCGGAGTGTCGGGATCGGGCAAAAGCTCGCTGGCCTTCGATACGATCTACGCCGAGGGTCAGCGGCGTTATGTCGAATCGCTTTCAGCCTATGCCCGGCAGTTTCTCGAACGCATCGAAAAGCCGGACGTCGAGGAGATCGATGGGCTTGCGCCCGCGATCGCGATCAAGCAGAAGAACACGACGCGCAATCCGCGTTCGACGGTTGCCACCGCGACTGAAATCTTCGACTACCTGCGCCTGCTTTATGCACGCACCGGGACCGTGCATTGTATCTACTGCGATGGGCTGGTGCGGCGCGACTCAATGGATGAGGTGGCCGAAGCTATACTGGCGCTGGGCGAGGGAACGCGCCTTCATGCGCTGTTCCCGGTAAAGCACGACCTGCCTGAGAAAGAGGCGGCCAAGCCCGCGAAGCGCGCCACTAAATCAGCAACCAAGGCACCAACAAAGAGCGCTGCCGATTCTCCGCTGACCGACACGTTGAAGGCACGGCTTGTCGAGTTGCGGACGTCCGGATTTAATCGGCTGTATCAGCAGGAAAAGATCTTCGAGTTCTCTACGCCGGAGTCGCTGATCGATCTTGATTTCACGCTGCCGGTGTTTGTGCTGGTCGATCGCATCGTGGTGAATCTCGAAAATCGCGCGCGCATTGTGGATGCGGCTGAGATTGCGTATCGCGAAGCGGGCGAAGTGATCTTCGAGGAGGTTCCGCGTGAAGAGGTGGAGGATCGGCCGCGGCATCGATTCTCGTCGGCGTTTGAGTGTGCGAGCTGCCACCGGCCGGGGCAGGAGCCGGAGCCGCGGCTGTTCAGCTTCAACAATCCTTTTGGCGCGTGCCCGCGCTGCCAGGGGTTTGGGAACACCGTCGACTTCGATTTGAACCTGGTGATTCCGGATAAAAATCTCACGTTGAACGAGGGTGCAATCGATCCGTGGAACCGGCCCAAATACAGGACATGGTTCACCGAGTTGAAGAAGCAGGCGTCAGCGCTGGGGATTGCAATGGACGTGCCGTGGCGGGATATGCCCGAGTCTGCGCGCGAGATCGTGCTGCGCGGCAAGGGGAGCTTCGAGGGCGTCTACGGGTTCTTTGCGCAGATGGAGAAGAAGAAGTACAAGCTGCATGTGCGCGTGATGTTGAGTAAGTATCGAGGGTATGCGGAGTGTCCTGATTGCCGCGGCCAGCGGCTGCGTGCGGAGGCTCGTGCCGTGCGCTTGAACGGGCTGAACATCTGCCAGTCGACAGCGCTGACCATTGCCAAGGCGAAGGAGTTCTTCTCCACACTGAAGCTGTCGCCAATGCACGAAGAGATTGCGGGACCGATTCTGGATGAGGTACGGCAGCGGCTGAATTTTCTGGATGCGGTTGGCCTCGAGTACCTGACGCTGGACCGGCTCGCTTCAACACTTTCGGGCGGCGAGGCGCAGCGCATTCAACTGGCTACGTCGCTGGGATCGCGTCTGGTGGGCGCACTGTACGTGCTCGATGAGCCATCGATCGGATTGCATACGCGCGACACGGCGCGGCTGATTCACATTCTCGAAGAGCTGCGCGACCTGGGCAACACCATCCTTGTGGTGGAGCACGATGCCGATGTGCTGCGCGCGGCCGACCACCTGCTCGATCTGGGGCCGGGAGCAGGGGAGTTTGGCGGCAAGCTGTTGGCGGAGGGCGTGCTGGCGGAGATTGAGGCCAATCCCAATTCGCTGACGGGGCGTTATCTTTCCGGGCAGATCTCGATTCCTGTGCCGACTCGCAGGCGGGCGCCGGGCCGCGAACGGCTGATGCTGCGCGGCGCAGAGGCCAATAACCTGCACAAGATCGATGTGGAGATTCCGCTGGGTCTGCTGGTGGCGATCACCGGCGTGTCGGGCTCGGGGAAATCGACGCTGGTGCACCAGGTGTTGTATCGCGCCGTGGCGCGGGCGCTCGGTCAGACAGATGGAGCCGATCCTTCAGGCTCTTTCACTTCGCTGACGGGTGTCGAGCGGCTCAACGATGTGGTGCTGGTGGACCAGACGCCGATCGGGCGCACTCCGCGATCGAATCCGATTACTTATATCAAGGGCTTCGACCTTGTGCGCGAACTGTTTGCTTCGCAGCCTGAGGCGAAGCGACTCTCGCTGACGCCCGGACATTTCTCATTCAACGTGCCTGGTGGCCGCTGCAAAACATGCGAGGGCGACGGCACGGTGACGGTGGAGATGCAGTTTCTGGCAGACGTTGAACTGCCCTGCGAGGACTGTAATGGGACGCGCTACCAGGCTCGCGTGCTCGAAGTGCAATACAAGGGCAAGAACATTCACGAGGTGCTGCAGATGACGGTGAAAGAGGCGCTGCGCTTCTTTACCGGACAGACTCGCCTGCAGGAAAAGTTGGCAGTGCTCGATGAAGTAGGGTTGGGCTATCTGCGGCTGGGGCAGTCAGCGACGACGCTGTCGGGCGGTGAGGCGCAGCGTGTGAAGCTTGCGGCTCATCTGGCGCAGGTGCGTTCGGCCAATGCGAACGCAAAGCCATCGCAGGCGAGCCGCGTGCTGTATATTCTCGACGAGCCGACGACGGGACTGCACTTCGATGATGTTTCAAAGCTGTTGACGGCGTTTCGCAAGCTGATCGATGGCGGCGGTTCGCTGGTGGTGATCGAGCACAATCTCGACGTGATCAAGAGCGCCGACTGGGTCATCGACATGGGACCTGAAGGCGGCGAAGGCGGCGGCAGAATCGTGGGCGAAGGAACCCCCGAAGACATCGCCGGAAATCTCCACTCGCATACCGGCAAGTGGCTGGCGAAGGTGCTCTGAGAGCGGTTCAGCGAACTTTGTGGACGGACTCAGCGAGGATGGGATCGCGAGTCGAAAAGCACCAGCCGTCGCCGTGAAGCCAGCAGGTTTTTTCTTCTGCATGAGGGTCGCAGCGCAGCGATCTTACCGGCTGGCCACGGTCGCGTCGGAGCGCCTCGACCAGACGGATGCTTACTGCAGCGTCGCACGCTCCGCTGAATGCGATGAAGTAGGTTCCAGACGCAATTCGTGCCATGAAACTATTTGCGCTGATGCGGTTGAGGAAAGCCATCGCTCCTTCACCGCTTGTCGACGACAATGGAAACAGCATTCGGCCGCCGGGCTTGAGGGCGGCGAGCCAGGACGGCATGGGATGGGTTGCGCCGGCGCTGGCGACAATTACGTCGACCGGGTCAAAGGTGCCTTTGGATCCGTCGCGATGAACCACCGTTACCTGCGGCCAGGGCTGAAGAGCGATGCGCGCTCTCTCTGCAATCGCCTCATCAACATCGACTGCGGTGACCTTGCTGTTGGGGCCGGCGAGTTCAGCGAGAATCGCGGTGTAATATCCGGTGCCGCAGCCGAGATGCAAGACATCATCGTTGGTGCGCACACCCAGCTGGTCAATGAATTGAGCCCAGAGGCTGGGTTGGCCGTTATTGATTCCTTTGGTCTCGTCGAGTGCAATGAGCGTGTTGTCATAGACCCGCCTTGGGTCAGTATCGTCGGTGATCCTGAAGCCGTCTCCGCCCAGGATCCGCCATGGACCCGGCCCAACGAATCGCTCACGCGGGACGGAAGCGAAGGCAGCGAAGAGAGCACGGGATCTCATGTTTGTGGCGGCCCGAAGTTTCTCCGCGTAGACACGCCGTGCGACTTCGACGGGGTCGGTCATCGAGAACTCCGTTGCTGCGGATGGATGCTCTTCTCACTGAAAAGGAAACTCGCGTTTGCCTTTTCAGTGGGATTCCGGCTTGCCGTCGCGGAGGCGGGCAATGCCGAGCGGGTTGGCGTCCTGCAGTTCCTGCGGGAGCAGCGCTTGCGGGAAGCCTTGAAAGCAGACCGGGCGCGCGAATCGATAGATGGCACCGGGCGCGCGAATCGATAGATGGCAAGGCTGCCGACCGAGGTGAAACGCGGGTCGGAGGTCGAGGGGTAAGGGCCACCGTGAACCATGGCGTGGGTCACTTCGACGCCGGTCGGGAAGGCATTGAAGATGAGGCGGCCAGCCTTCTGCTCAAGAATCTGGATGAGTTCGCGGTTGGCGGCGAGGTCGGCTTCATCGCCGAAGAGCGTGGCGGTCAGGTGGCCGTCGAGGGATTTGGCGGCGCGGACGTAATCCTGGGTGCTGTCGCAGTGAACCAGCAGCGTGTCGGGGCCAAAGATTTCGTCGGCCAGCTCTGGCTGGCCTAGCAACTGGTCGAGGCAAACGGTAAACAGCTTCGAGGTGGCTGCGAAGCCCGTAGAGGTTTGAGTGCCGGGTCCAGTGGCAGCGACGGGGACTTGCTTTCCGCGGGCTTCGCTGGCGCGGTCGTACTCGCGGGCTATTCCGGCGGTGAGCAGGGTGAAGGGCTGCGACTTCTCGACCAGGGACTTGAGTTCGTCGAAGAAGGATTTTCCTTCGGGGGCTTCGGGAACCAGCACGATGCCGGGCTTGGTGCAGAATTGGCCGGCACCGAGCGTGAACGATCCGAAGAGGCTTTGCGCCAGAGCTGCCGGGCCCTTGCGCAACGCACCCGGCAGCACGAAGACCGGGTTGCCGCTCGACATTTCAGTGAAACAGGGGATCGGGTCGGGACGGGCGGCGGCGAGGTCCATGAGGGCACGCCCGGCACGAAGGGAACCCGTAAAGGTCACGGCGCGAATAAGGGGATGCTTGACCAAAGCTGTACCGACCTCTATACCCGCGTCGAAGACCAGGGAAAACACGCCGGGATGCAAGCCCTCGGCGGCTGCCGCATCGGCGATGATTTTGGCGGCGATCTCGCCGGTTCCGGGATGCGCGGGATGGGCCTTCACGACAACGGGGCACCCCGCGGCCAAGGCTGAAGCGGTATCGCCGCCGGCGACCGAAAATGCCAGGGGGAAGTTGCTGGCGCCAAACACGGCAACGGGCCCCAGCGCGCGCAGCATGGAGCGAACGTCGGGCCGGGGGAGGGGCTGGCGGTCGGGAAGCGCGGGATCGATGCGCGCCTGCACCCAGGAGCCCTCTTCGACTACCGCGGCAAACAGGCGCAACTGGCCGGCGGTGCGGCCAACCTCGCCCAGCAGCCGGGGCATGGGCAGTGCGGTTTCAAGGTTTGCGCGCTCGGCGATCTGCTGCTTTTGCTCTTCAAACCCGTCGGCGATGCGGCGCAGGAAGCCGGCCCTGACTTTGCCGCTGGTTTGCGAATAGCTGGCAAAAGCCTCTGCCGCGAGCTGCACGGCCTGATCGACTTCTTCGGGAGTTGCTGAGTAGTAGACGGGGGGCAGGGCTTCGCCGGATTGGGGATTGAGCGCTTGAAATGCTTTGCCTTGCTGAGAGCCGCGGTGCGCACCGATGAGAGATTGTCCGATGAGTTCCATATCAATTGAAATTATGAGGCATCGGGTGCTGCATTTGCATGGCGGGGCCGGCGTTGAAATTCCCGATCCTGAATTCCGACGAACGGCCCGCCCGCAGTTTGCGTTTATTCAGCCACAACGGGATTGGTGAGCGATCCTAGTCCTTCGACGGTGACGGTCACTGATTCGCCGTGCTTGAGCCAGCGCTTGGGATTGCGGCCTAAACCTACTCCATAGGGCGTCCCTGTAGAGATGATGTCACCGGGAAGCAGCGGCGTGATGGACGAAAGATATTCGATCAGGTCGGGAATCTTGAAGACCAGCTCACGTGTGTTCGAGCTTTGGTGCTCCACACCGTCGATGGTGAGGCTGATGGCAAGCTCGTGTGGATCGGCGATTTCGTCGGCGGTCACGATGGCCGGGCCGAGCGGGCAAAATGTAGGAAAGCTCTTGCTCATGGACCACTGCGTGGAGGAGAACTGGACGTCGCGCGCGCTGACGTCGTTGACGATGGTGTATCCGTAGACGTGGTCGCGCCACGACGAAGCGGGGATGCGATAGCCCCCTTTGCCAATCACGAACGCGAACTCGGCCTCGTAGTCGGGTTCAGTGGAATTCTTGGGCAGGACGATGGCTTCGCCCGGACCGATGATGGCGGTGGTGAGTTTGAAGAAGATGACGGGCGTGGTGGGAATGGCCATGCCGGATTCCCTGGCGTGATCGCGATAGTTGAGCCCGATGGCGAAGATGCGCGGCGGATTCATGACCGGCGCGTGCAGCTTTACCTGATCGAGCGGATGCGCAGGGCCGTCGGGAGCCACGCTCAGTCCG
>WNGR01009650.1_pt1 | contig 11843 bp, 12 predicted proteins | sample 5407581 | NCBI WGS metagenome assembly WNGR01 (sample SAMN13153383, study PRJNA577476) | soil metagenome | isolation source: 80 cm soil or saprolite under Garry oak tree replicate 2 | place: USA:California | collected 2016-06-15
GGGCTGTAATCGGTTCGGCAAGCGATTCGTTCTGCGGACCCCGATGAGAAAGAAGCAAAGTGAACTGCTCAAGCGAGTGGGTCGGATATTCAAATACTCACGGCATCGCAAACTCAAGGAGGTCATTGAACAGATCCGATAATCATCTAGCAGGCTCCTTCGAGAGGCCGTAAGGTGCGGGGAAGCCAACCCCACACCCACTCAAAGGAGGAACCGGGATGAAACTGTACGGAGCAATTGATTTGCATTCCACCAATAACGTGACGGTGGTGATCAACGAGCAAGATCAAGTGGTGTATCAGAAGCGCTTGCCCAACGATCTTTCGTTGATCGCGCAGCAGCTCTCGAGCTATCGAGCATCGCTTCAGGGCATCGTGGTGGAATCTACCTATAACTGGTACTGGCTGGTCGATGGACTGATGGAGAAGGGCTACCGACTTCATCTCGCCAACACCGCGGCGATACAGCAATACAATGGGCTGAAGTATACCGATGACCACAGCGACGCGCGGTGGCTGGCCCATCTCCTTCGACTGGGGGTCTTACCGGAGGGCTACATTTATCCTAAGCAAGAGCGAGTGGTGCGTGATTTGTTGCGCAAGCGGGGCCAGCTCGTGCATCAGAGGACGGCAAACCTTCTCAGTATCCAGAGTCTGATAAGCCGCACCACGGGGAACTCGATCGGCGCCAAGTACATCAAAGCGCTCGATATCCAACATGTCGATGGAGTCTTGCCCAACCCGGATCTCGTCCTAGCGCTCAAAGCCAATCTGGCGGTCATGAACAGCGCTGATGCCCAGATCGAGATCCTGGAAAAAACCGTCCAAGACCGAGTCAAGCTGCGCCCTCAGTTCAGGTTTCTAAAGACGGTACCTGGGATCGGGCCCATCCTGGCGCTGACCATCATGCTGGAGACCGGAGAGATCGAGCGATTTGCCAGTGTCGGCAATTACGCGTCGTACTGTCGGTGTGTGGGGAGCCGCAAAATCAGCAACGGCAAACGTAAAGGAAGCGGCAATACCAAAAACGGCAACAAGTATTTGGCCTGGGCGTTTGTGGAGGCAGCCAACTTTGCGATCCGCTTTAGTTCGAGGATCAAAAGCTTCTATCAGAAAAAGAAATCCAAGAGCCATGCGATTGTGGCTATCAAAGCAGTGGCGCACAAGCTCTGCCGAGCTTGCTACTACATTATCAAAGATCAGGTTGTGTTTGATATCACTAAGGCGTTTGCCTAACAGATCAATTTAACGGTTGGGATGGGATAGTGAGCCTTGGCGCGGGTTGGCTTAGAACCACATGGTCCGATTGGCAGGCTATCCCGTCCCTGATCATATAGACAACTCGGCGGTGCTGTGATTCGATGGACGCCCACGCCGTGAGCCACACTAGGGTTGGCCCCCGAACAGGGAGAGCCACAGGATCTGTGATCCTATAACTTGGACGCGGCGTGGTACCGATAGTTTTCTGGGGCAATGAAAATTGCCAGGGGCGGGAGATCGCTGCCCGTAGAGGACAGATCCCAAAGCCTTGAACCTGATGGGTGACTGGTGCGGACCTACGGGATCCGACACCACCTGATTGAAAACAGGGGCGCGTCAATCAGGGAATCACAAAGTCCGCGAGGGGAAAAAAGGGAATAAGAAAAATTCTCACAGGAACGTCCCTAATCCGTAGCTAATTTTTTCGCTCAGCAGATTTTCTCAGTCACGGTAAGGATTTTTCATGGTAGGGTGAGCCATCTGGATTCACCGAGGAGGTGAAGGGATGGCGGAAAAAGAAGGGCTATTGCCGTTTAAGCTGATCGAGGATGAATCGGGGGAGGCGCTGACATCGTATGGGGGGAGGCGCTGACATCGTATGGCGGGCTGCCGTTGGTGATGGAGACCTGTGAAGCTTTAGGGTTGGCGGGATTGGTTAAGCACTATGTTCGGATCAAGCAGCGCAACCGAGGCTATACGGAGTCGAAGTATGTGGAGAGTGTGATCGCGCTGATGGCGGCTGGGGGAGATTGTCTGGAGGATATCGAGCGGTTACGGTCGGATGCTGGGTTAAAGCTTTTGCTGGGAGAAATGCCGTCGGCAGAAGCGGTGAGATTTTTCCTTTACGGGTTTCATGACGAGAAGTTGTTGGAGTCAAGACCCGAGGAGGGAGCTTTTATCGCAGCGGAGACAGAGCCGTTAGCGGGGTTGTGGGAAGTCAATCGGGAGGTGGTGTTAAAGGCGAGCCGAAAAGAGCCGCTGAAAGAGGCGACGATAGACCAGGATGCCACGGTGGTACAGAGTCACAAAGAACAGAGCCAGATGACGTATTTGGGTGAGCGTGGGTATCAGCCGGTGATCAACTATTGGGCGGAACAGGACTTAATCCTGTCCGATGAGTTTCGCGATGGGAATGTGCCGGCGGGGATGAATTGTCTGTCATCGTTTTTACGTGCGGCCTGTTGTTTACCCCAGAGCGTAGAGACGATTTACTTTCGTTCCGATAGCGCGGCTTACCAACACAAGCTGTTAGACGTGCTGCGGGAAGGGGTAGAGCTTCACGGCAAGAAAGTGCCTGTCTATTTTGCTATCAGCGCTGATGTGAGCGAGGCGCTCAGAGGTAAAATCATTTCTGTTTCAGAGCCGGTGTGGAAACCGCTGAGAAAGCTTACCGGGAAGGGGCTGATCGAAGGGAGAAAAGAGTGGGCGGAGGTGGAGTTTATTCCCTCGGCGGCCTCGGTGAAAAGGGACATGAAGCCGGACCGGTATTTAGCGATTCGGGTAAGGCCCTGGCAGGGGGAACTATTTTCTGACGGCAACAGCTATCATTACTATGCCGTGGTGACCAACCGCTGGGAGATGGAAGGGGAGGAGTTGCTAAGGTGGCAGCGCGAGCGGTGTGGGAGCGTGGAGAAGGTGCATGACGTGGTGAAGAACGATCTGGCTGGGGGCGTGATGCCGTGTGGGAGGTTTTACGCCAACGCGGCGTGGTGGCGACTCAATTGTCTGTGTTACAACGTAATCTCCGTGATGAAGCGAAAGGCTTTGCCTAAAATCTTTTGGCCTGCACGGATGAAGGCGTTGAGATTTCATCTGATCGGGGTGGCCGCCAAGGTGGTGTCTCACGCCCGCGTGATGTTTCTTAAAGTCACTGAAGGCCTGATTTCTTATCGGGAAGCGAGGAGCCAGCTGGTGGTGTTCTCCAGTGCCTGAGGGGGGCGTAAATCCAACCGCAATATTAGCAGAACCCAGAAACTGAGAGGTGAGGGAACGCTTTGCGTCAAACGCAGCAAACAGAGCGTGTGAAACGATTCGACGGATGTTTCCCATTCCCTTTTTTATTCTCGGCTGCATGAGTAGTTCCCGACAGTGAATTATGCTCCACTTTAGCCCGTTGAATGAACTTTTTCGTTCCTTATTTACGGATTATGGTCCGCGTTGTCCTCTTTTCTTCCGGTTTGAAAGATGAAATAAGAAAACTTTCTGTTTCAATCCAAATCAAACCGAGGTTCTTAATGGCGGTCTATTCCGGCGAGCTGGGTTTACAGTTCACAACGCATATCGCTAACCATTATACCGTACCCCAGTGGATCGAACTCGCAGAGCTGGCGCACAAAAATAACTTTGATCAGGTGTGGGTCAACGACAATTTGGGCTACAGGAACGTCTTCGTCATCTTAACTGCCATAGCGTCGCGAGTGCCGATCAAGCTCGGAACAGCGATCCTCGTCCCCTACTTCAGGAACCCGGTCGATACAGCGGATGCGTTCGCGGCGCTCTCGGAGCTCGTCGATGGTCGGGAGATCAGCGTGGGAATAGCACGCGGAGATTACGCTCAGGCGGGCAACCAAATCAATCTTGTCAAACCGATCAGCATCGTGAAAGAAACCGTCCACTGCATGAAGCGCTTATTCGAAGGAAAAACGGTTTGCTACCGGGATTACCCGGTTCTTTCGTCCTTTTACCAGCTCAAAAGAGACTCGAGCATCCACCTTCGCTTCTCACCAAAAGCGCCCATTCGCTTTTATAGCGGCGGGAACGGTCCGAAGATCATGAGAATCGCGGGGCAGCTAATGGATGGAGTTTTGATCGGCGGATTCTTTATACCGCTTGTGAGGAGTGGGAAGCTGCGGCAACTACTTGAAGCAGCGGAACTTGGCAGGACTGAATCCAATCGGCAAACGAGTCCAAGAAAAGTCTGCGAGATCAATATCTCAGTTTCCAACGATTACGAACGAGCAAGAATTTTCCCCAAGCGCTACATCGCCCACATGCTTCTCGTTCTCGACGCGTTGGGTTTTTCGGACGCCGAGTTTCGCGCGCTCAACATTGAGCCTGAAGCCGTAAAGAACATCAAAGCAGCGTTCACGGCGGGCGGTACCATCGAGGATGTTGCGCCAATCATCACGGATGCAATGGTGGATGCTGGTTTCATCGCCGGCAGACCCCGCGATTGCATCGAAAAGCTCGAAGAGATGTGTTTGTATGCGCAGGACTACGGCTTTGATCAAATATGCCTCGCAAAGCTTGGGCCGGATTACAGACAGGCGATCACCATACTGGCAGAGGAGATCCTGCCATCGATTGTTCAGCGGAGAGACGTGCGTTAGAGGGATGCTATGGCGAGAATGAATGCGCGAATGATGCGCGGCAAGATGGCGCTCGAGCTCGCTGCAGATATCTACAGCAGGCACATGTTTTCTTTAGGGAACGTCGTTACGGTTTCCATCAAGCCGAGCTCAAAGGAAGAGCAATTTCCCCCGATCACCCTGGGGATCAACGGCGATGTCATGGGAGGTATGCAAGCCCCCGTCGAAGTCGCGAAGCAACACGTGGACGTCGGTTTTGTAAACCCATCCGCCATCGTCACCATGGCGTACCGCGGCAAGGGATTCTACAAGCAAAAATTGCCGTTGCGAGCTTTGGCATCATTTCCTTCGTGGGACAGGATTGCTTTCGCCGTTTCCAAGGAGTTCAAGCTAAAGTCGCTGTTCGAAATAGGCAAAATAAAACTTCCTCTCAACATTTCTACGAGATCATCCGGAATCGGCAACACGACTCGTTATACGATCGACAAAATCTTTTCGTTATACGGCCTCTCGTTCGCAAGCATCAGGCGCTGGGGAGGTAAAATCGAAGAGTGCCCTCGACCAACATCCGACCAGCGGATCGAGAGCATCAAAACGGGAAAGGTCAATGCTGTTGTCGACGAAGGTCTACACGGCTGGCTTCCAGTCGCCCTTGATCACGGGTTCGAGGTGCTCTCTCTAGAACCAAAGATTTTACGGCAGCTCGAGCGATTGGGCTTCCAAAGAGCCGTGCTCCCACAAGAAAAATACCCGAAGTTGGGCGGAGATATTCAGACCATCGATTTTAGCGGCTGGCCATTGATTACGCATCGTTGGCTGCCGAATGAGCTGGCCTATGCTATCTGCGAAGCCATCGATGCCAGACAAGACGTCCTTCCCGTAGACGATGACCATCCCCTGGATATGAGAAAGCTCTGCCGCTCATTGGATGCTTCTCCTTTGGGGATTCCGCTCCATCCTGGAGCGAAACAGTATTACGAAGAGAAAGGCTACCTCTAACTGACCCATAGGTGACACGACCAGCTGGCCAGTAAAGGACAAAAACTATGTTGGAGCTTTATCACAATGACATGTCGACATGTGCCCAAAAAGTCCGCCTTACGCTCGCGGAAAAAGGGCTTACGTGGGAGAGTCGCCACCTCGATCTCAGGGCAGGTGATCAGCAGAAACCCGAGTATTTAAAGCTCAATCCCAGAGGTGTCGTGCCCACCATCGTCGACAAGGGGAAAGTCGTGCGGGAATCTACGGTGATTATGGAATACCTGGATGACGAGTACCCGAACCCGTCTCTCCGTCCATTGAATTCACATGCACGAGCACAGATGCGTTTATGGACCAAACGGCTCGACGAGGGTCATCATGATATCGCAACTGCCACCCTCAGCATGGGGATCGCCTTTCGTTTCCAGTATCTCGAGAAGGGACAGGAGGCGTGCGACGCTCTGATAAACAGAATACCAGATCCGATAAGACGCGAGCGGCGACGCGACGTCATTTATAACGGCGTAGAGGCGCGAGAATTCAAAACCGCCGTACGCATGTGGGAAGCGCTGCTTACCGATATGGAAAAAATACTCGGCGGCAGCCGTTGGCTAGCGGATAACAACTATTCACTCGCGGACGCGGCTTATACACCGTACCTCACTCGACTCGATCATCTGAACGTCCTCGACTGGATCGCAACACGCCCGCGACTCGCGAACTGGTACGAACGAATACGCGCTCGGCCCAGCTATGACAGCGCAATCAGACAATGGGAAAACCGCGCGTATATTGATCTTATGAACACCAAGGGCGGTGAAGTCTGGCCGAGAATCAAACGGATGATTGACGAGCTGTAAAAGAAAACCCGGACCGTAACAATCAGAATTTGAGTAACCTCCGAACCTTGTGTGTTCGGGAGGAAAGTTTGCCTCACAGCGTTCAATTTCTGGTTGCAGATGTGCGGCCTGCTCGGTTATCTGTGGTGTTGAATTCCTCGGTCAGGTCTTGCATTGATACACTTGCTCGTCTTCGCTTCGATGACTCGGCGACTGAGCTTATTGAATCAGATCTTTAAACCTCTTCATCCTGAAACTGCTGATATCGATCGCGCTTTTGCCATCGATGACTTGCTCCGCCAGCGCCTCCCCGATGGCGGCGGAGTGTTTAAATCCATGGCCTGAGCAAGGCGACGCAATCATGATGCGATCGTTATCCGGGTGAACGTCGATGACGAAATTCGAATCGGGCGTTGTCGTATACAAGCAGCTCGCTGCGGTTCCGCATCGATCTGAAATTCCCGGTAAACGGCCTTGGACATAATCTTTGTACATGGATTGCTTTTCTTCCACGCTGACCCCACGCTGCACGTGATCTGGATCGGTGATCACCGTAAACTGCTCGGTCGCGATCTTGATCGTTTTGCCGTCGAGCGTCGGAAACCCATAGAAACCAAACTCACCGCCCTTCGCAAAGATCCAAATGAAAATCGGAGAGCCGGGCGCCGCAAACGTCGAGCGGCAATCTTCCCTGATGTCGAACCAGTACATGACTTGGCGGTGCACCTTGAACAAATGCGCGTATGCCGTCGGTAAAAACCGGGCGATCCAGGGTCCGGCGGTGATGATGACCTTCTCGGCGGAGTAGGCGCCTCGGCTGGCCTGGACCGTCACTCCGGAATCCGCGCTGCTTCCGACTGAAACAATCATCTCATTAGTTTGAACAACGGCGCCGTGCTTGCGCGCGAGATGCAGTTGGGCCTCGATACAAAGTTCCGGCCTGAGAAATCCCGTTTCATATTCGAAGTAAGCGCGCTCGTCGGTTACGGCGAGCTGCGGATAGCGTTTTCTTATGTCTGCGGTCTCAAAGATTTCATGACGGATATTGAACTTCTTGGCACAGCGGATCGCCTGGTCTAAAAAGTCAAGCCGGCCGTGCAGCACGCCTTCGCTGTTTTGACTTTTCAGGGTCAGGCCGCCCGTGATCTTCAGGAGTTCCCTACCGGTTGCTTTTTCGATCTCGCGCCACAATTCATAGGAGCGCAAAACCAAGGGTACATATTCCTCGCCTTCTCCAATCGCTTGGCGGATGATCCGACTCTCGCCGTGAGATGAGCCGTTGGCATGGGGCGGGGAAAACCGATCGAGGCCCAGCACTTTATTGCCCCGTTTCGCCAGTTGGTAAACCGCGGCGCTTCCCATGGCGCCCAGACCGACTACGATCGTATCGAACTTATTGACCATTACTCCGTTTCGTCGGACGGCGACATCTGACTGGCTCGTTCAAAACGTTCAAGCCGTTCAATCCCCCGGATCGAGTCCGGGGCCTGTTCAAACCGTTTAACCCCGTGTTCGTGGGGCGTGATCGTGTCTAAGATCAACCCGTGACTTTGCACCGATTTTCCAATGGACTAGAAACAGACGTTCCGGTCGGGAATCTATGTTTGGCGCGCTCGCCGCTCCGGGATGTTCGGTCGACGGGCGATAAGCATGAGCACCCCGAGCAAAACGAGCAGCATGGGCATTAACACGAACCAGGTTACACGCCACCGGTCATGGAGCGCCCACGCAATGCCACTGGCGATGAGAATCGGCCCAGCGACGATCGAGTTCTTGGTCATTCCATCCAGGTACAAAACCGCGCTGCCGCCCAGGACAAACCCCACCGCGATGATCCAGTCGATGTCGGGAAACAACCTGAAGTACCATAGCAACCACGCGCTGCCAACGACAATCAGAGTAATGGGCAAACCGGTATTTCTCATGAATCCTCCCCGCCAAACGCTTGACCCGGAGATCGCCGTCTCGCTAACTGGGCCGATAAGAAAATATCGGAGTTCATAGCAATTTCGCAACGGCGACTATTGATGATGCGGCAGATCTGCAGAATGAGATGGGCCATGAGCTGCTCTCGTTCGGGATTGGGGAAACCAATATCGGCAAACACGTTGCCTCCGGCTTTTTTCGACGCTGATGCGAGTTCTAAGTGCTCCCCTATGAAGGGTGTGCTTTTGAAAATCTTCCCTCTTTCGGCAAAGACAGGACGATCATTGAATGGCGCTCGGCCGGAGAAATTCGAAGTTAGATGCTTCTACATTCCCGAGTAAGGCAGGTTGACAATATTTTTATTTATTAGTAGAGTAAGCCAAGTAAAATGCCGACTCGGAGGATAATATGAAGAACGCCCAACCCTTCGCTTCAATAAAGGTAGCTGACGAAGTATGGATCGCCACGGCACTGCTGCATCGTGAAAACCCGAAGCGCGAAGATTTTTCTGTTTCAGAAATCGTCGCCAGAGCGCGTCGTGAGAACCTATCCGGCGAGCTCAGGCCGGGCGTTCAAGTGCACGCATATCTTCATTGCGTAGCGAATGTCCCGCCCAACCCGGGCCGCTATCGTATGCTTTATGCAACCGGAAAAAACACGCGCCGTCTGTTTCGCGAAGGTGACGATTTCCATCCAGAACGCCGCGGCGGCAAGGTAACCCCCAGCAAGGAAAACACACCTTCCTCATATCAGACACTCTTGGATTGGTACCAGGACAAATTTGTTGGCAAGCGAAAGAGCGTTGAAAAGAGCGATCCCATCCTTGAATTGCGCGGGCTTGGTAAGGAAATTTGGGTCGGAGAGGATGCGGACAAGTACGTGAGCCGACTTCGTGGAGGTTGGGAGTGAGCCGAATTTTCTGGGACACGAACCTGTTTATCTATTTGATTGAAGATTACGGCGACTCATCAGAGCGAGTAGCGAGATTACGCAAGCGGATGATGGAAAGAAACGATGATCTCTATACATCTGCGTTAACTCTAGGCGAGATCCTGGTTAAGCCACTCGAAGCCAATGATGAAGTACTCGCCCGCCGCTACGAAGCGGCGTTGCGTCAGGGGGCCGAGATTATTCCTTTCGATGTAGAAGCTGCCCGACTTTATGCGGGAATTCGCAACGATCGTACGATCCGCCCACCGGACGCCATTCAGCTAGCGTGCGCAGCTCAGGCCCGCGTGGATCTATTCATTACAAATGACGACCGGCTGAGCATGAAATCAATTCCGCGGATCCAATTCATAACCTCGCTACAGCGAGCGTTCTTGTGAGTCAGCTTCGGGCCTTTTATTGGGGGGATTAACAAAACCATAAATTTGGAAGTGGTTGAGCCTACCGATAAACCACCCATGCGCTCAAAGCGTGGTGTTACTGAAATAACAAAAGAGTTATTCGAGAAAGTGTAGGAACATTCGAAACATTGGAGCCGTCACGGTGGCAGCTTTATCGGATGGGGCTGAATCTGCTTGAAGCTGGTTTTGAAGTCGAAGCCTACTTGCTAATTCTTGCTACGTGGAATTTCGCTCGCTTCCGATATGTCATGCGCACATTCAAACTGGATGCTTTCGGCGAAGCCATAGAGAAAACTAAGCCAAGTTTCAAGCGCTTGCGGGATCAAAGTTTCGCGACCGTTGACTTTGACAGTATCGCTGAGGACGTAAAAAAGATTTATACTCGGTTTAAGAGTCTTGCCGAACAGACTGGCGCGGCAAAAATAATGCACTTCAAGAGTCCACGGCTTTTTGTAATGTGGGACACCGAAATCAGAAAACGATATAGAATTCCGAACGAGGGGCCCGACCGCGCACATGTGGCGCACGATCCGGCGTCCGACAAAGTATCTCTAAGGCGGAATCTCAGCGCGCAAGAGGCGATTCGCTGTAGCCATATTTGAGCAGACAGCGATAAGGGGACGAGCAGAAGATCCTGCCGCGCAGGGTCAAGCCGGAGGAAATGTTCGCGGCCAACACGCTGGATCTGTAGTGGCAGAGCTGACACTAGCGTTCACGGCCAACAACCACAGTCCACGGGCTTTTCCATTCTGAATCGCCGGTTAAGGTCTTAGTCGTCCAGCCGGGTGGCATGCATGTGGCGGTCGACGGTTGTGTATCCCTTCCACTGGTCCACAAACCAGTATCGGATGCCGAACTCGAATCTGAGTTCCCTCATCTCGGTGTCATACGGGTTGAAGTGCTGGTGATGCAGCATGCCGGGTGGAACATGAACTGCGTCACCCTGTACCCAGTCATATCTTTTGCCGTCGATCTCGGAGTAACCGCTACCCTGGACGGCATAGAGGTAGGCCTCGGGATGAGCGTGGCTGTGGCTTTTGGAGCGGGGCAAATCAACAAAGATCGAGCTGATCCTTACCGCTTTGACCTTAAAGCCGCTCCGATCACCATGGATCCCCATCAGGTAGTAGGTTGCGCCGTGTCTGGTCTCGTCGGACAGCTCGAACTGCTCCTCGTGCATCGAGATTCGGCGCCCATCTACAGGCCAATACTGGGACTTCTCTTTTGGCGCCTTGGCAAGCATGGCAGGGTCGTTTTGGCCCGCGTCCTCAATCTGCTCCATGCGCCCCATTCGGATAGCTGCCTCGAGCGGCCAGGCCAAACCCGAGATATAGACAACTGGCTCGTTGCCCGTGTTAACGAGCTGGTGTGATGACCGATACGGAATGTGAAAGATAGTGCTGCGGTGGAAATCGTAGCGCTCGTCGTCCAAAAGCAAAAAGCCTTCACCGCGCTCGATGTAAATGGCCTCTTCGCCATGTACGTGTTTGCCCGTATGCCGGCCAACCGGAATCTCTCCCTTCATCAAGAGACTTCCCCCGGTGGGAAACCCCGTTTCGGGCGCGATCATGAGCGCCGCCTGGTGGTCTTGCCGAGTGCGCACCCAATTCAGTTCTTTACCTCTAGCTACTCGGAGCGCCTCCCTTAATGCCTTTTCAATCCTTTCCGAATCTGCCAACCAAGCACTGTAAAAATCCGCCATCTTCCCTCCGATAAATGATTCGGTCGCTGCCTTTAGGTGCCTGACGCGCTTTCCTGAGCCTATTATTCTACGGTGAACCCTATGTCAATCGAGTCACGATGATGTTTCACGATCTTTACCGCCTTGGGCCTCTCGCCTTTTCCGCTTTCCGTTTTCCGCTTTCGTCCTTTCATCTACGCCTTCCGCCTCATGCCTATTTCGATGCGAGTTTGGAAGACTTCCAGTGATTTGTCGTCTTGCTGTGACCTGACCCTATGCTACGATGAAGCTAGAGCAGGGGTATGAATCCACAGCGAATCGTAATCATCGGAGCCGGCCTGGCGGGCGCGACCGCTGCGGTGACACTGCGGGACGAGGGTTTCGACGGTGAGATCCAGCTCATCGGCGCCGAGCGCCAGCTGCCGTACAACCGCCCGCCGCTCTCCAAGGGCTACCTGCGCGGTGAGGAGCGCCTGGAGGACCAGCTAGTAAACCCGCCC
>WNGR01007167.1_pt1 | contig 11841 bp, 9 predicted proteins | sample 5407581 | NCBI WGS metagenome assembly WNGR01 (sample SAMN13153383, study PRJNA577476) | soil metagenome | isolation source: 80 cm soil or saprolite under Garry oak tree replicate 2 | place: USA:California | collected 2016-06-15
GCAAATGCCCCTGATAAACGGTCGAATCAATCCGGATTGTTGAACCACCATGCGAGAGGCTCCTCCATATAAATCTTTGATCCGGAAAAGCGCATGACGCGTTGTTCAGCGGTCACGCTCTTCGGCAATTGTCGAGACACGGGTTCGCCTTCCCAAACTCCCCGGATTGTAGCAAGACTCCACATAACTCGCTCTGCCACTTGGGAATACGCGTTGGCCATCGAGGATACCCGACTCTGCGCAGTTTTCCCACGGACCAACGCTGTAAACTCGTACCCAGCATGGCCACCGTTTCATCAGGCTCAAGTCGCATCGCACAAGCCGTCTCCGCAGCTACCGCGAAGCAGCGCATGCTCAAGCTACTGGTCTGCAGCGACGCACCCGAGCAGGCCCTCCGCTACCGTGGCTTTCGCGCCATCGCCGGAGTCGACGAGGTGGGCCGCGGCGCGCTCTTCGGCCCGGTGGTCGCCGCTGCTGTAATCCTCCCGGAACGCCTCGGCGGACTCGCGCGTGCCGGCCTCAAAGACTCCAAACAGCTCACCCGCGAGCATCGCGAAAAGCTCGACCGCCGCATCCGCAAGTGCGCGCTCGCCGTCTCCGTTGCCGAGGTGGACGCCGAGACCATCGACCAGGTCAACATCTATCAGGCCTCGCGCAGCGCCATGCTGGCCGCGGTCTACGGCCTCACCCTCGCGCCCGACCACCTGCTCATCGACGCCATGCGCCTCGACCATCCCTGTCCGCAGACCAAGCTCTATTACGGAGATGCGCTCTCTCTCTCCATCGCCGCTGCGTCGGTTGTCGCCAAGGTCCACCGCGATCGCCTCATGCGCGAACTGGACGCAATCCACCCCGGCTATGGTCTTGCCTCGCACAAGGGCTACGGCACGCCCGAACACCGCCGCTCTCTCCGCGAACTCGGCCCCTGCGCGCTCCACCGCCGTACCTTCGCGCCCGTCCGCGCCCTCATCACAGGTGAACCTGAAGTCCCAGGCCTCCTCTTTGACGACGCTCTGGCCGACGAATCTCTCCTCGAAGACATGCTGCTCGAAGAGGCCGAGTTCGAGGCAGGCGCAGGTTGATTCACCTTTCGAACTCTGCGCTAACACCTGCTTTTGGAGGTACTCATGCGAAAGGCATCGACGGAGACAGAACCGCTAAGACCGAAGAGCCTGACGATTGCCGAGCTTGACGCCTCGATAGAACACTTAAAAGAGGCCTATTACTTGTATCTTTCCGGCGAAGAGGTAGATGCTGAAATCGGTGCTAGAAAACGCTTAAACCGTCTGCCAGGCGAAGAGGTGGCGGCATGGATGAAGATACCGGAGAAAGATCTTCCTGATGAGTTGGTCGACTATTATGGGATTCTCATGGACTTTGAGCGGCGGATGGACATGCAGGGAGCATTATGGAGAAACCATGGTTGCGGTCAAGATCCTGACTGCGGTCACCCCATCCTAATTTCCTTATGCCAGCGCTATGGCTTCTGGTTCGATTGCTTTGGCAGCACTATTCCCGAATGGGTCGAAGAGGTACTTAGCCACCTTTACAAGCTGCGGGCGGCGGCTGAAGAAGATGCCAAGCCTGCGCATAAACGTGTCAAGTACGGCAGAAGCCTAGACAGTCCTGGACCTAACAGCAAATGATTAACAAGCCCTCCCTCAAACTTCTCTGCGTAACCGCTCATCCCGACGACGAATGCTTCGGCTTTGGCGGAGCTCTCATGCTCGCCCACGAAGCCGGCGTCGAGACCTCCGTCCTCTGCTTCACCGACGGTCAGGCCGCCACCAACCGGGTCGGGGCAGATTCAAACGAACACCTCGGCCAGTTGCGCCGCCAGGAATTCGTTGCGTCCTGCAAAATCCTCGACGTCGACCACTGCGAGATCCTCGACTACCAGGACGGCCAGCTCGAGTTCGCCGACTTCTCCGCGACCGCGGCCATGCTGGTCAAGCGCATCCGCACCTGGAAGCCGGACGTCGTCCTCACCTTCGGCCTCGACGGCGCGGTGAACACCCACGCCGACCACACCATGGTCTCAGCCTTCACCACCGCCGCGTACCACTGGGCCGCATCGCCCAAGCGCTTCCCCGACCTCGGCCAGCCCCACACCGCGCGCCGGCTCTACTACAACACCACCAACTTCTTCTTCCCCGGCCGCCCCTCGCCACTCCCCGCCCCGTGGACCGTCACCCTCGACGTCACGCGCCTGCAACATCGCAAGTTCGACGCCTTCCGCGCCCACACCTCGCAACTTCCGCTGATGGAAAAGTTCCAGTCCTTCTTTGAGAAGCGCGTTGGCCACGAGTACTACACGCTCGCTGCCACACCGCAACCACAAGCCGCCACCCAAGCCACCGACCTCTTTGCCGGCCTCTAACCCGACAAACGACCACGGATCGACACGGAAAGAACACGGATGAGAGCACAATAAGCTCAGTCTTGATCCGTTTCTATCCGTGAAAATCCGTGGTCGGTCTGCTAGCGATCTACCGCAGCTGAAACTCCGGCGACCCCATCACCAGCGCCGTCAGCAGATTCAGCATGTCCCCCGGATTAGTATTCTGTTCCGTGGCCTGCGCAATCTGTTTATGGATCAGCTCGTTCGTCTTGCTCGACACCTGCCCTCCAATCAGCGTCGACTCCAGCACCTTCAGCGCGATCTCCGTACCTGTCGGCGCAGCCTGCGGCACGGCAGGAACCGGTTTCGTCAGCATCGCCTCGGCATAGCCCGCGTGAGGAGCCGCCGCCGCGCTCGCAACCTGTGTCCCCACCGAGTTCTCACTCATCAGCCCCAGCGCCACCACCTTCGCGGCATCGAACTTCTGGTTCGCAAATCGGCTGTTCGTTAGCTGATACGCGAAGTTCAAGCGGTCCACCAGCGCGCTCGAGTTCATCCACTTGTCCGCCGTAATGTAGTAGCCCGTTGGGGCCAGCGCGAAGTACAGCGGCATCCCCATCGTCCGCATCGAATTCACCAGCGCACCCGGATTCGACGGGTCGGTCATCGTCGTCCGGTACGCTGACGCCAGAAACTCCATCGGCGTCTTCACCTTGTTGCGAAAATATTTTTGCGAGTTGAACTCCGGGCTAGCCACCAGCGTCCGCAGCACTGCCTTGATGTCTCCGTCCGACGCAAGAAAAGTCTTCGCCATGCGATCCACCAGGTCCGCCGGAGGATCGTCCGCCACAAACCGTTGTGCAATCTTCCAACTGATGAAGTGCGCCGTCTGCGGACTGTGAGCCAGCAGGTTCAGCGCCTCCAGGCCTTCCTTCATCCCCGCGTTTCCGGGCGCATTCGCAAGCCCAGCAGCTTGCTGACCACCACCCATCGCCATGTCGCCCATCGACATATCGTCCATGCTGGGCACAGGTTTTTGAGGCGCGGGCTTCGCCATCGTTCCCTGAATCACAAAGGGCGCGCCGGTTCCAACCGTGTGCCCCAGCCAGGTCTTCGTTCCCGGCTCATGCTTCTTCGGATCGAACTGGAATGGACCCGCCTGGTATGGCTGGTTCACCGTCCACCCGGTCAGCATCGCCGAGAGGTTGGTCACGTCCGCCTGGGTATATCCACCGTTCACGCCGACGGTGTGCAGTTCCATAATCTCGCGGCCATAGTTCTCATTCAGCCCTTTGTTCCCGGGCTTCGACTTCGGGTTCGCCGGATTCACGCCATTCGCCAGCGAGTCCGGACCAATGCTCAGCCAGTTATCGAGATACACCATCATCGCCGGACTCTGCGCGGTCGCCAGCAGCAGGTCGCCGAATTTGCCCAGCGCGTTCTTGCGGATCGCGTCGCGCTCGTAGCTGGTGGTATACCACTGGTCGGAATCCTTCGCGATGTAGATGTTGAAGTGATTGAACCAGAAGTCCGCCATCACCTCCTGCAACTGCCGCTCGCCCAAAATCGCGCGCACCATCTTCGCCTGCGAAAGCTCCTGGCCGATCTGATACTGCGCGCCCACGCCGGCGGCCATCCCCTGGAATATCTCGCGCTCGCGCGGCGTAAAGTCCGCCAGCAGCAGGTTCCTCTGATCGCCGCCCAGGTAGCTCGTGAACGCAATCCGGTCATCGACCGGCATCTGGATCAGCGCCGTCATCCGCTGGTTCTTCGGCAGCGCAAACAACTCGCCCGCAATCCGTGCCGCCGTAAACTGTCCACCCTGTTTCTCTGAAGCCTTCTCCGCGTCGCTCGGCTCGTCGAGCGGACTGCCCCCGCTCGTATCTGGCTTCTTGCTTACCGTCTGCTGGCGCAACTTCGCCACCTGCACCTCGTACATGGCGGCCAGTAGCGGATCGGCCGGCATCGGCTTCTTCCCGTCCGCCACCTGCTGAATCGTTCCCCGGTCCGGAAACAGCAGCAACGCCTGCTCCGGCGTCATGTTCAGTGTAGGAAAGTCCGCCATGCGTCTGTCGACCACAACGTCTTTGATCATGCCCGGATTCAGTTGCTGCTCAAACCACTTGTCGACGCCCACCGCGACCACATGGTCGACATCGCCAGGCCGTGGCCCAAACGTGAATCGATCAAGCACCTGCAACGCGCGTTCACGCTCGGTCAGCGGGACCGCGGACGCGGCCTTCGCGACGTCTGGAATCATCGCGTCCCGGGTAGCCGAAGCCTTCTTTCCGCTGGCCCCGCGGCGAACAATCGGAGCCGCCTTCTGCTGGGCATTCGGCGGAGCCGCATCCCCCTGCGCCAGGACCGGAATCGTTGGGATGGAAGATAGAGTGAGGGCAACAACCAGGACTCGTCGCATAAGATCGGCCTCTCCCCTAGCTTAGACCCTCATCCAACCCACGAAGTTGCGCCTCCGCCGCCGGGTGCCCCATTCATGACAGTTTCATCGTCATGAGTGGGATTCGTACCCCAAACCCTACGCCGCCACCACCCGCGCCTTCATCTTCGCTGCCACCCTACCCCGCGCCCACCACGTCACCCGCGCCAGCAGCAGCACCGTCAACACCAGGGTCATAGGAAGCGGCGCGCGCACTCCCTTTTTCACCAGCCACCAGTAGTGAATACACCCCGCCATTGCCGCCACATACACCGTGGTATGCACCCGCCGCCACGCCTTCCCGCCCATCCAGCGCATCACAAATGCCGGCGACGTCACCGCCAGCACCAGCAGCAGCGTCCATGCAAACAGCCCCATTTGGATAAACGGCCGCTTCTTCAGATCTCCGAGAACCGTCGGCCAAATCAGCTTCCATTGCTCGACAACCGCTCCCGGATGCCCCGCCTTCAGCCCCGCGACCACCGTAGGCACGTCGTAGCCGGAAAACAGGAACACATAGGTCGCCAGGTGCAGCGTCGCATAGAAGAACGCATACAACCCCAGCAGTCGGCGAAACCGGATCAGGTTCGAAAGCTTCGCATGCAGCCGCCGCACCGGAGTCACCGCCAGCGATGTCAGCAGCAGAAACAGAGTCCAATACCCCGTCTCGTGCGTAATCCAATTCACCGGGTCCGCCATCAGCGCAAGTTCGCCCGAGCGGTACATGTGAAGCATCTGCATGACCGGCAGCAGGCACACAAGGTGCACCAGCGCCTTCACATAAGGAATCAGGCGATTAGGCATGATCTGGATCGACCTTCTCTCACGAGCAAAAACTATTTTTTGCGAATTTGGCCCATAAATCGCATGTCAAGCCCCAAAATGACTTATCTCTATGGAAACACACCACATAGACTTGGCGTGGAGTTATGCTCAAACACATATAATTAAAGTATGGGGAAAATTAAGAAATCGGCGTCGCGAAAGTCACACTGCGCAGCATCCTCGCCCCAAGTCATTGATTCTGGATATTTTGCAACTAACCCATTTGCAATCAGGATTTTACAGACACATGAACCCGGCAAACTGCTGATTCCGCAAGGCTTGCGTACAAGATACCCCTCGCGAAAACAATCAATAATACTTCTTCAGGTCCATCCCCGAGTACATGCTTGCCACCTGGTCGCCATATCCGTTGAACATCTGCGTCGGAATCGTCTTCGGAAACGGGCTCGAATCGATCCGCCGCTCATGTGCCTGCGACCATCGCGGATGGTCGACGCCCGGGTTCACGTTCGAGTAGAAGCCATATTCCTGCGCCGAGATCTCATTCCACAGCGTGTGCGGCTGTTTGTCGGTAAAGACGATCTTCACAATCGACTTCCCATTTTTGAACCCATACTTCCACGGGCTCACCACGCGGATCGGCGCGCCATTCTGGTTCGGCAGCACCTCGCCGTAGCAGCCGAAGGTCAACAGGCACAGCGGATTCATCGCCTCGTCCATCCGCAACCCCTCCGAATATGGCCAGTCGTAGCCGCCGGGCTTGTTGGGCATGTTCTTGCTGTCGCTCGCCGAAATGAACTGCACATACTTCGCGCTCGGAAGCGGCTCCGCCCACGAAATAAACTCGCTCAGCGAATATCCGTCCCACGGAATCACCATCGACCACGCCTCGACGCACCTGTGACGATAAACCCGGCTCTCGATCGGCTTGTACTTCATAATGGCGTCGATATCGACCGTCTGCTTCTTCTTCACCAGTCCGGACACTTCGACCGTCCACGGCCGCGTATGCAGCGTGTGCGCATTCTTGGCCGGCTCGGACTTGTCCGTCCCAAACTCGTAGTAGTTGTTGTAGGTCGTCGCCTTGGCAAACGGCGTCTGAGCGTCGCTCACGGTGTACTTCGACGGCACGGTATCCAGCTTCTGGTCCGCATGGACCGCGTCCGGATGGATCAGCCCGGGAACCTGCTGCAATGCCAGTGCGCCAACGCCCAACGCAGCCGCCCCGGTAAGGAAGTTCCGCCGGTTGAGAAACGTCTCCTTCGGCGTAATCTCCGACGACGCGATCCTGCTTTCGAGACTTCCACCGTTCTTGATCAACATGCCAGTTGTCCTCCGCCATTGCTTAGACTATCTAAATACGTGAGTAGAGTCACAATGGATGTAAAGTTTTCCGAATGGTCCGCCGCAGCACGTAAAAATCTGATCTTGCTGCTGATTGCGGTATCAATGGCCCTCCTCGCCTGCCCGTTTGGCCAAGCTCAAAAAGCAGATCTCCCACCAATCTCGACCGATCGGCCGTCCATCGCCACCGGACCCATCCTCGTACCCGCGCACTCCCTGGAATTCGAGAACGGATTTGGCTGGACCCGCGATCAGTCCATAAACTCCGGCGACGGCCCCGAGACTGAAATGCGGTATGGCCTCTCAAACCGCGTCGAACTCCAGGCTTACGTGCCAAACGTGAATTGGGGCGGCGGGGTCCCCGGAACCCGACTCGCCGACTTCTCCATTGGAGCAAAATTGCAAATCGGGTCCGACAAGCAGAGCTGGCCGGTCGCCATCCAGCCCAGCCTGAGCTTCCCAACAGGCTCGCCGGACCTGACATCCGGCGGAGTCGACCCGACGATTCTGGTCGCGACCTTGCGCAATCTTCCGCGCAGTTTTCAGATTGGAGGAAGCGTGAATCTCACGTCTGCCTCCACCAATGGCCAGGCGAGGATTGCACAGTCGCAACTCGCCCTCTACCTCGGCTGGTGCGTCAATGCGAAGACCTGTTTTGCTCTCGAAGAAGCTCCGTTTTTCAGTACTGCCCAGAACTCCAACAGCGCCACAACTGACGGAAGCATGACGATGGGATTAACGCCGAACACGCAGTTGGACATGGCGGTCGGAACCACGGTGACGAACGGCGACCGCGGAGCGTACGTGCTCCTCGGCTACTCCTTCCGTTTCGATCGTCTCTTTGCCGGCAACCACCGTTCCCGAACCCCATACACAGCCGCCCCCAGCACAATCACCACCGCCGCTCCAAGGATCTCGCGCTGAAAATTGGCGCGTTCAATCAGGATGTACACGAACCCGCAAATAGCCAGCAGCGGCGGCAGCGGATACAGCCAGATCCGGAACGGCCTCACCATCTCCGGTCGCGTGCGTCGCAGAACAATCACGCCAACATGCTGCATCAGGAATTGCAGCAGCACTCGCAGCACCACCAGCGCGGCAATCACATCCGCCAGCGAGAAGAAGCAGAAGCAAATCGCCGCCGCGCCCAGCACCAGCAGCGACACATGCGGGAAGCCCTTGCGATGCAGCCTCCCGAACACACGGAAGTAGTTGCCGTCGCGCGCCGCGGCGTACGGAATCCGCGAGTAGCCCAGCAGCAGTGAGAAGACGCTGGCGAACGCCGTCACCATCACCAGCACCGCCGCGATCTTGCCCAGCATTGGCCCCAATCGTGGCCCGTAAGCTGTCTCCATAAACAGCGAGATCACCGCGCGCCTGGCTTCAAGATTTTGCGCGCCGACCAGTCCCTGCCACGGCAGCACGGCCAGCACCGAGATGTTCATCGCCAGATAGATCGCCGCCACCAGTGCAATCGAGATTAGAATCGCCCGCGGCACGGTATGCGCCGCATCCTTCACCTCTCCGCCAAGAAACGTGATGTTGTAATAGCCCCAGTAGTCGTACGTCGCAATCAGCATCGCCGAGCCGAGCCCCAGGAAGAATCTCGGCGTCGGAGAAAATGCTCCCGGCGGAAATGTAAACGCTCGCGCAATGTGGCCGTGCATCAGGCCCGTAACAAATATCCATGCAATCAGCGCCATCACCGCACACCACATTACGGTCGCCACCACGCGCAAACTCGCAATCCCGCGATACAGAAGAAACACGGCGACCAGCACAGCCGCAATTGCCACCAGAGTCGCCGGTCCGGCCGCAACACCCGCGCTATACGACCCCACATGCAACATATGCGCCGTCATGTGGCCGCCCAGCTTAGGCCACAGATAGGTCGCGTACTGACTCAGTCCAATGCAGCCGGACGCCACGGAGAGCGGCGCCGAAAACGTAAGTTGGAAGATGAACAGAAATGCCAGGAATCGTCCCAGCTTCCGCGTCCCATCGCGGCCGGAATAAATCTTTCGCAGGAAAGCGTACGACCCGCCCGCCTCCGGCATCGCCGCGCCCAACTCGGCCCACACCAGGCCATCGCACAGCGCCAACCCCGCGCCCAGAATCCAGCCGAGCATCGCCTGCGGTCCGCCCATCGCTGCCAGAATCAGCGGAAGCGTGATGAACGGCCCCACACCGATCATGTCCAGCATATTCAATGCGACCGCACCCGGAAGATTCAGGCTGCGGTGGAGCGTCGGCGCGCTATTTGGCTGCGTATCGGCAGATGGAGTGAGCTGTTCGATGCGTCGAGTCTACCCCGCGCCGCTCGAGTTTAGAAGCGCATGACAGGGACCGTCCGCATGAGCGACACTGTCAGGGACCAAAAACGGAGCCGCCAATGATTTCCGGATCACGCGAAAAAGACATGATCGAGGCAGCCAATCTGCTGCTCGACGCACGCCGCACACACACTCCCATCGCCGACCTTCCGGCCGCACTGCAACCCACCTCACTCGAAGAAGTAGCCCGCGTGCACGACGAGATGGCACTCGCCTACGAAGACATCGGCGGCTGGAAGATCGGTGCCGGCTCGCCCGACGCCACTCCATTCTTCGCGCCCATGCCGCGAGCGTGGATGGCGGCCAGCGGTGCGATCCTCAGCGGTCCCACCTACCGCTATCGCGTCCTCGAGGCCGAGATCGCGTTCCTCATCGGCGTCGATCTGCCGCCGCGCGCAACACCGTACACGCGCGAAGATGTTGTTTCCGCGATCGCCAGTTGCCATCCCGCCATCGAGGAGTTGGAGTCCGGCCTGATCGACCCCAAAGCGGCCAACAACTTCTCGGCACTCGCCGATTTGCAGATGCACGGCGGCTTCATCTACGGCCCACCCTGCGCGGACTGGAAGACCATCGACTTCTCTACCGAGGAAGTCATTCTCTCCGTTTTCGGCATGGCTCGTGTCAAGCGTACCGGCTCCAACACCTCCGGCGACCTGATGCGCCTGCTGCCATACCTCGCCAACGAAGGCGCCGCCCGCACCGGCGGGCTGAAGGCGGGCCAGTGGATCACCACCGGAAGCTGGACCGGCAACACACCCGCGCCAGCCGGATCGAGCGCCGAAGCTTTCTTCGCCCACGCAGGCAGCGTCACCCTGCGCTTCGCATAGGCCGACCCGATGACCAAGAAAGCCACCCGCCGGACCTTCCTGAAGCTCAGTGCCGCAGCCGCATCCCTCACCGCGGCCGAGTTCGCTCACGCCGCGCCCAAAGCCGGCCGCATTGCTATCGTCGTTGACGATCACGACGTTCTCATCAACACCGAGCCCGCTCGATGGGCACTCCAAAGACTGCGCGATGCCATCACGCCCGCGTATCTCGCGGAGAAAGACTCGTCGGCAGCGCACCGCATTGTCGTAGCGCCCCATGGCCAAATTCCAGATTCGATATCTGGACCCCATTTCCTCACTGGACAAACCGCCTTCGCCGCGGGTATTGAAAACCCGGAAAGTTTCTCCCTCCTTCCTCACACTTTCGGCGACGCTTCGGCTGTGCTCCTGTTCTGCATAGACGTTCGGGGCCTCGTTTACGGCCTGCTCGAACTCGCCGACCGCATCCGCTCCTCGCAAGATCCCGTCCTCGCACTCCATCTCTCCGAGCCCATTACTGAGACCACCCCCAACAAAGTCCGCAGCGTAGCCCGCGCCTTCTGTTCCGAAATCGAAGACAAGTCCTGGTTCTACGACCGCGCCTTCTGGACCGCCTACCTCGACACCCTCGCCGCCGCGCGCTTCAACCGCTTCGCCTTCACGCTCGGCATTGCCTACGACTTCCCCCGCGGCGTCACCGGCGACTATCTGCACTTCCCTTACCCCTACCTCGTCGAAGTCCCCGGCTACGAGCAGGTCCACGTCGAACCCGCACTCCAGCCCGGCGAGCGTCAGCGCAATCTGGAAGCCCTCCAATTCATCGCCGCCGAAACTGCGCGCCGCGGCATGGACTTCCAGCTCGGCATCTGGACACACGCGTATCAGTGGACGGACAGCCCGCACTCCGACCACCATATCGCCGGCCTCACCCCGGAGACACACGCCGCTTACTGCCGCGACGCCCTCGCCCTCATCCTCAAAGCCTGCCCGCAGATCACTGGCCTCACCATGCGCATCCACGGCGAGAGCGGCATCCCCGAAGGCAGCTACCCCTTCTGGGAAACGCTCTTCTCCGCGATCCCAGCGGCGCGAACTCCCGACGGCAAGCCCCGAGTCATCGAGATCGACATGCACGCCAAGGGTCTCAACCAGACCATGATCGACATGGCCATCAAGACCGGCATGCCCGTCAAAGCTGGCGCAAAATTCTGGGCCGAGCACCTCGGCCTCGGTTACCAGCAAGCCGACATTCGCGCCAACGAGTACCCCCGCGAGGGCATCACCGGAACCTTCGCCGTCTCCAGCGGCGCGCGCAACTTCACCCGCTACGGCTACGGCGATTTCTACCAGCAGAACAGCGGTATCGACCTCCTCTACCGCGTCTGGCCCGGCACGCAGCGCCACCTCCTCTGGGGCGATCCCGCGCTCGCCGCCGGATACGGCCGTGCTGCCAACTTCTGCGGAGCCGCCGGCCTCGAACTCATGGAGCCGCTCTTCTTCAAAGGTCGCGAAGGCTCCGGCCAACCCGGCGGCCGCGACGCCTACGCCGACGCTTCTCTCGCGCCTGCCACCCTCGACACCGCAAAATTCACCACCACCTTCACGCTGTGGGGCCGCTACCTCTACAACCCCGACACCGACCCCTCCTTCTACCACCGCTACCTCAAACAAGCCTCCGGCCCTGCCGGCCCGGCACTCGAAACCGCGCTCGCTGCATCCAGCCGCATCCTCCCGCTCGTCACCACCGCCTGGTGCCCCTCCGCCTCCAACCACGAGTTCTGGCCGGAGATG
>WNGR01007168.1_pt1 | contig 11840 bp, 8 predicted proteins | sample 5407581 | NCBI WGS metagenome assembly WNGR01 (sample SAMN13153383, study PRJNA577476) | soil metagenome | isolation source: 80 cm soil or saprolite under Garry oak tree replicate 2 | place: USA:California | collected 2016-06-15
CGTCTTCGCGCTGGAAGAATTCCTCCGTCTGCTGGGGACGGCTCCCCGCGAAAGTCTCCTGCCTGCGGTGAGGACGCCTTCTGCCTCGGATGCTCCCACCTAATTCTTATCTCCAATTATCTGGCAATGAATTGACATTTTTCGCTTTTTGTAGAAGATGTGGTATAATGTACAAAGAAATCATTGGAAAAAGTCACGGGAAGATAGGTAGAAGAATGGAGAATCCAATGCAACAACCCCCCCCCGAAACCTTGCCTCGAATGCGGTGGTGAACGTATCCTTTGCAACTTTGGACTTGAACCATATGTTTGGATCAGGCGGTATATTAATCAGGGAAGCTTTACCTCTACATTAAGAGCATATGTCTGCCTGAACTGTGGATACACAACCTTCTATACAAGTGACCCAGAGAATCTGCAAATCCAACCATCAAAGTAACAGGCCCCCTATGGATGAAATGGCTATCACCTTTTGACGAACAGATGTGATACAATAAGTGTCGTCCTGTTGAGGAGATAAAACGCCTTCCAGAGAGGCTTCACTCTTTCAAAGCATGTCTTTGACACCTGATTTGACATCTTATCGCGGATGAACCGGTAAAATGGGTTCACTCCAATAGTAAGCTATTCGAGACAGAGTGGGGAAAGTCGAACTCCTCTAGAGGCTCTTTTAGAGAGAGTCTGTAAGCGCTCGTTCTGCCTGGGATGTGCTCTTGTTGTCCACTGTTGTCTAATGGTGTTGACCTGGGTCTATCTCCTCTGCTATCACTTTTGCTATCATGTTTTTGGTGTATGCGGAACCGGCGGGCGTCCTATTATCTGCAAGACAAGGGTGTGGTAGTGTGTCAAGTTGTGCTACTGTTGTTTGTCTACCAAATTATACTTCTCTATCGGGTCTATTGGCAAGCCATTTGTTGAATGATGCTGAATACGAGATACGCTTGGTCTGTTTGTTCGCTGGTGTTCGTAGAAAACCGTTTATAATCGTGGGGATTGCTGTCAAACTGGCGAGGGAGCAACATACTTCGACACGCTTCATGAGTAGGCCTATGAGGTGAGTACGAAACGCAGGGACTTTTACGTGGGTATTGATCAGCAAGGGTTAGCGCTTCCCAAATTGGCACATCTACGAGTACGAGACAACCCAGGGTGTGTAAGATTCTTTCATCCCTCTTGCTCTTTGTTGAGCGGCGCGTCCTTGCCCCATTCTATTGTTCTCTTCAACATGCGGTTTGTGGATCTTCTTAATTTCGTTCGTTTCCTCCGCATACAGCGCTACGCTAAAGACGTGTAGACGACGAGCCGTAAGGTGGTTTGGGACTGGCTCGGAATCCAGTCCCCAGCGCAGGTAATCAAGTTGAGATAGGTCCCGCCATTTTTTTCAAAGATTTCTTGAAGCGGCGCATCCTGTGGTGGGTAGAGCACAACGCGCGTGACACGAAAGAGGATGGTTTTTCCCTGTGCATCCATCACCAGCACTTCGTTGCCCACGTGCAGATCACGCAAGCGCCAGAAAACCGCGGGATTACCTCCTGGGCGATCAAGATGTCCATCGATCACAGCACTCCCCGGTTCACCTGGAATAGGACCTGACGCATACCATCCGACATCCGCCCATGGCCGCTCTCTCGGTGTTGCCAGATCCCCATTGGGTAGAACTCCCAGCGACTCAACCGAAGCGTTCACGCCGATGGTAGGGATCACGAGGCGAGTTGGGTTTGCTGCCGCATTTTGTGTCAAAATAGCAGATGATGCGTGTGGCTGTGTCGTCTGAAGAGTGGACAACGGATGATACCCAGAAAGGATGAGCGCTCCGATCAGAGCAAGTAGACAGCAGCATAGTCTCATCACACGCATCATTTGGAAATGCTCCTCCGGGGGGAAGTGAGAAACTTCCTTAGCATAGGTCAGCTACGTACCAGAACGAACTCTTCTTATCTGACGAGCCACATCTGTCCCAACAGAAGTCACACCCGCACCAAGCACCACCAGGGCAAGCACACCCAAGAGCCATAGACTCAACGGTTGCGCGTGGGTTGGCACAGCATTTGGATTGCTGCCTGTTTGTGGCAGACCCGGTGTGCCACTCACCTGTGCGGACACCAGTTCCAATTTTGGGAAACCATTGTACATGCCAACGGCGAAGATGCTGGTCACCGTATTTACTGGCAGCATCTGTGAAAGAGGAAGGGTAGCGCTGGGCTGAGTTGAGGTCACATCGAACGTATACGAACCTGCAGCATCATTGACATAATTACTCGCTTGCGGATAGGATAATCCGCTGATAAGCGTGCTACTTCCATCAGACACATCCACAGAACCTGTTCCGGGAGAGAGATGGTAGACGCGTACCTTCGCCGTGCCAGCAGCAACGAGGTTGTTGTCCACAAAGACTTGCAGTGATAAGCCCGTTGCATTCGTCCCAATGGCCGCCACCGTGTAGGCGACACCTGAACTGACCGATAAGGTCTGCGAAAGGGCTGCCGCATTAATCCCTTTCCCAACGAGAGCGATCTGAACGAGATGAGGGCCTGCCGGTACTGCTGCGTAGCCCGTGACCGACCCAAACTGGAAGCTACTCAGCAACTTTGCACCATCCACGAAGACATCTGCGGTTCCCACGTCAGGCGAAGCATGAATGACGCGCACAAACGCTGGACTCTGGGCGGAGGCAGGGAGCACCTGTGTACCAAAGCAGACAAGCAGAGCGAGGATGCCGATTGCCAAGGGGAGACGGTGTACCAGGCGTAGCCGAGAGGGATGAAGTTTCATGGTCGTACTCTCCTCATTAGTAAATAAGCGTAGCTATTCTCTCTAGTAATGGATGTGAATATTCCTACTTATTGATAACGTTTATGCTGATTATGGGTAACACTAGCTACAATAATGACGGCGGTGGTAGGAACACGTAAGAGGAGACCGGCAGAAGATCAGCGCTCATCAATATCGCTTTGCGTAACAGCATCCTTTTTGTATGGTAACAGTAACCACAGTTACCGTTTCAGCGGTTGCCTTGGCATGCCATTATGTGTGCATATGTATCAATTACTCCCGCCTGAAGTGCGGGGGCTTGTGTCTGGACTCCAACGTCACTCTGCATAGCGTTGCAGCCGTGCAGCTTTGGCTTCAGCGTCCGACACATCCAGGCCATCTGGCCCTGGGCGTACTGACGAGACACCCGCGCTCATCCAATCTTGCCGAATGTGCAGCTTTCTCGAGGCAACGATGCCTGATACGTGTCAGCAAGACAGACAAAGCCACAGCTTCATAGAGAAGAAGCTCAATTTTCCGCCCATGAGTTTGCGCACTTTCTTTCTACGGTGCCGCATACGGGATACGCTCGGGCTTGTTTGCTGGTTCGGATCTAGCCAGGAGTGATTATAGATGACTTGCTATAAGCTCCACCATCTCTCCTCCTTATCGGTCACCTGGAGATCTTCACATTTCTAAATGTTCCATAGAGGAGCAAGTCATAGAATATTGAAAGTCCCCCGGCCAATAGAAAAGGCAAACCCAGCACGAGCAGGGAACCCGTCAAGAGGGTGCCAGATACTAATGGACTCATAGAGGTGGCGACACTGCGTGCCATGGTGGTAAAACTGGCAGCGGCCGTGCGTTCTTCGGGAACAACCAGTTGCATAAGATAGGCCTGCCGCGTCGGGACATCCATTTTTGAAAGAGATTGACGACAGAGCAGGAAGAATGCCGCTAGCCAGAAGGTGGGCATCAGCGGAACAAGCACAAGGAATATTTGTGATGGTAAATGGGTGAAAACCATGGTCCTGAGCAGCCCAAAACGTTTGGCAAGCCTCGCTGCAACCGGAAGGGAGAGTGCAGCAAGGAGATTGGTCCCAAAAAAGAGGATGCCCAGTTCGCTCAGCGAGATACCGAAACGCTGACGGAACCAATACGCCAAAATAGCCTGGACCGCCAGGCCACCAGCAAAGGCATCTAAGGCGAAAAAGCTAGCTAGACGTAAGATAATAGGCCGGGATGGTATTCGAAGTACACGCCGTTCCGGTACGGGTGATAGTCTCACTTGCGCTACAGGTTCAACCTTCTTTGACATGCCCATAAATACCACTGCCACGGCCAGTCCTAGCAGCCCATACAGTGCAAACATAACATGCACACCGTCATTGGTTGTTATTCCCATCAATTGATTGAATATATCTGGCAAGGCTACAGCCAAACCGCCAAAAGCACCTGCTAGCTGTGCTAGGAGATTATAGCGAGCAAACGTATCGGTACAGCGCTGTGGTAAGCAGGTTTGTGGAAGTATCGCTTGCTCAATGGCCGTAAAAGGCGCGTTTTCCGATGTGCTAGAAGGACTGATCGTCCCGAAAAAGGCTGCGAGCAGCAGAATAATCAGGGTATGTGAAAAGGCGAATGCCAGACCAGCTAGAGCCATGAGCAGGGCAAAAACCACCAGAATGCGCCGTCTCCCAAGTCGATCAGCCAGCAGAGCAACCAAGATAATGGCGACGACATCACCCGCCAGTGCCATGGAGAGCAGCAGGCTGACCTGTAGTGGCGTGAAGCCTGTCGTGGCTAGCGTCACGCCAATGAGGACGCTTGCAAAGCCATAGCCAAACATACGCAGAGCACGTGCAAGGATGATGCGCTGCCCATCAGCATTGATCCAGCCTGTTGATGTCGCTTCCTGCTGGACAATAGCGACATGCTCAACCACAGCTGCACGAGGCACCACTGGTCTGCGCAGCGTATCCTCTAACTCATCCATCACAGGCCAGGAAACCTTGCTTAAAGGAATAGTATCGAAGTCGTCGTTTTCTACGTCCCAATCTTTTGTCGGAACAGCTAGACGTTGCCCAGCAGTAGTGATTCCAGTGGCTTGCTTCTTCTGACCGACTAACAGGTGACCCTTGGCGGGTAAACGAAGCGTATCTTCCAAATCATCCATTATCTGTCCCCCCAAATGAGTAGATCGCATAATGCTGATATAGCAGGCATTATCCTAGAAAAATGGTCATAAGCAGGATAATCAGGCCGAAGATGCGGGTGAGGTCTCCCACCTGGTCAGCTAAGAGCATGTTATGCAGGGTATACTTGAAGATGTTCAGCCAATAGCCAAGGCTCAGCAGTAGAAAAACCGTACCCATCAGAAAACTAAAGCGCATGTTCTTGCTCATAAAGACATTGAGATAGTAGTTGAAGATGATGAAGCAGATCAGGCTGCGAGAGCCGCCGAGGAGGGTTTTTGTCAAGCCAGGGTCAGGGAAGTCGGCAGGCAGAATCGGTGAGAGCAATAAGAGGGTCAAGAGCAGTGCAGAGACAAGGGTGTGCCAGTCCATCAAGCGACGCAGGTAGGTGTTTGAACTGCGCACAAGGCTCAACAAAATAAACAAAAAACAGACTGTCTGGCTTATATACTCGAACCACTTGATATTAAGGGTAAGACTGGTAACATTATCCCCAATGAAGCTTGCGATAGCCGTGAATGAAAGGATGCCCATCGACAATCCCAAGATAAACAAACGAGGGGAATTTGCCTGAGAGTAAAGATAGAAGGCCCGCAGCGATATGAAAAGAGAGACGAGAAAGAGGGTCAACGAAAGAATATTAGCGATCAGGTTTTGAGGCACAACAACAATTCTCCTTCTTTTGTAGAGTGTAAAGAACGGTGGACTAACGGTCGTTGAAGCATAGCGAGCTATCTACCACCTGTCCTGTTGGATCGTAAAGTTGAATGCGATGTTGATCCAGTAACCTCTGTAGAGCCAAAACGGCCTCCTTCTCATCCAGGTGCGTGATGGTACAAAGGTCCTGCACATTTTTACTGCCATCTATAGCCGTGTAGAGACGACGGGCTTGCTTATCCGCAATGATAACGGAGGCAGATAACGGATTACTCGACCTCATCAAATCAGCGTCTTCGCTGCGCTGGGGAATAAGCTGAAATGGAGCTAGCATAGACGGTTGCTTAGGACGACTATGCTGATTTCCCGATAACTGACCAGGTGCTTCTGAAGCAGGCAGGAGCAGACCACGGTTTTGTGCAAGCTGTATGGCCTGTTTGAAGATATACTCAACACTTTCTCGCTGTTCAGCAAGAAGGGGTTGAGACATAAAGAGCAGTATAGCTGCTGCCAACGGCGTTAACAGTACCTCATCGGAACGGTCAGTTCTTATCGGTGGAAGCAATGCACGACTACTCAGAAAATGGCCAGAACAATACTGTAGTCCATAACGACTGAGTACGGCAGCGCGCGAAGAAGGGAAAACAGTGCTAATCCTGACAAGCATATTGTCGCTCTGCTGACTGAGTATACTATCTGCTAATACAGCAACATGACTGTTTAAAATAGCATGCTGCGGTAATGATTCATTTTCATACGCTATCGCTCGCAACTCAGTTGCGAGTTGATGTGTAGAACCAGTGTGGGCTACCCAAATTTGCACAACCGGGAGACCAAAGTGATGCACGTAGGCTTGGGATAACCACAAAAAAAGCTCATCAATGTGGAGCATGTCTGCAATAGATTTCTGGAGAGCTGTGGCTACGAGTTGCTGCCTGCTCAAACGTATTTGAGAGAAGTTGCTACCATATACATGATAGTTCATCACGTATACCCCCAAGGTGCTGCCCCGCTCACTCTGTCGGTCAACAGTAGAACACCAAATCTAACTCTATGAATGCAAGTTCTTGAACGGAACACTTTATGGTTTACCTTCTAGAGAAACATGTTCTTGACCAACCGTGAACCGTTAAGCTCTTAGCTGAAGAATACCATGTAGGTATAACGACCGGTCAAGAATTATTCATTCGAGGTAGCCTATTTAGCCTATATAGAGAGTTAAAATATGCTTGAATACATTTTTTGCTTGTATATTGCTTAAATACCTACTATGCTTATATGAGTTGAAGTAGGGGAATTGATAACATTCGAGCAAATCTGTCCAAAAGCTTGTCTCATAAACGACCCAGCCTGTTGAAAAAGTCTACTGTAGAGTTTTTTGATGAAGAAAAACAGCAAATTCTTGCCTCATTTTACGGAAATTCGTAGCCTTTTTGATGGTAAAACATGAAAGATCGTCCTTTTCAAATCTGAGCAATTTCACTTTTCAACAGGCTGGACCGTATATGAGACGACACCCCAGGAAGTGGCAGCATCGACAGTGGGAAGCAGATTGATGGGTCTCAAAACGTATCTTGTTATCAATATCTAGTTGTTTTTGGATGTTCCTGGTCATTCTCTCCATGTACGGTGAAGCGGGTCTTGTTCGTCTACGCCCGTTGTTGTTTGCCTTGTGTTGTCGGCGTTCCTGTCAAGATTCCTGTCAGGTAACAAAAAACTCTGAGGACATTGAAAATTTACATTTTTCAAAAACAGCAGAGGCACATTTTTGTCCAAATGTGTCCAATGGTGTCTGTCTGAAATCATCGGCTTTGGTGTCAAATTTGGTGTCAGTTCAACGAATGGGTAATGCATGTTGATACCCTCCATAGGTCGGTTCATGAGGAGAGTAAGAGTTGCTGTTGGGTGCCATGAAGACACGAATGGCTTGCCATTCTTCTCCTCGCGTCCGAATAACCGCATTTCGCTTCCCGGATAGAGGATCCATGCAGACCTGGCTTGTGGAATGGCATCGGGGTAGGTATGCATTTTGTGGATATCTTCAGGCTTGAAGAGACCTCGACGTTCCTCTGTCACCCTCATTTTTGCCTGTCTCGAAAAACGTTCCTTATTCCGAGCCGACGTTCTTTAAGGAACGCAGCACTATGCCACATGCAGCAAAAATCTATCCAGAAATCCCTTGGAGCATGTACGTTTTGCTGTTCGTTATGCCCAGGCTTCAGATAATGTTTCGGCCTGTTGAAGAACTAAATCAATAGCGCGTTGCTCTAAATCAGGCGGATATTTGTATTTTCGCAGAATGCGTTTTACCAAAAGTCTCAGTTTTGCTCTCACCGTATCGCGTACAGACCAATCAACAGATACGTTTTTACGCAGCTGGTCAGTTAATTCCGCAGCAATTTTTCTGAGAATATCGTCGCCCAATTCCCTTACCGCCGCCTGGTTCGTTTCTAAGGCATCGTAAAATGCCATTTCATCGGCGCTTAATCCTAAATCCTCGCCGCGCTCCGCCGCAGCCCTAAATTCCTCTGCCATAGCAATCAGTTCTTCGATCACCTGAGCTGTTTCAATCGCACGGTTGCTGTATTTATTCAGGGCTTGTTGCAAGAGGTCGGTAAATTTCTTGTTCTGCACCACATTGTTCTTGAACCGTGACTGAATATCGTTTTTTAGCAGCCGTTCCAAAAGCTCAACTGCCAGATTTTTTTGAGGGAGCAGGCGGACATCGTTGAGGAACTCATCCGATAAAAGCCCAATATTCGGATTTTTCAGCCCTGCCGCCGCGAATATATCCACCACCCCGTCTGCGGCAATGGCTTTACTTACTATCTGTCTTAGCGCATGTTCCCGTTGTTCGTCCTCAATCTTGCTGGATGCAGTACTATGCTTAGTAATAACGGCTTTAATGGCTTGCAGGAAAGCCACTTCCTCCCGATGCGGAATCGCATCCTCATAGGTACTGCACAAGGCGAAAGCCTGGCTCATGCCTGTGACACAATCGGCAAAGCGCTTCTTGCCATCTTTCTGGCTAAGGATATGGTCTGCCGCTCCCGGTAATAATTCAAAGGCTTCGGTTTCATAGTCGGAATAGTCAAAGCCGTGCATCATGCCACGCGCTACACTGAGTTTTTCAAGAAAAACATCAAAGGCTTCCTCAATAAATTCTGTCGGCTGCCCTTTACCACCGCTGGCAGTGTATTCCTTCAACGCTTCGCGCAATTCATTTGCAATGCCGATATAATCAACCACTAACCCGCCCGGTTTATCCCTGAATACGCGGTTCACACGGGCTATTGCCTGCATTAAGGTATGTCCGCGCATAGGCTTATCAATATACATCGTATGCAGACAAGGCGCATCAAAGCCCGTGAGCCACATATCGCGCACAATGACGATTTTAAAGGGATCAGCAGGGTCTTTAAATCTTTGCTCCAAATCCTTCTTAACTTTTTTGGAGTAGAGATGAGGGCGTAGTATGGCTTTATCACTGGAAGAGCCAGTCATGACAATTTTTATCACGCCTTTTTTGGGATCGTCATCGTGCCATTCCGGGCGTAAATCTACGATAGCATTATATAAATGGGCGCAGATGTCCCGGCTCATGGCTACGACCATAGCCTTACCGTCAATCACCCGGAGCCTGTCTTCAAAATGTTGCACCAGATCGGCGGCAATCTGTTTAATGCGGGGGTCCGTTCCCACTAATTTTTCTAATGCCGCCCAGCGAGATTTGGTTTTTGCGGCTGCGCTTTCTTCCTGGTCTTCCGTCAGTTCATCAACTTCTTCGTCAATCCTAAGATTTTCATTGTTATTCAGTTCCAGCTTTGCCAGCCGTCCTTCATAGTAGATTTTAACGGTGGCCTGATCCTTTTCCGCCTGTTCCATATCATACACATGGATGTCCGGGCCAAAAACCGCCCGTGTGTCCCGGTCGGTTTGAGAAACAGGCGTCCCTGTAAAGGCAATAAAGTTTGCGTTGGGCAGGGCATCGCGCATGTGTTTTGCGTAACCATATTCATATTCGCCTTTTTTATTCAGACGGGCTTCCAGCCCATATTGTGTGCGGTGGGCTTCGTCACAGATAACTACGATATTGTGCCGCTCGGATAGAACAGGAAAACTATCTTCATCCTCGCCAGGGGTGAATTTCTGGATGGTAGTAAAAATAATCCCACCCGATGGCCGGTTTTCAAGTAATGCCCGTAAGCCCTTGCGATTGTCGGCCTGTACAGGTGTTTCACGTAATAAATCCTTAGCCATGCTGAACGTGCCAAAAAGCTGGCCGTCCAGGTCATTCCTGTCGGTTACTACTACGATAGTCGGATTTTTCATTTCCAGGTCTGTCATGACCTTACCGGCATAACAGGCCATAGATATGCTCTTGCCGGAGCCTTGCGTATGCCACACCACGCCAGCCTTGCGGTCGCCATCAATCGCGGCGACGGCAAGAGTCCTGGTCATGGCCAATCGTATAGCATGGAACTGATGGTATCCGGCAATTTTTTTGATTATGCCTTCTTTATCTTCCTCAAAAAGTATGTAGTTCCGCAGATAATCCAGTAAGAATTCCTTATTGAAAACACCTTTTATCAGCGTTTCCAGTTCTCGCATTGAGCCTAAAGGATCATTGGTACGGCCATCAATCGTGCGCCAGGTAGAGAAGCGTTCCTTATCGGCAGTCAGTGAACCCATACGAGCGGTCACACCATCGGAAAGAATTAGTATTTCATTGGTATTGAATAAGTCGGGGATTTGCTCCTTGTAGGTCTGGAGTTGATCGAAAGCTTTCCAGATATCAGCTTCTTCGTCTGCCGGATTTTTAAGCTCTAGTACGGCAACCGGCAGCCCATTTAAGAAAACAATGATGTCTGGACGGCGCGTACGCTGCGGCCCTTGAATGGAAAATTGGTTTACTACTAGCCAGTCATTCCTCGCCGGTTCGGAGAAATCCGCAAGATAGACCCGATCCCCAACGGTTTCATCATTCCGTTGGTATTGTACATTCACCCCATCCCGCAGCCAGCGGTGAAATTGTTGGTTAATCTGGATGACAGTAGGCAAGTTTGGTGCAAGAATCTGGCGAATAGCATCATCTATGGCAGCACCAGGAATAGCTGGATTGATAGCCCAGAGCCGAGTTTTCAGGCGCTCAATAAGGATGGTCTGCCGGTAATTATCGCGCTCAGGCGCTACTCCGTCCGGTGGCGGGGCTATGTCCGGGCCGAAGATTGCCTGATAGCCCAGTTCCCGGAACCAGTCCAATGCCGCTTGTTCAAGCTGATCTTCTGTGATGTATGTCATGATGCCAATGCTTCCACGGTTTCACTAATCTCAACCACCCGCAACTTACCGGAGATGAGTTTAGGAAGGAGTTCGTTCCTTAAACTGCTTAACAGAGCTATTTGTTCGAGATTATGGTGCAGGCGATCTAAAATTGGTGTGGCAACAGCAGCAAATGCCCTCAATACTTCTATACTTGGATATACAATTTTTAACCTTTTGAGATCTTGTACAGTAACATGACCAAGACCTATTGTTTGCTTATTTTTCGCTGTTGCGATGAATACAGGCTTCAAGTGCTTTAACAAGAAAAAAACAAAGGTACGTGTTTCAGGTGATTGGGTTACTACTTTAAAGATGTGTTGGTTCAGCCACGCGGCTCCACCGACCCATAAAAATGTGTCAATTGATGTTTCAGGACTTCCTGACCATGAGAATAGTATTTCCCCCGTATTTATCAGATATTTTTCCCCTAAATCTGTGTTTGTATATTTCGTGCCCTGTCCTATACCGTTTTTTAATTCTGCAATTTTGATTACTGGCAATGCATCTTGCGCGTCTGAAAAGTGCATGTTTTTGTAGGCGGCACCGTTAATATACTCAGCACACGAATAAATGCTCTCCTCTGACCATCCCTTTGGTTTGCCATCCTCAAAACTATCTGGGAACAAAGCAGCAAAATCATCACATAAGCCTTCAGGTTTATGGCCTTCGGCTTTAGCTTTTACTGGATCAAAATCCACAAACCATGATTTGAACAGCGCCTGCGCTATGCCTTCAAGCGTATCATTCATGCGCTGGTTTAGTTCGATTTTGTTATCGAGAGGGTCGGAAGTATTCTGTGAGTAGAATGGGGAAAGAAGCCGCAGCATAGGTAGAATGGGCGGTCATCTCGTTGCTTCCGGTTGGAAATCTCCCTTTTTGGGGACGAGAGAAGAGCATGACAGACGCTCAGAGCGGT